>Ga0213874_10000011_pt1 | contig 23616 bp, 24 predicted proteins | sample BarmaccomBMRX_R7_FD_160098 | JGI IMG/M metagenome (GOLD analysis project Ga0213874, IMG submission 160098) | Root-associated microbial communities from Barbacenia macrantha in rupestrian grasslands, the National Park of Serra do Cipo, Brazil - RX_R7 | ecosystem: Host-associated > Plants > Roots...
GAAGCCGCCGCCGAACGTTTCGGGCGGCAGCGGATATCCGAGCGTGTGCACGACGGCGCCGGCCTTGAAACGCTCGTCGGGCAGCTGCCACAGCTCCTTGACGCCCGCGGCGTAGACTTGCGGCTCCCGGCCGGCCTCTAACGGCAATCGCTCCATCGCCTGTTTTGCGAGTGTTCCGCGCGGCCCCTCACCGAGCACGACGACCTTCGCGAGGATATCGGCGCCCGGTTCGTAGTTCGACTTCGGTTGGCCGTTGTGGTCGAGACCCTTGTCGCCGGTGCGAACGCCGACCACGCGGTCGCCGTCCCACAAAAGCTCTTGCCCCGGAAACGAGGGAAAGACTTGCGCGCCGCATTCTTCCGCACGCTCGCCGAGCCACTTGCACATCTTCTGCAACGACGCGACATACTTGCCGTGATTGCGCAGCGGCGGCGGCGTAAACGGTGCTTTCACTTTGCCGCCCCTCGTGAGCAGCCACAGTTCATCGGTGTTCACCGCCGCTTCCACCGGTGCGCTTTGCCGCCAGTCTGGGAGCAGCTCGTCGAGCGCGCGCGGGTCCATGACGGCGCCCGAGAGACCATGATGACCGACCTCGCCGCCCTTTTCGATCACGAGAATTTCATGCGCCTTTCCAGCCTCGGCGGCGAGCCGGCCGAGGTGAATTGCGCCGGCGAGACTCGCGGGACCGGCGCCGACGAAGAGAACGTCAACTTCGAGCTGATCGCGTTGCGGCATAGATAAGAGGTTCCCTAGTTAGCCGGAACGCATCCAGATTCCTCAACACGCCATGAACGACGCCGCGAACCGTAGTTTTGGAAGCGATAACAACGCCCCCGTCGCGCCGGAGATCGTTGAAGCGTTGTTGGCCGCGAATGCCGGCGACGCAGTCGGCTACGGCGAGGACGCGTGGACCGAGCGCGCCGTTGCGTGCATCCGCCAGCACTTTGGCGATGCGACCGGGGTCTATTTCACCTTCAACGGAACCGGCGCAAACGTCGCGTCGCTCAGCTCGGTGCTGCAGCCGTGGGAGGCGGTGCTCGCACCCGCCAGCGCGCATCTGCAGACCGACGAATGCGGCGCGTTCGAACGCTTTAGCGGCTCGAAGGTGATTCCGATCCAAACGGCCGACGGCAAACTTCGACCGAGCGACATCGAGCCGTTTTTGCTTGCCGGACACGACGTGCACTTTCCGCAGCCGCGCGTCGTCTCGATCTCGCAGGCGACCGAGCTCGGCGGGCTCTACGAGGTCGCGGAACTGCGCGAACTGTGCGAGTTCGCGCACCGCAACGCGCTGCTGGTTCAGATGGATGGAGCGCGGATCGCCAATGCCGCCGTGGCGCTGGCACTGCCGCTGCGCGCCGTCACCGTGGATGCCGGCGTCGACATGCTGACGCTGGGCGGCACGAAGAACGGCTTGATGTTCGGCGAGGCGATCTGCTTCTTCGGCAACGTAGCGCACGAACGCGCGGCTCCCTACGTTCGGAAACAGTCCATGCAGCTCGCGCCGAAGATGCGCTTCATCGCCGCGCAGTTCGAGGCGCTCTTGAGCGATGGGCTTTGGGAGCGCTATGCCGCTCACGCGAATACGATGGCGACGCGGCTGCTCGAGCGCGTCCGTTTGATCGCGGGCGTGCGAGTTACGCGTCCTGTCCGCTGCAACGCCGTCTTCGCCACGCTCGACCGGCGCGCGATCGAACGAATTCAAGAGAAGTTCTTCTTCTACGTCTTCGACGCTGCATTACCCGAGGTTCGCTGGATGACGCATTGGGCGACGACGGCAGCGGACGTGGACGACTTCGCGCGCTGCATCGCCGCGGCAACCGCGGGGGACGCGTGATACGAATCGGCACGAGCGGCTGGGTCTACGGCGATTGGCGCGATCGGTTCTATCCGAAGGGCGTGCCGCAACGGCGATGGCTGGCCTACTATGCGGAGCGTTTCGATACGGTCGAACTGAACGCCACGACATACCGTCTGCCGACCATGGCACAGGTGCAGCTATGGTGCGAGAGCGTTCCCCCGCAGTTCCGCTATACTGTAAAGCTCAGCCGCCTGATTACGCACCGCCGCGACCTCCCCGAGCGCATCGACCGCTTCATCGCCAACTACTTCGAACGCGCCGCCTGCTTCACGCCCGAGAAGCTCGCGCAGATTCTCGTGCAGTTTCCGCCCTATCTCAAGCGCGACGATGCCCACTTGGAGACGTTTCTGCGCAAACTTCCGCCCGAGTATCACTACGTAGTAGAGTTTCGCAATGCATCCTGGTTCGCGCCGGACATTGCCGATATACTGCGCCGGCGCAACGTCGCTTTTTGCATCCACGACTATCCGGGAATGCGCGTCCCGCCATGGATAACTTCGAACGCTACGGCCTACGTTCGCTTTCACGGCGCGGCCGGTCTCTACGTAGGCTCGTACTCTCGGCGGTCGCTTCGCCGCTGGGCGGACAAAATCGCGGAATTAGCGACGCAGGCCAACGACGTCTACGTCTACTTCAATAACGACACGGCGGCCGCGGCGCCGCACGATGCCGCGGCGCTCAGGAAGATGCTTCTCGCGTAGTACCGAACCTCTCCGAAGCCCTCGCCATGCAAGGAGCAGGCACGATGCGTGATTTCAAGGCGACCTATGTGGCACTCGGAGCCCTTACCGCGGCCGCGCTGGTCGCCTGCGCAGGCGGCGTGCAGAATGCGACCGGCTCCCTGCCCCTGGTCCAACGTCCTGCACTCTTGCCGCTTCACCATCACCCGCGCTTTCTTCACGAGTTCAAGCTGGAGAAAGGCGCCTATCCGTCGTCGATCGTCGCGGGCTCTGACGGCGCGATGTGGTTCGGCACGTATCCCTACTTCACGAACCACCCGCCGCGCCATCTTGGGATCGGACGCATCAAAGTATCGGGCGAACAGCACTATTTCAAGTTCGGCCAAGGCGTCTACGACGTTGCCGAAGGTTCCGATGGCAACGTCTGGTTCACGAATCCCTATGCGACACCGTACACCGTCGGCTTCATCACGTCGGCGGGTAAGGTGACGCAATTCCCGAGCGTCGGCGGCGGCCTGCCGGAATCCATGGCCGCCGACACATCGGGCCACTTATGGTATACGGATTTCGGCGGCAATCCGGACATCATAGAGATCGCGACCGACGGCTCGACGGTCGCCGGGTTCAAGGTAGCGGACGGAAGCGCCGTTGCGGTTGCCCATGGCGCAACGGGGCTGATCTGGTTCAATACCGTCGGCAGCCCCATATCGGTCGGCAGAATCACGCGCCACGGCCGGCAGCTCCAAGGACCGATCGGCGGCCCCAGCTACATCCCGGGGCCGATGGCGCTCGGTCCCGACGGACGCATGTGGATATGCGATGGCGACATGTTGGCGGCCGTTGATTCTGCGCTCGGCGTTACGCTGTATACAAACCCAGCCGGGGGAGGCTTTGCGGACGTTACCGCCGGGCCCGACGGCAACATCTGGGCGACCGACTTCGTAAACAGCGCAATTGTTCGCGTGACGACCGGCGGTAAGATGAGCGAATATCCGACGCCGACGCCGAACATGATTCCCAATGCGATCGCGGCCGGCCCCGACGGCAACATCTGGTTTACCGAAATTCAGCAGCAGACCGACAAGTCGCGAATCGGCGTGCTACAGCCGTAACGATCGCTTACGACTCGCCGTCGAAGTAGTCGAGCTCGGGACTCGCGCGAACGATGAGACCGTCACCGCCCTTCGCGAAGATGTGACGCGTGCCGACCAAGAGTTTGTCGGAGTCGGGGTAGTAGCACGCCTCCGCATCTTCTTCACGGCCCAGGAGAATGACGGTGGCGGGCGCGTCGCTCTCGTTGATTACCTGGTGCGTCCCGCTCTCGCCCACGGGAAACGCGATGAAATCGCCGGCGCGGCAGCGGATCGTTCCCGCCAAGGTTCGCACGCTCGGCGTTCCCTCGAGCACGAAGAAGAGCTCCTCGGACGAAGCGTGAGCGTGCAACGGGCAAAAACGCTGGCCCGGCGCAATTTTTGAGACGCGGTAGCCGAGCCGCCGCGCGCCGATCGCGTAGCCCACTTCGGCATCGGTGCAAGTGAACTCGGGCGGCTGCTCCGCGCGCTCGTCGCGTCGCGGTCGATAATCGAGCTCGTCAACGTTGATGCGATGAACTTCGGCACCGGCCGTCGCGTACAAGAGACTGTAGAGCGCCTCGTACGCGCCGGCAAAGAGCGATTGCCCGAAACTCAGCAACAACACTTGAGGATCCTCACGCAGGATTCGCCGCAACCCGAGCGCGGCGCGGGTCGCATCCGCGCGCCGCGCACGCGAAGGCAATGATAGGGCGCCGCCCGGCGCGCCGATCAGCGCGTCGCCGGCGACGACGGCATTGGCGTCGCGAATCGAGATCGCGTATGCTCCGGGTCGTTCCTGATCCGGCAGGCGTACCGCTCGGGCTCCGGGCATGATGGTGGCGCCATGGTCGGGCTGCGTGACGACTGTCGCGCCGAACCGAGTTGCGATTGGCTCGGCATACTCTGCGCGCGACGCGGAGAGAACCGCGATCGCCGCAACTCTTCCCAATCGTTCGACTTGCTCGATCGTCGGCTCGTCGAAGGAAAGCGGATCGACGAGCAGATTGCCGGAATCCGTTACCAGCAGGTAGGCGTTGGCAAGGAGCGATTCGCCGGGCGGCAACTGCGAGCAGCAGTAGAGATCCGGAACGTTCAACGGCGCAAACACGTCAGGCCGTCCAATCCAACAGCGAATGCCACTCCGGTTTCGGGAATCGTTGCTTGGCCTTGATCGCCTCGACGTACTTGCGCTTTCCCGCGCGGTTGCCCTTGCCGAGCATCAGGCCGCCGACGAGCCGATCTTCCCAAAAAAACAACGCGCGATACCACTTCTTCTCGCGATCCACCTTGCGGGCGATTTCGAGATCCTGCCGCAAATCGGTTCCTAAGCCGAACTGAGTGATCGTCTGTCCCTTGAACAGCAACGACGAATATTCCGGAACGTCGTGGTACTTCTCGCTGCCGCCCATCATGTTAATCGCCGCGACCTTGCCGTGAGCGCCTGCATTGTTCCAGGTGCCCATGCGATAGCGCACTTCCAAGATTGGGTCGTAGAAATCCGCGACGTCGCCGGCGGCATACACGTCTTTAACGTTCGTCTCCAGATGATCGTCGCAGAGGATGCCGTTCTTGCTCGTCTCGATGCCCGTGCCGTCGCAGATCTCGGTGTTCATGATCAGGCCGAAGCCGTAGGCGTAGCACTGCGCCTCGATCTCGTGCCCTTTCGAGGTGCGAACCTTCGTGATCTCGCCGTTGGATCGGACGAACTCGAGCACTTCCTCGCCGTAGTGCATCACGACGCCGTCGGCGGCCGCGGCCTCGTGCAGAAGCTCGCCGGCGATCTCGTCTATAATGCGGTGCAGCCCGCGCGGGCCGCGCATGATCCAGTGCGTCTCCAGGCCGCGCGAGGCGAACGCTTCGGCCAACTCATACGCGATGAACGAGCCGCCGACGGCGACGCCCGCGCGGCTGCGGTCGATCTGCTGCGAAATCGCTCGCGTATCGTCCAAATATTGGAACGGAAAGAGATTCCCCGCGTCCTGCGCCCCCGGTTTCCCAATCGGGGCGGGACGGCCGCCGGTCGCCAGCAGGAGCGCATCGTAGGCATACGACGTGCCGTCGACCTGCACGACGCGCTCTTGCGGGACGATGCATTCGACGTGCGTTTTCAGGTGTAGGTCAATCCGGTTGTTCTCGTGCCAGGCGACGTCGCGAATCATCACCTTCGCCTCCGGAATCTGCCTGCGCAACATCGGAGGCAGCGAAATGCGATTGTAGAGCGTGTACGGCTCGTCGCCGAACAGCGTGATCTCGCACGCCGGATCGTGCTTGCGCAGCTGCTCCGCGGCGGTCGTGCCGGCGAAGCCGTTGCCCACGATCACGTAGCGGCGGACGTCCGAGTTCATCCTGCGCAGCCGCGTCAGCCGTGCAGCGCGATTCCGACCATCATGTTCAGGCCGACCTCGAGCGCTCGCTCGTCAATGTCGAAGTGTGCGCTGTGCTGCGGCGCCGCTCCCCGCTGCGACCCGCGCGACCCGATCAAAAAATACGCGCCGGGGCGCTGCTCCTGCATGAACGACATGTCTTCCGACCACATGACCGTCTCGTGCGGATCCACGAGGTTTTTGCCGACCACCTCGCGGGCGACGTCCCGCACGACATTATTGATCGTCGCATCGTTCACCGTCGGCGGATAGACGAAGTGATACTGGAACCGGTACTCCAAGCGCATTGCCTGCGCGAGACCGGCGACGATGCGCTCGATCCGCTCGGGCACCTCCCTTCGAACGCCGTCGTCGAACGTTCGGACCGTCCCCTGCAGTGACGCACGCTCCGGAATAACGTTGAACGTCGTGCCGGTCTGCAACGAGCCGACGCTAACGACCACGGGCTGCTGCGGTGCCACTTCGCGGCTCGCGATGCTCTGAAGGAGCGAGATTAGGTGCGCCGCACCGACGACCGGATCGATGGCGTGCTGCGGCATCGCGCCGTGGCCGCCCTTACCGATCAGTTCGATCTCGAAGCGGTCGGAAGACGCGAAGAACGGCCCGTCCCGCACCCCGACCTTTCCGACGTCGAGGCCGCTGTAGAGATGCGCCGCTACCGTGCGGTCGACGCGCGGACTTTCCAGCGCCCCGTCGTCGATCATCAGCTTGTTGCCGGCGTAGCCCTCCTCGCCCGGCTGAAAACAGAAGACGAGCGTACCGGGAATCTCGGCGGTTCGTTCGCGCAAGAGACGTGCGGCCGTCAATAAGATCGCCATGTGTCCGTCGTGGCCGCACGCGTGCATCACGCCGGCGGTGCGCGACTTGTACGGTGCGTCGTTCAGCTCGGCAACCGGCAACGCATCCATATCGGCCCGCAGCAGCGTGACGGGCCCGGGGCGCGCACCGGCGAGCGTTGCAAGTATGCCGGTCTTTCCGACGCCCGTCCGGATCCCGTCGAAGCCGAACGAGCGCAACTCACGTTCGATGAACGCTGCGGTCTCGTGCTCCTCGAGCGAAAGCTCGGGACGCTGGTGAAAGTGCCGCCGATACTCGACGAGTTGACCGGCGAACGCCCCGAGTTCTTCGCTCACGGCTCGTAGTTCAACCGGACTTGCAGTTCGGCGACCACCGGGGTACAAAGGAACTCGGCCGGACGAAATTGGTGGTGCTGGATCGCCCCGCGCGCAAAATCGTCGACGCCTTCGATGCCGCTCGACGCCACCATCGTCTCCGATATTGCTCGGCCTCGAGAATCAATGTATACGTCGAACGTCGTCGAGAGCCGCCGGTTCCCAAAGTCGCCGATCGGAAACTCTATCTCACCGTTGAAGCCGGGCGAGCGGTACACTTGACCACACGCCGGCTTGCCCAGCGACTGCAGATGACGTGCGACTATCGCGGCGCTGTCTGGAGGAACTGGGAACGGGTCGCTCTCCACGGAGACAACGTACGACGGACAGGTTTGGCTCGGACCGTGGTCGATGCTGTAGGAATCAACGAAGAGGTAGCTGACGGTCTGGTCCCGCGGTAAGGTGACGAGTTTCGCATTAGATTGACGATCGTCGGGCGGCCCCGCAAGCCGTACGTTCGACAGATAGGCGTCGTACGCGTCGCTGTCGCTCACTAGCGTCACGTGCGCGTCCAACTCCTCGCCGGTGGCTGCGCCCAATTGCAACGCGTAGCCCGGTGTACCGGCGAGCGGTCGCGCTTGCACGATCACGCCGCAAAACGGATTGTCGAACCGCCATGAGCTTTCCGTGGTGTGCGTCGTGGCCAAAAGCGGAGGAAATACTGCGAGAAACGCAGCGGCCTTACACCACATGTCGGTCGCCTTTTGGACCCCTCCTTGGGGGCCACCTTCGGCGCAGGGATTTCATCCTACGCCGTGCGACTAGAGACGCGTAGTGGCAACGAAGCAGCGGGCAGCATCGAAAACGCGAGTGCCGTTCGAGCGCTACGGGCTAACCGACGGTCAGCTCGTCGCGATTTTTCGCACGATGCTCTTGCAGCGCATGCTCGAAAATCGAGGCTTCCAACTCAACCGCCAAGGCAAGATCCCGTTCGCATCCGCGAGCGAAGGCCACGAGGCCGTCCAGGCGGGCGCCGCGATGGCGTTCGAGCGCGGGAAGGACATTCTCGTGCCCTACTACCGCGATCTGGGTCTCGCCCTTGGGATCGGGGTCACGCCGTACGAAGTGCTGCTATCGCTCTTTGCGCGCGCGGCCGATCATTCGGCGGGGCGGCAGTTTCCGCACCACTATGCAAGCCGTCGCCTCGGCCTGCATACGATTAGCTCCGTCATCGCGGCCCAGCTGCCGCATGCCGTCGGCGCGGCGTATGCGCTGAAGCAGTCCGGCGACGGCGGCCGGGCGGTGCTCACGACGTTTGGCGACGGGGCAACGAGCGAAGGCGAATGGCACGAATCCCTGAACTTTGCGGCGGTCCATCGCCTCCCGGTCGTTTTCCTCTGCGAGAACAACGAATGGGCGATTTCGACGCCGCTGGACAAGCAGATGGGGCAGCCGGATATCTACAAGCGTGCAGAAGGTTACGGCATTCCCGGAATCGTGGTCGATGGAATGGACGCTCTGACATGCTATTCTGCGGTGAGGGACGCGCTCGCGCGGGCCCGCAGCGGCGGCGGCCCGTCGCTTGTAGAGGCGAAATGTTACCGCTTTCTCGCGCACACGACGGACGACGATGACCGGGCCTACCGGTCTCGCGAAGAGGTTGCGAATCGGCGCAAGGACGATCCCGTACCGCGTTTCGAGCAGCTCCTGCTGGAATACTCGATCCTGGAAGGTCAAGACGTAGAAGCATTGAAGCGCGGCGTCCTCGAAGAGATCAACGAAGCCACCGATCGGGCTGAGGCAATGCCGTATCCGTCGCCGTCACATCTCTACGACGGTGTCTGTGCGGACCGCGGAGAGCCGTGGCTCGGCTGAGATAAGGAACGGGAAAATGGCGAGCACCGACATTGCGACCGGGACCTTGGAGCGCTACGGCTTGCGCGACGAGCAACTGCGGGCGATCTTTCGCAACATGTTGCTCCAGCGCCAGCTCGACAATCGCGGCTTTCAACTGAACCGCCAGGGCAAGGTGCCGTTTGCGCTCGGCAGCGAGGGCCACGAGGCGCTGCAAGCGGGTGCCGCCATGGCGTTCAATCGCGGCAGCGACGTCTTAGCGCCGTACTATCGCGACCTCGGTCTGTGCTTGGGCATCGGGCTCTCGCCCTACGAGATCATGCTGTCGATCTTCGCCCGCGCCGCCGACCATAACGGCGGGCGTCAGTTTCCCAACCATTACTCGTCAAGAGCGGCGGGCTTGATGTCGTTCTCGTCCATCTTGGCGGCGCATCTGCCGCACGCCGTGGGCGCCGCGTATGCGATCAAGTACCGCGGCGAGGCCGGCCGCGCCGTTTTGGCGACCTGCGGGGATGGAACCACGAGCGAAGGCGAGTGGCACGAGTCCATGAACTTCGTCGCTGTCCACAAGCTGCCGTTCGTCATGCTCGTCGAAAACAACGAGTGGGCCATCTCCACGCCGCTCGAAAAACAGATGGCCGAGCCCCAGATCTGGAAACGCGCCGCGGGCTACGGCATGCCGGGACGTCGCTTCAACGGCTTCGATCCGTTGGAAACCTACGCCGCGGTGAAGGACGCGATGGACCGCGCGCGCAGCGGCGGCGGACCGACGCTCATCGAGGGCACGTGCTATCGGTATCTGGCGCACTCCACCGACGACAACGATATGACGTACCGCACGCGCGAGGCCGTTCTGGAACGCCGGAAGCAAGATCCGGTGCCCGCGTTTGAGGCGGTTCTCGTCGAGCACGGCGTTCTGACGCCGGGCGACGTCTCGGCAATGCGCAAAGACGTGCTGCGCGAAACCAACGAAGCGACGGACGCGGCCGAAGCGCTGCCGTATCCGCAGCCCGCCGACCTGTACACCCACATCTACGAAGGAGCTTGGGAACCGTGGCAGTCGTGAGCACGCAGTCTTCCGTGATGAACAACGTCGAGGCGGTCCGCGCCACACTGTACGAGGCCATGAAGAACGACGACCGCACCTTAATCCTCGGCGAAGACGTCGGCGCGCGCGGTAACGTTTTCTTGATTACGAAAGACTTCATCAATGAGTTCGGACCGCAGCGCGTCATCGACACCCCGATCGCGGAAGCCTCCATCGTCGGCATCGCCGTCGGCATGGCGATGGAGGGCCTGCGCCCGATCGCGGAGATTCAGTTCGCCGACTTCATCTATCCGTCGTACAATCAAATCGTCGGCGAGGCGGCGAAGATTCGCTATCGCTCCAACGGCGAATACACGTGTCCGCTCGTGATCCGAACGCCCTACGGCGGCGGCGTCCGCGGCGCGCTCTCGCACTCGGTCTCCGTCGAAGCCTTGTTCTATCACGTCCCAGGCTTGAAGATCGTCGCGCCCGCGTTTCCCGCCGACGTCAAGGGTCTCCTGAACGCCAGCATCGACGACCCCGATCCCGTGCTCTTCCTTGAACACAAGAAGACGTATCGCTTGATCAAAGGCGAAGTTCCTAACGGCCACTACACGATTCCGCTCGGGAAGGCAAATCTGCTCAAGGAGGGCTCGCAGCTGACGGTCGTCTCGTACGGTCTCTACGTTCACTGGGCACTCGAGGCGGCGATCTCGCTGGAACAGGAGGGGCTCTCGGTGGAAGTGATCGATCTGCGCTCGATTCGCCCGATGGACAAGGCGGCGATCCTTGAGAGCGTTCGCAAGACGCGTAAGCTGCTGATCGTTCACGAAGACAACAAGTTCGGCGGCATCGGCGCGGAGATCAGCGCGATGGTCGCCGAAGAGGCGCTCTTCGATCTCGACGCGCCGATTCGGCGGCTCGCCGCGCCCGACGTCCCCGCGATGGGCTACGCAATGCCGCTGGAGGAAGAGTACATGTCGTCGCCCGGCGAGATGGCCGACGCGATGCGCGAGATGGTGAAGTTCTGATGGCTACAACGATAACGATGCCGCAACTGGGCGAAACGGTCACCGAGGGCACCGTCGCGCAGTGGCTCAAAGCGATCGGCGATACGGTCGACAAGTACGAAGATTTCGTCGAGGTCTCGACCGACAAGGTCAATGCGGGCGTTCCGTCGCCGGTGACCGGCAAGATTCGCGAACTGCTGGTAAAGGAAGGGGAGACCGTCGCGACCGGCACGCCGATTGCGATCATCGAAGAGGCCGGCGTCGAGGCGAGCGCGCCGACTCAGGCGCAGTCGCCGGCCGCGGTCGAGTCGCCGGCCGCGGTCGAGTCGCCGGCAGTCGAGAAGCCGGCACCAACGGCGCGTGCGGAAGCACCGGCGGCGGCGCCTTCCTCAAATGGACCGACCGCAGCCGGGGCACAGAACGGCGCGCCGGAAAGCGCCTTGCGCGGAGCTTCGCCGGCGGTACGCCGGTTGGCGCGCGAACATCATATCGACATTCGAGCGGTCAAGGGCAGCGGCTCGAACGGGCGAGTTACCGCCGACGACGTGCTCGCCGCCGCGCGCAACGTGATCGGCGCGCGACCCGCCGCGGCGCCGCCAAGTCGCGAGGCGATCCCGGCGACCGGAAAGACCTCAACCTATGCGCGCCCGATTCCGGGCACGCTGATTCCGCTGACGCAGGCGCGGCGCATCATCGCCGAACGCATGGTCGAAAGCCGCCATACCGCCCCGCATGCATGGTCGATGGTCGAGATCGACGTGACCGACGTTTGGAGCTGGCGCCAACGCGAGAAGAGCCGCTTTGAGCGCGAGACCGGGCTGAAGCTGACGTTGCTTCCCTTCTTCATTCGCGCCGTGGTCGAATCGCTCGCCGCCTTTCCCTTGATGAACGCGAAGTTCGTTGCGGCGACGGAAACGCAGCACGCGGGAATCTACGTCAACGATGCCATCAACGTGGGCATCGCGATCGGACTGCCCGACAATCTCGTCGTGCCCGTGATCAAGCGCGCCGACCAACTTTCGATCAAGGGGCTGGCGATCGCCGCCGGCGAGATGATCGATAAGGCGCGCAAGGGCAAACTAGGCGTTGATGATCTCTCGGGCGGGACCTTTACGGTTAACAACAACGGGGCGAACGGCTCGTGGGCATCGGCGCCAATCATCAACGGCGGCCAGGCGGGAATCGTGACGATGGAAACCGTCGTCAAGAAGCTAGTCGTACGCGACGACGACACCCTTGCGATCCGGCAGATGATGAACGCCTGCCTGTCGCTCGATCACCGCGTCGTGGATGGTTACGTGGCCAGCGGGTTCCTCGCCGATCTCAAACGCCGGCTTCAGACGATGGGCCCGCAAGGAGAGTTGTAGCCTCGCGAATCCGCAAGTGCTTCGGATTCGAAGCGGCGCACGTGCTTCCGTTTCACCCCGGCAAGTGCGCGCGGATGCACGGCCATTCGTATCGTCTCGACGTGATGGTTCGCGGGCCGATACGTTCGCGCGGCCCCGCGCGCGGCATGGTCGAGGATTTCGAGACAATCGAACGCATCGTTCGGCAACGCGTGCTCGACGCGCTCGACCACCGGAATCTCAACGACGTCGTCGAAAATCCGACCGTGGAAAGCGTCGCCCGGTGGATCTGGCGGCAACTCAAAAAGCACGTGCGCGGACTCGAGGAGATCGTGCTGTGGGAAACCCGCACGTCTTGCGCGATCCTCCGCAAGGGCGATTAGCTTATGCTCCAAGCAAGCGAAATTTTCTATAGCATTCAGGGCGAGGGTCTCTGGACCGGCACGCCGGCGGTCTTCGTGCGTTTAGCCGGCTGCAATCTCGCGTGCGATTTCTGCGACACGGATTACTCGACGAAATTCTTTGCCACCGTGGACGAGGTCGTCGCCAAGGTGCGCGAGCTCGGCGGCGACTGCCCGATGGTCGTGCTGACGGGCGGCGAACCGCTGGCGCAGACCGAATCGGTCGCCCTCATCGCGGCGCTGCGGCGCGATGGGCGGCGCGTGCACATCGAATCCAACGGCTCGATCTTTACCGAGCTGCCCGACGACGTCTGGCTCTGCGTCTCTCCCAAGGAGCGCGTGGACGCCCGCATGGCGGAGCGAGCAAACGAAGCGAAGTTCATCGTCGACCGGCGCGTTCCGGAAGAGCATCTTCCGCTCTTCGCGGCAAAGCCGACGATCTTGCTGCAACCTGAGGGGAACGAGAAGCACAACGTTGCAATCGCCCTCGCCTACGTGAAATCTCATCCCGGCCGGTTTCGGCTCTCGCTGCAAACCCACAAGTTCATCGGCGCGCCATGATCCTCGTCACGTGCGCGGTAGAGGCGGAGCTCGATTTCCTCGCGCCCCGTGACGACGTCGCGACGCTGGTGACCGGAGTCGGCCCCGTCGAGGCGGCTTGCTCCGTCACGGCGGCGCTCGCGCAGCGACCGTATCGGCTGCTGATCAATGCCGGAATCGCCGGCGCGTTCGGTGATACACCGCGCATCGGCGACGGCGTGGCCGTCAAAGACGATTCGATGGAGATCGGGCTCGAAGACGGCGCCCCCCTCGCGCTTCCGAACGGCGAGCGCGTGATCTGCACGGCACGCTCGGACGAACGCCTCGTTACCGGACTCGATGCCGCGGGCTTTCGCGTCGTGCGCGGCATTACGGTGTCACTCGTGACCGCCACGACAACATCCGCGCGGCGGCTCGCGAGCGAGCTGCGCGCAGAGATCGAGACGATGGAAGGCTTCGCGGCGCTCCGGGCGGCCGAGCGCTGCGGAGTGCCCGCCATGGAGGTGCGCGGCATCTCGAACCGCTGCGGCGCGCGTCAAACGAGCGGTTGGGATTTCAAAGCCGGCCGCGACGGCTTGCGGCGAATACTGGGCGCGTTGATGGAGCTGCTCTAATGGCGTACACGCTGGCGTATTCACCGTGTCCGAACGACACCTACGTCTTCGGAGCGCTGACCAACGGCCTTCTCCCCCGTGCGCCGCAGGTTGCGCCGCACCTTACGGACATCGACGAGCTCAATCGCGCCGCCGAACGCGCTACGTACGAACTCGTCAAGGTCAGCTATGGAGCGATTCCGTTCTTGATGAAGCACTACCGGATTCTTCCGGCGGGCGGCGCCATCGGCCGCGGCTGCGGGCCGCTGCTCGTGGCGCAACCTGGCGGCTCGCCGCCGCTCTTTAGCGACTTCGCGCAGAAGCGCATCGCGATCCCCGGCGAACGCACCACCGCATTCATGTTGCTGCAGCTCGCGCTCGGCACTCGGCCGAAGACCGTCACGATGCGATTCGACCGAATCATACCGGCCGTCGTCGCGGGCGAGGTGGATGCCGGGCTGATCATTCACGAGTCGCGCTTCACGTATCGCGACGCGGGCCTGATATCGATCGTCGATCTCGGCGAGTGGTGGGAGAACATGACGCTTCTCCCCATCCCGCTGGGCGCGATCGTCGTGCGCAACGACATCCCCGAAGACGAAGCGCGGACCCTCAATGCCGCGATCCGGCAAAGCCTCGACTTCGCGCGCAACAACGACGCGGTCGTCATGCCGTACGTTCGCGCGCATGCCGCGGAGATGAACGACGACGTTATGCGATCGCACATCACCACCTACGTGACCGACTTCACCGACGACTTGGGTGAAGCGGGCCGAAACGCCGTCCACGCGCTCTTTTCGCGCGCGCATACCGCCGGCATACTCAATCGCGAGATACAACCGGATTTCGTCGGGCCATGAATCGCGGAAACTTTCTGGCAGGCGCAACGTCGATCGCTCTCGGCGCAACTGCGGCCGGGCGCACAGAGACGCTGGCGCCGGCAGCGATCGAGCTGGGCGACGACGTCTTCTTGCGCCGGACGTGGCACGAGCTCGAGGGCCGCAGCGTCGGCGTCATCGCGAATCAAAGCGCGGTCACGTCGCGCCTGGAGTCCATCGTTGACGCGATCTTGCGTCACGGTAGAATTCGAATAATAGCGATCTATGCCCCCGAGCACGGCTTTCGCGGCGACCGAAATGCGGGCGCCTCCGTCGCATCCTACATCGACTCCGAGACCCATCTGCCCGTGTATAGCCTGTACGGCGCCGCACGCCATCCGAGCGCCGCGATGCTGGAGGGCGTTGACGTGCTGCTGTTCGACATTCAAGACGTCGGCTCGCGCGCCTATACGTATATCTCGACGATGGCGTACGCGATGCAGAGCGCTCGCCAGTTCGACCGCGAGTTCTGGGTGCTGGACCGGCCGAATCCCACGGGCGGAGCGATTGTTGAGGGGCCGGTGCTCGAGCCGCCCTACGAATCGTTCATCGGTCTTTATCCCATCGCGATGCGCCACGGAATGACCGTCGGCGAGCTCGCCGGGCTCTTCAACGATCACTTCGGCATTCGGGCGAAGCTGCGCGTCGTGCGAATGAACGGCTGGCGGCGCGCGATGATCTGGCCCGACACCGGCTTGCAGTGGGTGCAGACGTCTCCGAACATCCCGATTTGGGAATCAACGATCGCGTATCCCGGAACGGGACTACTCGACGGCCTTGGCATCAACAACGGCAGCGGATTCACCAAGCCGTTCCTGCTCGCCGGCGCCTCCGGACTTGACGGCGAGAGGCTCGCGGCGCGCTTGAACGCCCTGGATTTGCCCGGCGTGTGGTTCCGGCCCGCCGCGTGGTCGCCGCTCACTGGATCCTCGGAAGGCCACGAGTTGACCGGCGTGGAGCTGGTCATCTTTGCCCCACGCCGCTTTCTCGCGGTGCGCACGGCCGTGCACGTCGCCGTCGCCGTCCGCGATCTCTTCCCGCACGCGATCCACGTCGGAAGCGTTTCGGGTCTCGACCGCGACTGGGGAACCGACTCGTTCCGTCAGTCCTTCCTTGCCGGGGAGCCGGCCGAAGCAATCTTGGGGCAGTGGCGCTTGGCCGTGGACGGCTTCGAAGCGCTGCGCCGGAGCTATCTTCTCTATCCCTAAAAAGGAGTGACCTAATGAACGCGATTGGTTTAGCGAAATACGCCGGTGCTCTGGCTGCACTCGCGTTATGCTCGGCGTGCGGCGGACTGGCGGTCGCGCCGACGAACGCCGGCTTCAGCGGCACGTACGTCGGTCGGACGCTCTTCGTGAACGGAAGGCCGGTAACGGCCGCGCGCCTGAGCTCCAGCCCGCTGCCCCGTTACGCAGCGATTCTTCCTGACTTCCATAGGAAACCGAGGCCTCACGAGTACATCATCAACGACTACGGTACGTACGCCGGCATCTTCAACTATCCGAAGAGCGATAACCAGATCGGTCAGATCAATGGCGCCGGCGGCCAAGGATGCACGAACGTCCTCTACGGCTATGGGAAGAAGACGTTCTGGAACGTCGGTGGTCCCACTCAGATCACGGAATACAGGGTTCCCGAGAAACCGCTTAGGACGCTGTCCGTCAACTACCATTTTCCATCCAGCTGCGCCATGAATACCAGCGGCGACCTTGCAGTCGGGATCTTGTATGCGACGTCGTCGTACACGGGCGGCGGTGAGGTCGTGATCTTCAAGAACGCGACCGGCACGCCCAAGGTTTACAAGACGCCGTTGGACCAAGAGTTCTTCGACGGTTACGACGCCCAGGGAAATCTTTTCGCCGACGGCTTTACGGGCAACCGCTCGGGGTTCGCGCTCGTCGAGCTCCCGAAGGGCGGCAAGAAGTTCATAACGATCTCCACGAGCAACGCCGTGGGGTTCCCGGGCTCGGTGCAGTGGGACGGCAAGTATCTTACCGTCGTCGATCAGAATGCGGCTGCGATGTATCAATACACGGTTAGCGGCACGAAGGCCACGTTGAAGGGCACCGTATCGCTCACCGGTTCCGGCGACTGCGCGCAGACCTGGATCGCTACGGGCGTTGTCTATTGCGCGGACGCGGGAAACAATGACGGCGGGGTCTACAAGTACCCGGCCGGCGGTTCGGCGATTGCGGTCCTCGGGAGCGGCCTCCCCCTCCCGCTCGGCACGACGGCGGCCGACAAAAACTAAGATAGCGTTTCGGCGGCCGCTTCCAGCTCTCGCGCGAGGCGACGAAGATGCGGCGCGACATTGCGGCCGTTTGCGCGCAGAATGGGCCGCCACATCGCCGGATTCAGCTCTCCGATGCGCAGCAGCTCGCGAGCCACCGGCCCGCAGAGCTGCCGTGCATCGCCTTCCCCCTGGTACAAGTCTCCGTAGCGCGATGCCAGTATCGCCGGCACGTGCGAGGTGAGCGCGACGATCCGATCGTGGTCCGCTGCGTCAACTGCGAGCGCGTTTGCGCCGCAGGAGCGGATGAAGTCGCAGGCTTGCGCATCGAGCGATTCCCGTCCGGTCGGCACGTATGCCCACGCGGCGCCCTGGAAAAGATCCGCCCGCGCCGCGAGAACGCCGGCGCGCTCCGACCCTGCCATCGGGTGGGTGCCGACGAAACTGCCTATCCCCGCCGCCGCCGTCATAACCGGGACCTTCACGGACGAGACGTCGAGGATCAATGCAGATCCTTGCCCGCGCGGGTTGCGCGCGAGGCGCTCCAGTTCGCGCAGCGTTGCTTCAAGGTGCATGGCGATGACGACGACGTCGGCTCGCGCGTACAGTTCCGGCGCATCGGCAACCGCATCGATGGCGCCGGCGGCGAGCGCAGACTCTAACGCCGGCGGGTCACAATCGTAGCCGACGACGCGCGCGCCGTTCCGGCGGGAGCACAAACCGATCGAACCGCCGATCAACCCGACACCGAGAACGCCGACGGCGGCGGTCACTGCGGACGCACCAGGTCGGGGCGCAGCACGGTTGCGCCGTCGAGATAGACGTGCTCGATTTCACGAGCCGTTCGCGCGGTATTGACGTGCATGAGCACGCGAATGCAGCGCGGTAACGCGCCCGGCACGTCGATCTCCAAAGCATGCAGCATCGGAATGTAGACCCATCCCATGTCGCGCGCCGCGAGTGCCGGAAAACAGGCGCGCAGATCCGGGGTCAGCGTGAACAAGACCGAAGCGATTTCCTCGAGCTCGATACCGTTGCGGCGCCTGATTTCGCTCAAAAGGCGTTCTGTGGCCCGCGCGATCGAGGCCGCGTCGTCGGCGTCGCTCGTGATCGCGCCGCGGATACCCCGGAAAAAACGAACCCCCGCCGAGTCGGCAGGGGTTGGCGTGACCAACACGTCCCTCACCGACGTTTCCGACGGAGGCAATAGAACGAATACCAGTACGAGCGCGACGTTGACATTTTTGTCCGACTATCCAATCACATGGGATATGGATTGTCAAGGCGGCGGCGAACGTCCAGGCGTGCTCCTCGAGCGGCTGATCGGTGCGCTTGGCAGCGACGCGGTGAAAACGGCGCCCGAAGACCTCGCAGTTTACTCCTTCGATGCATATACCGACGGCGGCAGCCCTACGGCAGTCGTCTTGCCGGCCTCGACCCAAGAAGTCAGCGCGATCGTCAAAATCGCCCGCGATTGCGGCGAGCCGATCGTCGCGCGCGGAGCCGGCACGGGACTCTGTGGAGGCGCGGTCCCGATCGTGGGCGGCATCACGCTGTCGTTCGCGCGCATGAACCGCATCCTCGAGTTGGACCTGCGAAATCGCCGCGCGCGCGTGCAAGCCGGACTGATCAACGCAGATCTCTCCCGCCGGGTCGCGCCAAGCGGCCTCTTCTACGCGCCGGACCCTTCGTCGCAGCAGATCTCGACCATCGGCGGTAACATCGCGACGAACGCCGGGGGCCCACATTGTCTCTCGTACGGAACGACGGTCAATCACGTCGTGGGCTTGGAAGTGGTTGACGACCGCGGCGAGGTATTTTCGACGCATCTCGACGACACGGGGTACGATCTGACCGCGGCGCTGGTCGGCAGCGAGGGAACGCTGGGCGTCGTTACCTCGGCCTGGCTGCGGCTGATGGCGCTCCCCGAAACGGTGCGGGTATGCGTCGCGGCCTTCGGCGATATCGACTCCGCGTCGGAAGCGGTGTCGGCGATCATTGCGGCCGGAATCTTGCCGACGGCGCTCGAGATGATGGACGCGGTGATCACCGCAACCGTCGAAGCCGCATTTCACGCCGGTTATCCCACCGACGCGGGCGCCGTTTTGCTAGTTGAGTACGCCGGTCTGACAGAGGATGCCGACGCGGCGCAAGCGGCGATCCATGCCATCGCGATGCGGCACGGTGCGACGTCGTGGAAGAGCGCGCGCTCGGAGGCCGAGCGTGCGGCGCTCTGGGCGGGACGCAAGGGTGCGGCCGGAGCCACCGGACGCATCGCCCCCAACTACTACACGCAAGACGTTTGCGTTCCCCGCACTAAGTTGCCGCAGGCGCTGTGCGCCGTACAACGCGCGGCATCCGAAAACGGCGTCACCGTCGGCAACGTCTTCCACGCGGGCGACGGCAACCTGCATCCGCTGCTGATGTACGATCGACGCGATCGCAAACAGGTCGCGGCGGTGGTTGATACCGGCAACGCGATCCTGCACTCCGCGATCGAGCTCGGCGGAACGATCAGCGGCGAGCACGGCATCGGCTGGGAGAAACGCGACGCGATGACGCGCGTCTACTCGACCGCCGACCTCGCAACGATGGGACGCGTGCGCGACGTCTTCGATCCCGCGCGCATGCTCAATCCGGAAAAGATCTTTCCGAGCGGCGCGCGCTGTCCCGAGGTGACGCCGCAGTGAAAGCACTCGAGGGTCGCGTCGCGCCGGCGAGCGCGCAGGAGTTGAGCGAAATCCTCGCGTGCTGCGATTCTGCGGGTGAGAAAGTCACGATCGTCGGCGGAGACACGCTGTCGGGGATGGGGCTACCGCCGCAACGCGCCGACGTGACGCTGCTCACGACGGCCTTGAATGGCGTCGTTCGCAACGAACGCGCCGATTGTACGATGTCCGCGCTCGCCGGCACGCCTTTGCAGAGCATCGCGACGTTGCTCGCGACGCAGTCGCAGTTCGTTCCCATCGATGCGCCGCAGGCGCGAAGCGCCACGCTCGGTGGCACGCTGGCCGCAGGATGGCTCGGGCCGCGGCGCCATCTGTACGGCCGCCCGCGCGATTACGTGATCGGCTCCACGGTCGTGCTGGCCGACGGTACGGTCGCGCGAGCGGGCGGCATGGTCGTGAAGAACGTCGCCGGTTACGATATGAGCCGGCTGTACGTTGGATCGTTCGGAACTCTGGGTGTGCTTGCTCAAGCGAATCTGAAAACTATGCCGTTGCCGCCGCAGGCGCGGATGTTTTTCGCTCCGCTGCCCGAGCATACGCGCGCGCGCGCCTGCGTGCAGATCGCGGCGCTCGCGATCGCGCCGGCGGCTGCGCTCTGGATCGACGGATTCCGCGCGGCGATCGGCGGCGACGACGGAGCCGAGGGCCGCATCGCGGTACTGCTGGAGGGCAGCGCACCTGCGCTGGAGCGCGCCACGCGCGACGTTCGCTCGGCGCTGGGTCGCGCCGGCGTACCCGACACGTTCGTCGTTGACGCGGGAGCTCGACAATCGTTCGAACGGATCGTTGACGCGTATGTCGCGAGTCTCGGCGAACGCTCGATCACATACCGGGTGTTGAAACCCGTCCAAGACCCCGAGACGTCGGCGGTCGCCGTCAAAGAGCTCGCGCGGCACTTCGGCCTGCGCTTCGAGAGCATCGCCGACGTGATGAACGGCGACCTTCTGCTGCGGATCAGCGCTTCGGATTCGCGGCGCCTCGGCGCGAAGCTCGAAAACTTCGACGACGCGCTGCACGACCTGGAGCCTCGCGCGCAGGTCGTCGCCTGCGCGCACCCGCACCGCACCAATCTGCAAGTCTGGGGCGCGCCGCCCGACGCGCTCGAAAAGATGCGCGCACTCAAAGCGCGCTTCGATCCGAATAACACGTTAAACCCCGGCCGCTTCATCGGCGGAATATAGCGATGAAGATCATGCTGCCGGGAGGTTCCGGCTTCATCGGCAGACATTTAGCGGCGGCGCTACGCGCTCGCGGGGACGAGGTCACGGTGATCTCGCTGCGCGATCCGGAAGCCGCGGCGTCGGCCGGCGCCGAGCACGACGCGATCGTCAATCTCGCGGGCGAGCCGCTGGCCCAGCGCTGGAACGCCGAGGTGAAACGCCGCATCGAAGCCAGCCGCGTGGAAGCGCCGCGGCGCTTTCTCGATGCGCTCGCGGCGCGCCCGCGCCGTTGCACGGTCTACGTCAGCGCGTCCGCCGTCGGGTATTATGGCACGAGCGAAACACAAACGTTCGACGAAGAGAGTTCTTCCGGCGGCGACTTTCTTGCGCGCGTTTGCGCTGGATGGGAGCGCGAGGCGCGTCGCGCCGAGCAGCTCGACCTGCGCGTCGCGATCGTTCGCACGGGAATCGCGCTTGGCACGGACGGGGGAGCGCTGTCCAAGCTTCTGCCGCCGTTTCGGGCCGGAATGGGTGGGCGCGTCGGCAGCGGGCGGCAATGGCTCTCATGGGTCCACGTCGCCGATCTCGTCCGCATCTATTTGACCGCGCTCGACGCGGCGTCGGGCGCGCTCAACGCCTGTGCGCCCAATCCCGTCACGAACGAGACCTTCACCCGAGAGCTGGGCGCCGCGTTGCACCGACCGACCCGCCTGACGGTACCGACGTTCGCGCTGAAAGCGCTCCTGGGAGAGGCTGCCGAAATGCTGTTGACCGGCCAGCGCGTCGTGCCGCGCCGCACGCAGCAGCTAGGCTACGAATTTCTTTTTCCCGAGCTCAGAGGCGCGCTAGCGGACTTACTTTGAACTCCAGCGCTTCTAAGTATTTTTCCGCATCCATCGCGGCACGGCAACCCGCTCCGGCGGCCGTGATCGCCTGCCGGTAGCGCACGTCGTAGACGTCGCCCGCGACGAATACTCCTTCGACGTTCGTGGACGTTCCGTCGGGTGAGACGATGTACCCGTGCTCATCGAGATCGAGCTGTCCCGCAAAAACCGCCGTGTTGGGAGTGTGACCGATTGCGACGAATAGCGCGTCGGCCGGAACCTCGATGACCGAACCGTCGCCGACGTTGCGCAGGCGCAACGCGGCGACGTGCGAGTCGCCGACGACCTCGTCCACGACGGTATTCCACATCACGTCGATCTTGTCGTGCGAAAGCACGCGGTCCGACATGATCTTACTCGCGCGCAGGCGATCCCGACGGTGAACGATCGTCACGCGTCGCCCGAATCGCGTGAGAAAGAGCGCCTCCTCCGCCGCCGAGTCGCCTCCCCCCGCGACGAAGATGTGCTTCTCGCGAAAGAAGGCTCCGTCGCACGTCGCGCAACTCGAAACGCCCCGCCCGCGCAGCCGCTCCTCGCCCGGAATATCGAGCCAGCGCGCGCTCGCGCCGGTCGCGACGATTACGGTCTCGGCGACGTGCTGTGCGTCGCCCGCGCTCACCAACAGAGGCGATTTCGAGAAATCCACGGCGGTGACGTCCACATTTTCGATGCGCGCGCCGAAGCGTTCGGCTTGCTCGCGAAACCGGATCATCAGGTCTGGGCCCATGATGCCTTCAACGAATCCGGGATAGTTCTCGACCTCCGTGGTCAGCATGAGCTGGCCGCCGTAGAGCCCGCCTGCTAGCACGAGAGGCTTTAAGTTCGCTCGGGCAGCATAAACGGCGGCCGTTAATCCGGCGGGTCCGGAGCCGATGATGAGCACGCGTTCCACTTCCGAGCCTTTCGACTTCACCCAGTCCGTTCCGGTTGCAGCGCTTTGCGGGGCTTCAGTCGAACGTGCCGGCGATGAGTCAACCGATTCCGTTGGAAGACACGTTTGGCGACATCCTTCGCAAGGCGATGCGCGGGGTCAACGTCACGGAGACCGAGCTCTCGACAGCCACCGGAGTTTCCCGTCACCAGATTTCGCAGTGGCTCAAGGACGAGGGGAGCGCGACGGACGAGCAGGCGCGGGAGGTTGCGACGATCTTACGGCTGGATCCCGGAAAACTCGCCGACAGCGCCGCGCAGCGTTGGGCGCCGCCGCCGATTGAGTTGCCCGACGTGCGCCGCCACGCACAGCATCCCCATCCGAGCAACGGCTACGTCTTCTTCTTGGAAGGCAGCCGGCGCGCCGCGCTGGTGGATCCCGCGGGGATCCCCGAAAACCTCCTGCGCATTTTGCGCGAGGGCGACTATGGCCTCGAGTACATCCTGATCACCCACAAGCATCCCGACCACTGTGACGCGACAAGCGATGTCGCCGCGGCGTTTCCGGCCGCGCGCATCGTCATGCACAAGCTCGACGTGCACGCCATCGGCGCTCTTGCCCCGAAAGCGACGCTCGTCGCCGACGGCGATGCACTGCCGTTCGGCGACGGCTCGGCGATCCGCATGCTGCACACGCCGGGCCATACCGACGGTTCGTCATGCTACCTGTTTCAGAGCACGGTTTTTTCGGGCGACACCCTCTTCGCAGCGAGCGTCGGCGGAGCATATGGCGACGCGAGCACCTACGGCGACATTCTCAACAGCGTGCGCAGCAAGCTCTTCACGCTGCCCGATGATACGGTCGTGATGCCCGGGCACGGGCCGCCGACGACGATCGAGCTCGAAAAGCAGCACAACCCCTTCTTCTAGCGTCAGGTTCGCAGCTTGTACCCGGTCGCCGTCAGGCGCAGCGCGATGCCGAGC
>Ga0213874_10000012_pt1 | contig 23425 bp, 23 predicted proteins | sample BarmaccomBMRX_R7_FD_160098 | JGI IMG/M metagenome (GOLD analysis project Ga0213874, IMG submission 160098) | Root-associated microbial communities from Barbacenia macrantha in rupestrian grasslands, the National Park of Serra do Cipo, Brazil - RX_R7 | ecosystem: Host-associated > Plants > Roots...
ATTTGCGGCGTATCAGTCGATAGAAGGGAGTCTTCTTCATGAAAGACACAGCCGAATTCCCGGAAGGCACCGAGCAGACAAAAACTTCGAGGGCGAGAGCAAATACCCGCTCAAAGCAAGAGCACGCTCTAGCAGATAGCCAGGAACAAGGTACAACTACAGTAACCCGGCGGCGTACACCATCCGATGGTACAGCCGAACAAAGTCGCACTCTACCAGAGAACAGTTCCTCTGTATCTACCCCCAGGGTTCGTCCTGCGACTCAGCAGGCAAGAGCGACAACGCGGCGTTCAAGTGTCACGGGTCGTAGTGACGCAGCGGGAACACCTAGTCAACGTGGTGCGGCAAACACGCCACCAGCACAACCCAATGGTACACCAAGGAACTCTGCCTCAGCCGTAATCGGCCAACGTCAGGCGATACCTGCTCAGCGTACAGGTGGACAGAGAACCCAGACACCAGAATCACCAGCACAGCATCCAGAGGCAGCACCAACCCCACCGCAGCGACCATCTCAGCCAGGCCGTGCTACTGGGCCAACAACGCAACGCCAAGCAGCAAGATATAGTAGTCCAGCAACGGCGCGACCCACGCAGGGTCGGCCACAGCCCGGCTCTGCTCGCCAAAACGGTCGCACCGCAACGCCTGTGCAGCGCCCTCATGAGCGCAGGGTTGTCGCCTCTAGAGAGAAACAAACTGGTCCGGTGTCCATTCCAGCGCAGATCGTGGTAAAAGACCTGGCAGAGTTGCTACACACTACTGCCAATGAGATTATCCGTGGACTCATCAAACATAGCATCTTTGCTAACATCAATCAAGTGGTTGAGTACGAACAGGCTGCGCTCGTGGCAAAAGAGCTGGGCTTCGAGCCGACCCAGAGCGTCTCCACGGTAGCGTCGGCGGTCCAGGGAGAGCGTAAACTCTCTGCTAATGAAATGATGATGGCGACGCGTGACCAGGACAACATGGTGGTTATTCCGCCAGTCGTGACGATTATGGGCCACGTTGACCACGGGAAAACCTCGTTGCTGGATATGATTCGTAAAACGAAGGTGGCGGCGGGAGAGGCTGGCGGTATTACTCAGCATATTGGCGCTTATCAGGTCGAAGTGAACGGCAAGAAGATTACCTTCTTGGACACTCCCGGTCACGAGGCGTTTACAGCTATGCGTGCTCGTGGAGCTCAGGTAACTCATATCGTCATTATCGTCATTGCCGCCGACGACGGCGTGATGCCGCAGACTCGCGAGGCCATCTCTCATGCCCAGGCTGCTAAGGTACCGATTATCATCGCCTTGAACAAGATCGACAAGGACAATGCAAATCCTGATTATGTCAAGCAGCAGCTTGCTGAAATGGGCATCATTATCGAGGAGTACGGCGGAGACGTGGTCTTTGTGCCTGTCTCAGCGCGTAAGGGTATCGGTATTGATGAACTGCTTGAATATATCCTCCTTGTGGCAGAAGTACAGGATATCAAGGCCAATCCAAACGGCCTCGCCACTGGTGTGATTGTGGAGGCCAAACTCGAAAAGAGCGTAGGGCCAGTAGCTACCGTACTGGTCCAGCAAGGTACGTTGAAGATGGGGGACAATATCCTTGTCGGTGCCGTGGCTGGTAAGGTGCGGGCTATGTTTAATGATCGTGGGAAACGCATCCAAAAAGCTCCACCAAGTACCCCTGTCAGCATTATGGGTTTGCCAGAAGTGCCACAGGCGGGAGACCGTCTGGAAGTTATCGCCGATGAGCGCACAGCCAAGCAGCGTGCGTTTGAGGAGGCAGAAAAGCGGCGCAATGAGAGCGCGTCTCTTGGTCAGGTGAGCCTTGACACGCTCTATGCGCAGATGCAAGAGGGCACAGTCAAAGAACTGAACGTGGTGCTCAAATGTGATGTGCAAGGTTCAGCGGAGGCTATCAAGAACGCACTCACCAAGTTGGGTGAAGAGAATCTCAAGGTTCGTCTCATTCACGAAGGTATCGGTAACATCAGCGAAACTGATGTCCACCTGGCAGCGGCCTCTGGTGCCATTGTTATCGGTTTCAATGTCAAAGCCGATGCTGTGGCACAGCGTGAGGCGCAGAAGGAGCACGTTGATATCCGCTTCTACAATGTCATTTATAAGCTTACCGATGACATTCAAGCCGCGCTCTCTGGCTTGCTAGAGCCAACCTATCGCGAAGTGGTCGGTGGTCACGCAGAGGTAGTGCAGATGTTCAAGGCAGGCAAAAATATTATCATTGCGGGTTGCCGTGTGACTGACGGCAAGATGACACGCTCTTCCCAGATACGCCTCATGCGTAAGAACGAGAAGGTATACGAAGGCAAAATTACCTCCTTACGGCGAGGCAAAGACGACGTGCGTGAGGTTGCCAGTGGGTACGAGTGTGGTATCATTCTCGAAGACTTCACCAACTTTGAAGTAGGGGACATCTTAGAGGCATTTTCACAGGAACGTGTCGTGCCCGGAGTATGAACATGGCTTCATGCACCGCGTTAGCGTATCGTAGGGGCGGAGGCAGAATCACCGCCCCTCAATTGAATTTGCTATGAGTTCTTCTTGGAGGAGGGGGCAATGGCAAACCCATATAGGCAGGAAAGATTAGGCGAACTGATTGCAACGGAATTGAGCGACCTTTTGCGCACTCGCGTGAAGGATCCACGCGTGGGCTTTGCTAGTATCACACGCGTGGAGGTAAGCGGCGACCTACGTCACGCCAAAATCCACGTCAGTGTGATGGGTAGTCCGCAGGAACGGGCGGAAACGATGAGAGGGCTAAAAAATGCTACTGGCTTTCTCCGTCATGAGCTTGCCACGCGCATCGTTTTACGCTATATGCCTGAAATCGTCTTTAAACTTGATACGTCCATAGAAGAAGGTACACGTATCCTCGAACTGATCAAGCAGGTCGAGCAGGAAGAACAGCGTAATGCGCACACGACAGAGGTAGACTAAGAGAGTGACAAGTACTCCACGTACGCAACACATCGACCCAACACTGGTACAACAGGCGATGGCACTGATTGAAGCAGCACAGCGTATCGCCTTAATTGCTCATGAAGGTCCAGATGGTGACTGTCTTGGTTCGGTGCTTGGTTTGGCGCATATGCTGGGCCAAGTGGGCAAAACATGCGTTCCCGCATGTGCCGATGCAGCACCAAGGGTCTTCTCCTTTCTGCCTGGAGTGGAGTTGCTGCAACAAACGCTTGGAGATGAGCATTTCGATCTCGTCATTGCCCTTGATGCGGGCGAATTGACACGATTCGGTCAGCTCTACCAACAACATCGTGAGTTTCTTACCTCCGTTGCTATCTTAAATATCGATCACCACATCAGCAGTCGGGGTTGTGGGCGAGTCAACATTATTGATCCGACTGCTGCTGCAACCGCAGAGCTGCTCGTGCTGTTGCAGCAGCAAGCAGGCCTACCATTGCATCAAGACGCCGCGCTCTGTCTTCTTACTGGGTTGGTTACTGACACTCTGTCATTTCAATTTACCAATACCACTGCGCGTACGATGGAAGCGGCAGCGGTGCTGTTGCGAGCTGGCGCTGTGCCGGAGAAGATTGCTAAGCCCATATATCGAACGCATCCTCTAGTCCGCATGCGCTTTCAAGCAGAAGTGATCAATACTGCCCAGACGGACTGCGATGGACGGCTGATCTGGTCCTATGCCACCGCTGAGACACTTGCAAAGGCGGGAGCTACAGCAGAGATGGACGATAATTTCTCTGGTATACTCCGTGATGTCGAGGGGGTGCAGATTGCGGTCTTCTTCAAAAACTACGGTGAGTCAGCGATTACAGACCTGAGCATGCGCTGCGCTGCACCGTATAATGCTGCTGAAATTTGTATGCGCCTAGGTGGTGGAGGACATGCTCGTGCTGCTGGTGCCAGTATTCACAAGCCGCTCGCAGAAGCGATGCCTATGGTCGTGGCAGAGTTGAAACAAGTAATAAAAGGTGAGTAGTAAGCATCGGCAAGCGGCGTGAGTGGGTAGCTATATGCTCATTGTAGGGACACTATGGACGGTATCTTCAACATAAACAAGCCGACAGGGATGACCTCGCATGATGTTGTGGCAAAGATACGCAAACTGCTCAAACAGAAGCGTGTCGGACATGCCGGTACACTCGATCCCGCAGCAAGTGGTGTATTGCCTATCTGTGTCGGTCAGGCAACGCGTGTTGCTGAGTATCTTAGCGAGAGTGGCAAGGCGTATGAGGCGCATATCGTCTTTGGTATCACTACTGATACCTACGACGCCGACGGGACGGTTGTGCATACAGCCGATACCACCCAACTTTCGCTCGAACAGATCGAAGTCGCCTTGCAACACTATCTCGGTTTCCAGATGCAGATGCCGCCGCTCTACTCTGCCATTAAACTACAAGGGCAACCTGCATACAAGCGTGTACGCGCAGGTGAGCAGGTTACTCTAGAGCCACGTCCTATCGAGATTTACCAGTTACGCCTTCTCTCCTGGCAGAATCCGCACCTGACGCTTGCCGTAGAGTGTAGCAAAGGCACCTATATCCGCTCACTAGCTCATGATCTAGGCACACATCTTGGCTGTGGCGCGCATCTAGCAACACTGACACGCACACGCAATGGTCCATTTCACCTCCATGACAGTGTCACGCTCGCACAACTCGCGCAAGGGCAGGCAGTACAGTACTTGGTACCATTTGACAGCGTCCTGCAAGACCATCCCGCCTTACGCTTGGATGCTGTGACGCTCGAACGCGTTTTGCACGGCAATGCATTTTGCTATGAGGCACTTGATACGCAGGCAGCACAATCGGATATTGCACGCGTCTACGATAGTGTCGGCCACTTCGTGGCTGTTGCGGTATGGGATGCACAACAACATATGTGGCAGCCTAAAAAGGTGTTTGCCCAACAGAATTGAGGAGCCACTGCACAGGGCATGATTGCTAGGTACTTCTACTTATGGTACTATAAATAGGATGGAATACACAACAAATTTATCAACCAACGAGCCTATCATTATTACAATTGGTAACTTTGACGGCGTTCATCGAGGACATCAATGTCTGCTGCGCGAATTACGGGCAACAGCCCAGGAACTGCATTGTAAGCCTGTGCTTGTTACCTTTGCGCCGCACACGGTCGCAGTCTTGCGGCCAGACATTCACCTCGAGTGCTTGACAACGCTAGAAGAGAAATTAGTCCTTGCCGCACAATACACAGGCATCGACAACTCCATTATTATCCACTTTACCCAAGCAATTGCAGCCATGAGTGCTCAAGAGTTTCTGGATAGCTTACGTACACATTTTGCCATAAGAGGGCTGGTGGTAGGCGCTAATTTCAGCCTTGGTCACAACCGCGTAGGCAACATTGCCTTTTTACAGCAGTACGGTGAAGAGCACCACATGCTCGTGCAGACTATTGCGGTGGCAGAGGACGAGCATATGCGTATCAGTAGCACGCGCATTCGCGCTTTGGTGAGCGAGGGGCGCATGAGCGAGGCCAATGAATTACTAGGCCACCCAATGACGATGCGGGGAACCATTACATATGGAGACCAACGCGGACGACAACTCGGTTTTCCTACCGCAAATGTACAACCAGAGCCAAATAAACTTTTGCCAGCCAACGGCGTATATGCTGTGCAGGCACATATTATAGAAGACATAGCAAGCAATTCAGACATGTGCTCTGTAGTGTATAAGGGAGTGGCCAATATTGGTATAAGACCTACGTTTAATGGCAAAGAGCGTGTTGTCGAGGTACACTTATTAGATGTCACTCTTGAACTCTACAACAAGCGCTTGTCTATAGAATTCATAGCACGCTTGCGTGCGGAGCAACGCTTTTCCAGTGTCGATGCTTTGAAAGCACAGATCGTCTACGACGTGCAGCAGGCTCGTCAGTTGTTGCAAGAAAAGATATAAAAATAGGAGGGTGAGCAATTGAAGGCTCGCCAAAATCCACTCACACAATTTGAGTCATTTGTTCAGCGCATGGTCGAAGGGCCGTTTTCTCGCCTCTTTCCTTCGCACTTGGAGCCGATGGAATTGGGGTACAAACTGCAACGAGTGATGGAAAATAATATATCGCTCCTGGGTGAGGGACGACGTTTGGCTCCAGACGCCTATGACATCTACGTAAGTATCAAAGACCACCAGCGATTAAAGCCGCTCGAATCGACACTTGTCCCTAACTGGCAGAAGCAGTTGATTGAGTTTGCTCGCCACCGACACTACACCCTCAGGACAGAGCCGACTCTGCGCCTTCATGCAGATAGTTCGCTTGCTATTGGTTCTGTTCGCATTGAAACCGGTAAGGTTGAACAAGGCAATATTATGGCAACTCAGGAACTGAGTGCTGAACAACTAGCGCAGTTGCGCTCACGTACACCGACGGAGCAGCAGTTGCCACATAGTACTACCAGTGGTTCTTTACCCAATCAGCCACCTACATTTCCTGATGCCTCTACTCAGGCAGCTAGACCGACAGGGCCGTCTCCATCTTCTCTTGCTCTGCCACAAGCGTGGCTGACTATTCGTCTGCCGCAAGCAGCGCCGCAAATGTATCATATTAGAAAGCCTGTTGTGAATATTGGACGACAACTCAGTAATGATATTATTGTAGAAGATAAGCGCGTTTCACGTTATCATGCTCAAATCAAATATCAATCCGATGGTCAATTCGTCATTTATGATCTTGGCAGTACCAACGGGATTACTATCAATAACACTCCTCAGATGCGTCAACACACTCTGCGTAGCGGTGATCACTTCACCATAGGCAGCTATGATTTTTACTTTGAGAGAAGGTGAGTAGGTAACTTATGCCATTAACGATAGATACGTTTTTGTTGATTCTGAGACTTTTATTTGTCGTACTACTCTACCTCTTCCTTATGCAGGTAGTGCTCGCTGTTACACGTGACCTACGTAGAGCATCGGCTGGCGACCAGACTGGAGTGGGCAAAACAGCTACTGCCCTTGGCTCCCTGATTGTTGTCGATAGCGGCCTGAGTACCACTATCTCGCCCGGTGAGACGTTTCGTCTTGAGCCACAGACAAGCATTGGTCGGGGACCTACAAACACTATTCAACTTGTTGATAGCTACATCTCTACTGAACACGCGCAACTCTGGTATCGGCATGGCAAGTGGTATGTGAAGGATGCAGGCAGCAAAAGTGGAACGTATGTAAATGAGCAGCCAGCACTTGCTGCTATTCCAGCCAAACCTGGCGATATTGTGCGTGTCGGTTATATTAAATTTAAGCTCACTCACTAGAGGGCTACGAGAGGATTTTATAAGATGGCAGGTCGGTTTCCGGGTGTGTTACAGCGGTACCGTTGGACAGAGCTAGGACTGTTCATCATTCCTTTTCTGCTTCTCCTGTTAGAAATGTCGCAGTTGCTCATTGCCAAAGCAGACCCACACTCCTCTCTCAGCAAGAGCAATTTGCCTACGCTTCAGGGACTTATCCCGGCACTTGGAGTTATAATTGTCTTACTCATTGTTAATATGATCTTTAGTATCTTTTTTCGCAAGGCTGACCAGATGCTACTGCCTCTTGTTGGCCTACTCAGTGGCTTCGGTGTGCTGATGGCGACGCGGCTTGGGCCTGACCTGACCAATCCTGATCCTGCGCTTGGTTCGCGTCAATTGCTTTGGTTTCTGCTTGGTGTCAGTGTGTGCGTCGTGACAGTCTTTCTCTTACGTAACGTCGAGTGGCTTGAGCGCTATAAATACACTTCTGCTGCATTCGGCATCCTTCTGGTAGGTGTCACACTCTTCAGGACTCTACAAGTACATAATCTTGACGCTCCTGGTCACGATCAGTTGAATATTGGACCATTTGGCTTCCAGCCTTCAGAATTGCTGAAAATCTGTATCGTTATCTTCTTTGCCGCCTATCTGAGTGAGAATCAAGATATTTTTGCTGCCGGGAATTTGCGTCTGGGTCCAGTACGCCTGCCACCACTGCGTCAACTAGGACCGCTCATACTTATGCTAGGATTGTCATTGTTGCTCTTCCTGTTTGTACGCGAGCTTGGGTTAGCATTGCTGATCTACGGCATTTTTCTGTGTATGATCTACCTTGGCAGTGGCAAATTGAGCTATGTAGTTGCCAGTTTGCTCATTTTCGTCATCCTTGGCTATATAGGCTATAAGTTATTTGGCTATGTTCGTGCGCGCTTTGTTGTTCTAGGCGTCGATATCCTCAATTGGAATGGTGCAAGCGAACAGCTTTATAACCAACCCGGTGGGGCCTATCAGATCGTGCAAGGCTTAATTGCTCTGTCTAGTGGGGGTATCCTGGGTGCTGGTTTAGGCTTAGGCCATCCGGCAGGACGTTTCTTTGTGCCAGTTGTGCAGTCTGACATGGTGTTCACAGCTCTAGGCGAAGAGTTTGGACTTGCCGGACTCTTTGCGATTATTGGTATCTACTTGCTTATTCTGTATCGCGGTTTTCGCATTGCTGTTGAGGCGACCACTCCCTTTACTCAATTACTAGCCGCTGGTCTCACTTCCATCTTCGCTCTGCAAACCCTTATTATTGCGGCTGGTGATATGAAATTTCTCCCTTTGACGGGTATTCCTCTTCCCTTCCTTAGCTATGGAGGCAGTTCCCTTCTCGCTAATTATATTATCATCGGTATACTACTGCGCATTTCATACGACACAGCGCTAGAACGAGAAGGTCGTGTCTGAAATAGTACGGAACACTACCGTACTATTTCAGTTCTGCTGTAGTAGTTGTGAAGCTAGCGTTTGGCCCAAATTTTAGAGGCAGAGCCTTTGTTGATAGAGACAGTATGGCCTTGCACTTGCACAGCAAAGTCCTCATCGCCATCGTCTTTTGGGCCTAAGACTGTCAATTGTGTGCCGGGTGTCAAGCCTTTTTCGTGAAGATAGCGAATGAGTGCCTCTTCGTCTTCGACGACCTCTGAGATACACAGGATTGTTACGACCTCACCTTGTCCTACGCTGGAGAGCCTAATGGCATTATTGTTTTTGAGGTAGTTGCGGGCATCTACTTCTCCAGGGATAGGGTTGCCATGTGGACACGTGGTCGGGAAGTTGAGGGCAGCGATTACGCGTGCCTCTACAGCCCCAGAGATGAAATGCTCCAAGCGACCGGCTTCTTCATGCACTTGGTGCCATTGCATACCCAGCATATCGGTCAGGAAACGCTCCGTGAGTCTGTGTCGACGCAAGACTGACTCTGCTGCACGTGCACCTGCCTCGGTGAGTGTTACCTGACGTTTATGGTCCATCTCTACATAGCCGCCCTTCACCAGGCGTTTGAGCATTTCTGTAACAGTGGGGGGGGAGACAGCAAACTTTTGCGCGAGACGAGCACCAATCACGACCTCGTGCTCCATGTTCATATTATAGATCGTCTCCAGATATTCCTCGACGGTCGCGCTGAGGGAGTCATCTAGTTTCATACCGTTGTCATTCCATAAGTTGAGTAAGGGACATACAAAAAACGCACCTGGCAGGACTTGAACCCGCAACCCCTCTCTTACTGCTTTTGCTCACCATCATCCACATCGTAGTGTTTCTCTACAAATTCTTCGTAGTCCTTGCGTTTGATACGATAATCTCGCCCAAATTTTGCAGCCTTGAGTTTCTTCTGTCGTATCCACTCACGAACGGTAGATACATGAACGCGCAGATCCTCTGCCACCTCATCGGCTGTTAACCAGTCCTTACTCAAGGGCAACCTCCAAGCGTACTTTTCGCTATTATAAAACAAACCAATAACACCGTCAAATTGACTTCGAAAACTATTGAAATGTACTAATAACTAATGTATAGTTATTAGTAACTATATAATATGCTTTATACCTTGAGAAAGGATCTATTATGAAGGAAACTTGGTAGCGCAGTAAAAAAGCCTACTGTTGGTGCGGTAGGCTTGTAGAGAGACTAGCCGATAAAGCAAACCCTAGACTCTCCACACTCGCCAGCATAGCGAGAGGAGAGCCATCAGTCAAGCAGAAGGAGAGCTTGAGTTATGGCACCACAACAGCAAGTATGTAAAGTTGGAAAGTCAACCATTCTGGTACGTGATGATGAGTTTGCAGACGGGTACAGTAACGGCCTGTTAGCGTACCCCAAAGACCAGGAAATACCGCTCACTGTTGAAGCTATCCATCAGATTATCGCTGAAAGCTTCTTAGATGAGCAGCATACGAGTGACTGGAACATCGGCTACATTGTAGGAGCAATCAGCGGCATACGTGAAGGAAACTACCTTGCTTCTTCTGAAGGCAAAGAGGTCCAACTCGGTCCTATTCTCCTGCGCTTCAATCGTTGGCATTTTCGAGAAGGCTATTGTAACGGGCGATTGGACTACGAAACAAGCAGGGATGAACAAACATCACCTCACGTACTCACCGCCCACGATCTCCTGCGCTACATTGCGCACCGTGACTCTGCAACAGATAGGTACTACTTTGCAGAAGATGAGTTAATGGCCCTGGAAGAGACATTAGGCCAGTTTATTGGCTATTTTAGTGCGGCTCTCTTCCCGAAACAACAGGAATAGCCTATCAAACCGTTAGCCTGACAGAAGTACAAACTCCTGGGATGAGGGTGGGTAGCAAGTGTATCTGCCCTCATACAGATAGTATATTCATATAACCTACATTTAGTATTAATTATGCAGAGAGAGTACTATGAGCTTACTAGGAAGACCAACGCCGAAAAATGATTCGCGGTCAAGATGAGGGACGGGAACACCTCTCGTCCCTCTCTCAAAAGACTATTCGATGAGGGAATAAATATGCCGTGGAAGGACAAAAGCAAATATAGAACCGAAGCCTATCGGGAATACATGCGCAGCTATCAGAGAAGTTGGCATCAGAGAAACAAGGCAAGGAGAATTGCTAGGATTTACGAGAGAAAAGAGCGATTGTGGGAGTTCTATAACCAACTGAAAGCAACTTCTGAGTGTGCCCACTGCGGAGAAAACCATCCTGCTACCCTGCAATTTCATCACCGCGATCCTCAGAAAAAGGAATTTAATCTTGGCAAAGCAGTGAGTAATGGGTATAGCATCGAGAGGATCAAAAAAGAAATAGCGAAGTGTACTGTACTTTGTGCAACCTGTCATGCTAAAGAGCACTATGAGTGGGCACACCAAAACAAGGAGCCTTTCAGGGAAGGGCTAGCAGGTCAATTTCTGGCGGTAGAGCAGGAACTAGTTGTTAGCCAGGAGGAGGAGTTTGCACACGCCACTGAAAATCAATATGTACCTGCTGAAGTAGATATCTATGAAGACACTACGGATGAACTTTAGACCAAGCTGCAAAGAGGCAAGCGCACCCAGAGGGATTCGAACCCCCGACACCTGATTCCGAAGACCAGTGCTCTATCCGCTGAGCTATGGGTGCATCACCGGAATTATATCATGAATGTCAACGATGTTCTTGGGTTTCACTATAGTATGGGGAAAGGGATCAAAACGAAGACCACCGCTCTATCCATTGAGCTACAGGTGCAAGACGTCCCACTCTCCTGAGCTACGAATGCTCACCTTTATACTAACACATTGCGTCAAGCACAATGAGTACCAGATCTCAGAGGAGTCGACCACTTTACTTAAGCTTCTTCTTTGGTTGGATTTCTTCTTCGGAAACCTCTTTCACCTTCTCGAACAAGTCACACACATTCACTGTAAGCGCATCTGCCAGCTTTTCCAGTGTGGAGAGATTCACATCCTTATATGGAGTATGATAAATCTGCTGGATGGTGTCGTAAGAGACATCTGATAATCTCGACAGCTTAGACATACTAATGGCCTTTGTGCTGGCTATTTCTTTTAACTTGAGTCTGAGCATACCTACCTCTTTTCAGCGCAATGCCTGTATTGTAGCAGAGATACAACGACTTGCTAAGTGAGATTAAAATGTATAGGGTATAGCCGATTGTCTTATAATATTTGACGAAGTGCATAGATCATGGTATCGTAGGGATAGTAATAGGCTTCAAGTATGCAATGACGAGGGAATATCATGGCAAACAAAGAACAGAAAAAGGAGCAGAAGGCGGCTCCTAAATCAAACAAGCAGAAGAAAGAGGCTGCCAAAGAGAAGAAAGCTGCCAAGCTCAGTGGAGGTATTACTCTGAACAAAGAGTAGCAATAGTAGAGTATGGTCGAGGAAAAGCGGATTGCGTATAGGACTCACGTCGTCATTCTGGCATGATCGTTTGGTTGAGAGTGGTTTAATTCTTTCACTGGCCTTGTACTATGTAGTCGGTAATCAGCATACTATGATTGGTTACCTCGCTCGACTTAATCCACTGCTCTCGCTGCCTTTCCTGCTTGTCTTTACAGTTTTGTGCTGGTATCGTTTGTCTTTTGCAGTGGCTCTATTACCACTATGGCTTCCGTACTACTTGCTGCAAAAAGTGGTAGTCAGCCACTACGCCTTTAGCATGGCAGAAATAACCCTGTGGACGTGCATAGCAGTAGCGACATTACAGTTGTTTTGGGGGCGGTGGTCCTATAGGCTCTTCTGGTCGCAGGTGCGGGAGCACCTTGGCCCTTTTACGTTGCCGATCGTCGTCTTTTTTGTGATGGCGGCTGTTTCTGTTATCATCGCCTATGCACATAACACTGCTCTTCGCGCTTTTCGTGAAGAGGTGCTTGATCCACTGCTCTATCTGGGATTAGTGTTGCTTTGCCTACGTAGGCGTGAAGATGTACTACGGTTATTGAGTGCGCTACTTGGCTCTGCCCTGCTAGTGGCTCTGCTAGGTATGGCTCAGTACTTCTTCTTTAAGAACATGCTGGTGTTAGAGGATGGCGTTCGTCGCGTCCATGCTGTCTATGGAAGCGCGAACAGTATCGGACTTTTCTTCGACTATATTCTACCCATCGGTTTTGCTCTGCTGATAGCCGCTATCTCCTGGCGCGATCGGGTGCTTGCCGCCGTTGTATGCCTACCATTGCTCTTTGTACTCTATCTGACGCAATCTCGCGGCGCGTGGCTGGCCAATGCAGTTGGCCTACTCTTTGTAGTAGCCTTTTCACTGCGCGACCGCAAACGGCTACTCATTGGCGGCGTAGCAGCACTCATTGTGCTCGCCGTTGCCCTGTTTTTCTTCCATGACCGCGTCATCGATTTTGTATTACAGAGTCATGTCAGTAAGCATGGTATAAGCACAGTAACAAAGCGTCTCTACCTCTGGCACACTGCGCTCAACATGATTCACGATAGCCCGTGGCTAGGTTACGGCATGGACAACTGGCTCTGCCACTACAGCAAGAATGCGATTTGTGGTGCCCATACCTTTCACTACTGGATAGTGACCGATCCAATCACGGGAAAACCTACGGGACTACTTGATGAGCCTACCCTCTCACATCCTCACAACATATTCTTGCACGTCTGGGTGAGCATAGGTCTGTTCGGTCTGCTCGCCTTTATGGCCATCATCATTCTCTTCTATGCGCTGTTTGTTCAGATTATGAAGCAGTTGGCGCGAGTTGAAGGGGGTGAACAGTTGCGCTGGATGGCTATCGGCGTTGGAGCTGCTATGTTGACTGCTCTCGTGCAAGGACAGGTTGACAGCGCGTTTCTGGAGCAAGACCTAGCATTCTGTTTCTGGACACTAGTCGCTGCCCTGCTTATCCTACGTCAACTCTCGGACGTGGCATGGCAAACAATGCTACCGTGGAAATGTTTGAGGCAGGCTGACCTCACCAGTAGCCAGCCGCCAGCTCCAGTAGGTGCAGAAGCGTAACCATGACATAGGTCATCGTCTCGTGGTGAGACACCTCATAGTAGCATCCTGTCTCCCTGATTATACTTGATTCATTAAAGTATAGTTCAGGAGGAAATCATGCTCAGTATTGCTTTTATTGCTACACTACTTGCTTGGCTGGCTTGTCATTTTGTCGGGGATTTTGCTTTTCAAAGCTCCTGGATGAGTATCGAGAAAGGCAAGAGTTGGGAGGTGAATTTTTATCATTGCGCTACCTACACAGCCGTCTTTGTCCTCTTCGTCCACCCATCACTGACTGCTATCGCCATTCTCCTGGGGACACACTTTGTCATTGATGCTCTGAAAGCACGTTACAAAGTGATTGGCCCTATCTGGGTTGATCAGTTGCTACATATCCTCACCATCCTATTGATTCTCCTGCTTAGGTTCTAGGAACTATTCCTCAGTTGGCAACGTTCTGTTTATAGCAGATGTACAAAAACCTAGCAAAATCGGAATGGCTTGACGTATCTCATCTTTTCATCTAGAATAGTCATAACGAAACATGTGAGATGTACAATGTCTTGTTTAAGAATGGGCATGCCTCTGGTTAATCGAGGATGAAATGAGGTTGTATGGCTCGGATAGGCATACTGGAAGACAATACCCGTATTGCAAAATTTTGTGCCACTTATCTTCAATTTGAAGGGCACGAAGTAATTATTTATGAGCATCCTCGTGCATGTCTCGCAGCACTTCTCTCACAGCCGGAGTCTTCTGAGTCTGCCCAGGCGGCCCACAGCTTGCCTATTGATCTGCTCATCCTCGATTTGCATTTGCCCGATATCTCTGGTGTACAGGTTCTTCACTCTTTGCGTTCGTGCCCGCAAACTCAAGCTCTTCCTCTCATCTTCTGTACTGCTGCTACCTCGACGGAAATCGTGCGTGCAAAGAGAGTTGCCCCAGATGCGGAATTTATAGAGAAGCCTTTTAAGCTTCAGACAGTCATCTCCGCTGTTAGGGCGGCTCTGAGTCGGTCTGACTCCACAATATCTGAAACCTATGACAAATAATTGACATAGGCTCTCTGATGCTTCCCCGTGACGTGCTGCTATCTGCCTCAATTCTTCCGAGGTTGTGTAATGGCGCGAAACTGATGTACCATAAATATGTGGATTGCAAGAAACCTCCAGGCATTCCTGGGAAGGAAGTGTAACATGACACTATTTGTGGAGTTTGTGCTACGATTGAGTGCGGCTCTGGGGTGCGGGTTTCTGATAGGGATAGAGCGACAGTATCGACAACGAACCGCTGGCCTGCGTACTAGCGCCCTAGTCGCCACAGGGTCGGCACTCTTCGTGCTGGTAGCAGCTTTGACGCCCAATGAGTCCAGCCCCACGCGTATCGCGGCGCAAGTCGTTTCGGGAGTGGGGTTTCTTTGTGCAGGGGTGATTATCCGTGATGGGCTGAATATTCGCGGCTTAAATACGGCAGGAACCCTATGGTGTGCCTCTGGGGTGGGAGTCTTAGCAGGGTCGGGCTACTTCGTGCCTGCAATTCTTGGCAGCCTCATTGTCCTGATTGCCAATCTGCTGTTGCGTCCCATCGGACGTTTTATCAGCCATCACTCCAAAGCCAGTGGAGAGTTAGGGGAAGCTCCCGTTCGCTACAGGCTCGCGGTGGTTTGTGTGAGCACGCAAGAAACCCACATTCGCTCGCTTTTGCTGCAAGCCATGAGTGGCAGTGACCTCCTTTTGCAGGCTTTGCAAAGTGAAGACACGGAGGATGCGTCCAATGTCGAGGTGAAGGCTGCTGTGCAGACTGAAGGACGCAAAGATGCACAGCTTGAGCAGATTATCGCATGACTGAGCCTGGAAAGCAGTGTCAGCGCCGTTCGCTGGGAAGTGGCTGCCCCTGAGAATGGAGGAGTCTCCTCGTTGTTGAGCGTGCAGTCAGATGTCCCAGACAAGGAAGAAGAGGGGGCGAGGGAGTAATGTGTTTCTGCCAAATATTTCATATAGACATGTTGATATATATCAATTGACTACGCCAAGTTCACCAGCTATACTCATGGCATGAAAAAAGACGATATCGCTATCATTTACCAGGATCATCACACGCTCATTGTTAATAAACCTGCCGGGGTCGTTATTCATCCCACATATAAACATACTGATGGTGACACAATGTGGGATGCTGTGCTTGCCTATCTAGAACGGCAGGGAAGGGACGATTGGCAACCGCCTAGCTTGCCTGATGAACCTGCGTGGGCAAAGGCACCATTGCTTGTACAGGAGATGTTGAGGGCAAAGCGTACGCAGCGTCTCTGGCAGGAGTGGGGACTGCTGCCGCGCCCGTGTCTGCTGCATCGCCTTGATAAGGATACTTCCGGTGTCGTCGCTTTAGCACGCACAGAACGCTCACGCCACCATCTCGCTCGTCAATTTAACGAGCATAGTGCGGTGAAGCGCTACCTTGCTGTTGTGACAAAAGGCGCTCCCGAGTGGGCAAGGCCACGTGTTCCTCTCATCGTCAAAAGGCAGCCACCTAGTGGCTATGAAGAAGTGGTGCATGCTTGCCCTGCTCTCTGCTTGCTAGGCAATGACAGGTTGATACTCGATGGTCCTCTACGGCGCGACCCCGATGAGCGGCGGCGCTGTATTGTGGCAGCGGGCGGCCAAGAGGCGAAGACGATGATACGCGTTCTGGCAGCACAGCATGGCTATATTCTGCTAGACGTGCAGCCCGTGACTGGCCGTATACACCAAATACGCGCTCATCTAGCAGCCTTCGGCTATGGCATTGTGGGGGATCAAGTGTACGCACCCTTGGCAGAAGAGCAAACGCTGCAGAGACAATTTCTGCATGCCTATAGTCTTGGGTTACACAGATTTCCTGATGATCACTTGTGTACATTTGTGGCACCTCTGGCTAGTGATCTGCTGCTCTGGCTAAAGCATTACTTCCCAGAGGCAAGAGCCATTGAGCAGGGAGTTCCATTGGAACTTCCTGCTTACTAGCTACCGTTAGCCTACCATGCCGCTGGAGCAGGCAGTTTCTGTGGCTCCAGAGTCACCTCCTCCGCTAGTACATAACTTTGTCTAGCAGCGTTCGTAGCAGGTGAAGTGCCTTCAATGCTATCCAACTGGAAGGTGACAATACCTGTATTTAGTTCTTGCGCCACGGCTGTGAGGTTACGTGCCAGCATGGTGATATCGTGCGAGAAACCTATTCCTTGCAGTGCGTACTCCGCTACACGGGTGTTAGAGAGTTGAGATTTGTCTGGCTTAAGTAAAAGTAAGTCAGTAGTGAGCTTGTCCAGGTCTGTATCAACTGCTCTAAGCCCATGGGTTGTATTTTTCTGCACACGATCTAGCTCGCTTATCATATGTAGCTGCCGATTCTCCAGCCTTTGTAGCTCTTGCAAATACATAAGAAGGGCAAGGGTGCTCTTGCCATCAAGGCTGTTCTCGGCTTGCACCTTCATTTGTTCGCTTAACTGTCGTAGAGCATGAGATATCTGTTTAGCTAAGACTGACACAGCACGTGTGTGCTGAACGATGCCTTTATTGTTGAGCTGATGTAGGTACTCACGGATGTGCTCCACTTTCGGAGCAAGGTCAGAGGGTTCATTGCTCTCATCAGGTATGGTTAAGCTGCCTGATGGTGTATTCCTTATCGGTCTATTGAGGGGAGGAGAGTCTGGGTGTGGCTGGGCGGAACTCTCTTGCAGACAGTTCCTCATGATCTGTGCGAAGACTTCTGAGCGTGCTAGTTCGTGTTGTGCTATAACCTCCATCTGCTCGATTGTCGACTGCGCACGGACAACAAAGCGGCGAAAACGGCTGATAGTGAAGTTGAAAGCGTTGGCCAATAAGCCTATAGGATCGTTGGTCACCGTCGCGTCGGCGCGCAATTCGCCAGCGCTCACCAGACGCATATCGGAGAAGAGATGCGTGGCCGCATTGGTGAGTGCATCGCGTTGGCGACGTGTCTCTTCGAGCAGACCGATGATTGTTTCTAGCATCGCATTAACGGAGGCTGAAACGTCGGCAATCTCGTCACGGCCAATCACCGTAGCGCGAGCATGTAACTGGCCCTGTTCAACGGCCTGGGTAATCTGGCGCAACTTTTTCAGGCGACGGACGAGCGTGCCAGAGATGAAGAGGCCGACAAGTGCGATGGCAACAAAAGCCAGAATGGCTGCAATAATCGTCGTGAGAATCTGCATCTGCTCCTCCACACTGGCAGCGTCGCGCACTGAAACAGCTAGGCGTGTGTCAAGCTGAATAAGGGCACTCAATGCGCTACGAGCATCGGCATTTGTTGGTTCTCCTTGAGCGCGTTCGAGAAGCTGTGCCTGCTCGATGTTACCTTGCTTAACGTTTTGCAGAATCTCTTGTTGTGAGGTGCTATAGAGGTGCCAGGTGCGTAATGCGCTACTAGCAAGCGTCTGCTGCTGTGTTACCTGTATAGAGTGACCTGCCTCATCTAATAGGTTGACTTGGTCGGGGTGTTGGGTAAGTAGGTTGCTTGTGACATAGGTAGTCAGGGTGTTATCATAGCGGGTGGTAAGCATCTGGACAGCATTCTGTTCTTGGTTGAGCGTTTCCTGCGAGGGACTGGAGGCCGAGGCTGTATCAAGAACAGCATGTGTTTCGCTATTCATCAATTGAAGAAAGTTTGCTCCAGTGGTCAGAGCAGTATTCGCCTCTAAGAGACTCTGATAGAAGTCAGATTGACGGCTGAGCGATTGAGAGCGCTCTATTCCGATAACTCCGGTCACAAAGGCCGCAATGAGAGCTGCGGTGAGAAAGCCCAACGTGAGTCGGCCTGCAATCGACAAGTCAAGCAGTAGATGCCCACCGCGCCTGGATTTGGGACGAATTGGTAATGCTGGCGTCGTTGCCCGATCAGTTGTAGCGATAGTTTCTTTAGAAAAACTCATGTCGCGTATCCTTCGCTTTCGGACAGCAGTAGCTATCCATTTGACAACGGTTTGACGGTGGAAAGTCGTAGGACGTCTATGGAAATATAGCTCAGCTTATGGGCCTCTTGCTGTACAGTAGGTGTGAACATGAAGTTCAAGAAAGCGTTAACTAGGTTATTGCTTTCACCAAGGGTGTACATGTGCTCATAACCCCAGAAGGCATAGCGTCCCGATGCAATGCTGTTGGCCGTTGCCATCTGATTATCGATAGCAATTGCTCGCACGGAAGACTGCTTGTTTGGGTTAAGGACCGAAAGTCCAATGTAGCCGATAGCGCCAGGGGTGTGGGCTACCGTTTCGAGTACTGTGGTCGATGAGTCAGTTTGTAATAATTGACCTTTCTCGTCGCGTCCTCCCAGAATGTATTTGCGGAAGGTGGCACGCGTACCGGATGTAGCGGGTCGTACTACGGGTACAATAGGAAGATTAGGTCCGCCAACTTGTTTCCAGTTGTTAACAGTGCCTGTAGAAAAGATGTCGGTGAGCTGTTGGCTGCTTAGGTTAGTGATGGTCACGCCGGTATTCACGATCATCGTGAATGGAATAACACAGACAATGTAATCGGTCAGATTCGGGTCTGGGTAGAGGGCGGGGTCGGCGTAGATATCGGAGTCGCCGATATCAGATTGATGGTTGGCAGCAGCTTGTAGTCCGTAAATGCTACCTCCGCCACTGACGCTGATCTGCACATATGGATAGCGCTGCTGAAAAAGCTGAGCAGCTCTTGTCACTAATGGTTGCAGTGCCGTTGAGCCAACTACTTTGATGTGTCCACTCAGTTCTGCAGTTTTCACCGGGCTAGTACAAGCGGAAAGTAGTAGTACGAGCACAGCGCAAGCGAACGCAGTAGCTTTATTGCGAAACACTGTTCCTTCCTCCTTACAACTTCTTGTGCAGCTAAAGAGTATATTACTGAATTTCTATGGTAACGAAGCCATACTATACTCATACTTCGTAAGTATGCCAGAACTTTTTTAAGGCAACATTAAGAAAAGTACTTTTGGGGTGATTATCTGCACAATCTGATAGAATATTGGGATATAGTAGAATAATGCAACACACACAAACCACAGTTCTCTTGATCGATGCTACTCATCCTGAGCCACCCGTCATTGAGCATGCAGCGGCTTTGCTACGGGCAGGAGAGCTTGTCATTTTTCCTACAGAGACGGTCTATGGTTTGGGAGCTGATACATTGCAGCCACATGCGGTACAGCACATCTTCACAACGAAGGAGCGTGCCCTGAGCGATCCACTGATTGTACATATCGCCGATGAAGCTGCACTAGAGGCGCTTGTGACCGACGTTCCTGCTCAGGCTAGACAACTTACGCACGCATTCTGGCCTGGTCCTTTGACGCTTGTGCTGCCTGCTAGCTCGCGTGTACCAAAGTTAGTGACGGCAGGATTGGACACTGTAGCTATACGTATGCCACGTCATCCGGTAGCGCTTGCGCTCATTCGCGCTGCTGGGGTACCTGTCGCAGCCCCAAGCGCGAATCGTTTCATGCATGTTAGCCCGACAACAGCACAGCACGCGCTGGCCGATCTTAATGGGCGTGTACCGCTTGTGCTGGATGGAGGCCCATGTGCAGTCGGGGTAGAGTCTACCGTGCTGGACTTGTGCTCCGAGACTCCCACTATCCTGCGTCCTGGAGGAGTGAGCTTGGAGGCCCTGCGCAGTGTGTTACCCAACGTTCAATTTAGTGTACGTGAACCCTCTCATCTGCAGGAAGGGCAAAAAGCGCCCGGTCAACTACTTGTTCATTACGCACCCAAGGTCCCCGCCTTTCTTTTCGACGGGCCAGTAGAGGCTATGCGTAAAGCTATATTAGCAGAGGTAGAGCAACGGCAAGCACGAGGAGAGCATGTCGGCGTCTTGATCGCCGACGAAGACTTTGCAGCTTTTCAAGGTAGTGGCGCATGCATCTATAGACTGGGCAGTACGCTTGAACAGGTGGCATCTCGTCTCTTTGCTGGGTTGCGTGTGTTGGAAGAGTCAGGGGTGAACATCATCCTATGTAGGAGCTTTGAGGCGCAAGGACTTGGACTTGCTATACGCGATCGTTTACTCAAAGCAAGCGGTGGAAATGTCGTTTCGCTTTGAGGGAAGTAGTAACTGAACATGGCGACCACAAGGGATCGCCACTACTATACACGTTTTGTCGTTCCTGCACGTGCAGTCACCATACTTGCTAGTTCGCCGGATTTCTACGATCTGGCGTATCAGTGCTATAGCCCATCTGCTGATCTTCGCCCCAAGCTGAACCTGTCTCACGACCAGGGGTATCCACCTGCTTACCAGGCTGATTCTGTGCATGTCTCACGCCGCTATGAGCAGGATCATAGCCTTGCTGCGCTTGATCGGCATTCCTGTGTTGATCGTAGCCCATCCCCTGCGTATCCTTGTAGCCATCGCGCAGCTTTATATCATCGTCTCCCTGGCTAGCAGTATCCTGAGTGCCTCCACTCTGCGGCTGCGTAGCATCACCCTGTGAGCGATCACCTCTGCTCTCTGGCTGGCTATAGCCACCATTTTCGCTCTGCCCTGAAGAATTGTATGATTGTGTACCGGAGTCAGGCGGTCTAGGTTGATAGCTTTGATCTTGAATTGTGCCATCGCGGCGTGTGCTAGTCAGCGGCAGATCAGCGTCCTGCGTCTGCTGCCGGTCACTGCTACTATTGCTCTGATCGTACTCGGTGCTCATAGTGTACTCCTCTCTCTGTATCTTTCACGCGAAGAGCAAGGCAGAAGTTTCAGGCTGACGACCTTGACAGAGCAAAGCATGAATGGCACAATACAACGGCACACATAAGGAGGTGTAGGGACTCCGGTGGGTCTCACCGTCTTCAAAACGGCTGGAGGGTCGCTCGGCGCGGTCCTTGGTGGGTTCGACTCCCATACACCTCTGCCATTTATTTCTATATGCTTAAAAACCTTTTCATTCTCCATACACCCTTGTATACAATAAATAAATTGTTGTATAACCCAATATGTAGATTTGTTCCAAAGAGAGGAGGAAAGAAAAGTGGTTTGGTTTATGGAATTGGCTTGAGCCAGCTAGCCCTTTTGACGATTGGACTCCAGTAAGCGGTAGCGGGATAAAGAAAAGGCAAAAGAAAGAGGCTATGACCACTCGACTGTACGTCGTTCTCGAAGATTCCCCTGTTCGCATGGCCACACTCCCTTATGAGGTGAGCATATTATTGGGGGCAAAACAAACGCTAGGAGGGCGTGGAGGAGCGAAACAAGCCAATCGGATCACAAAGGAGACGCACATGGAAAGTACACCGCAACCATCCGTTTCACCACAAAAAGCCAGCGACCAAGCACCCAAGATCCTCGATCTGCCCATCGGCCTCGATGTCACTGGAATGCGGCGCGAGTTCGACAGCCTGGGCGACGTTGAGGTTCCGGCCAATCGGTACTGGGGTGCCCAAACCCAACGCAGCCTAGAGCACTTCAATATCGGCAACGACCGCATGCCCAAGGAGGTCTATCACGCCTATGGCTACGTGAAGAAGGCTGCGGCCATCGTCAACACCCGTGCTGGTCGCCTGCCCACGTGGAAGGGCCAGTTGATCCAGCGCGTGTGCGATGAGGTTATCAGCGGGGTGCTGGACGACAACTTCCCGCTCTACGTCTGGCAGACTGGCTCAGGGACCCAGTCCAACATGAACGTCAACGAGGTCATCTCTAACCGCTGCATCCAGTTGGTCGGTGGGACGCTCGGCTCACAGGAGCCGATCCACCCCAACGACCATGTCAACATGGGCCAGTCGAGCAATGACACCTTCCCGACCGCCATGCACATCGCCGCCTACAAGATGGCGACAGAGAAGACGATCCCCGCTCTCAAGCGGCTCCGTGCGGCCTGCGAGCGTAAGTCGGAGCAGTGGGCCAACGTGGTCAAGATCGGTCGTACGCACCTAGAAGACGCCACTCCACTGACCGTTGGCCAAGAGTGGTCCGGTTACGTGGGCGCGCTCGATGATGCTATCGTTGAGGTCGAGCACGCGACCGATGGCTTGCTGAAGTTAGCCATGGGAGGGACGGCTGTCGGTACCGGGCTGAATGCTCCACTTGGCTTTGGCGAGGAGGTGGCCAAGGAGATCGCCTCGATGACAGGCGCACCTTTCCAGACGGCACCCAACAAGTTCACTGCCCAGGGTACGCTCGATCGCATGGCGCGCGCACACGGAGGGCTGAAGGCGGCGGCGGTCACCTTGTTTAAGATCGCCAATGATCTACGCTGGCTAGGCTCGGGCCCACGCACCGGGATTCACGAACTGCTGCTGCCCGCCAATGAACCGGGGTCCTCCATCATGCCAGGCAAGGTCAACCCGACCCAGGCAGAGGCGATGCTGATGGTCAGCATTCAGATCATCTCCTCCGACGTCGCGATAACCATGGGGGGTGCCGAGGGCAACTTCGAACTGAACGCCTTCCGCCCGATCCTGATCAACAACTACTTGCACTCGGCGCTGATCATGGCCGACATGTGCGACCACTTCCGCACGTTCATGATCGAAGGTGCTCGGCTCAATGAACCCAAGCTCAAGGAGAACATCGAGCGTTCGGTGATGATGGTCACAGCCCTCTCGCCCATCATCGGCTACGATCAGGCCTCGGTCATCTCGCATTACGCCATCGACCACGACCTGACACTCAAGCAGGCCGCCCTAGCCAACGGCGTCAGTGAGGAGTTGTTCGACCGTGTGGTC
>Ga0213874_10000013_pt1 | contig 22859 bp, 18 predicted proteins | sample BarmaccomBMRX_R7_FD_160098 | JGI IMG/M metagenome (GOLD analysis project Ga0213874, IMG submission 160098) | Root-associated microbial communities from Barbacenia macrantha in rupestrian grasslands, the National Park of Serra do Cipo, Brazil - RX_R7 | ecosystem: Host-associated > Plants > Roots...
CACGCGGGAGCGCCGCCGCAGGTCCACCGCCTCACGGAGGGAGTTCGCCTGCGCGCGGACGGGCGGCTGCAATACGACGTCATCGCGCCCCCCGATCAATGATGATCTTTACGCGGGCGCAACTCGCGGGCGAGGAGCTCGTCGACGAGCTCGACGATTCCGGCGACCGCGCTCTCCAATAACGCGCGGCCCTTCTGCGCGCTGGCCTTCGTCGGATCTCCCATCACGCCGCTTTCGCTGAGCGCGCTCCAGTGCTCCATCATCGCGAGCGGTCCATCTCCCGCGACGAGATCCGTCCAATAGTTCTTCGACGGCCGGTGGCCCAGCTCGGCTACGGCGCGCTCCATCTGGACTAAGTCGGGACGCAGCGCGAGGTATAAGGACGTCTCGAACTCGCACGCATGGTTCATGCCGCCGATGCGTTCCGATTCGCGCAACCCCTCGGCGGTTTTGCGCACTCCCGGCGCCGCCCAGTAGTTCACGGACGCGGCAAGCGCGTCGGTATGTACGGTAGCAAGGCGCGCGATGATCTCGGCAAACGGCGTATTGCTGCCATGGCCGTTCACGATGAGAATGCGCTTGAATCCATGATGCGCGAGACTCTTGCATAGATCGACCCCATAGTCGATCAGCGTGTGCGGGCCGATCGTCAGCGCGCCGGGAAAGTCTAAGTGATGCGGGCTGTAGCCGTGATTGATCGCGGGCACTACGACGGTGCGATCCGAGGCGCGCGCCGCGGCCAACTCGCACACGGTCGCGCAGAGCAGAAGGTCGGTGTCGATCGGAAGATGCGACCCGTGGTCTTCGAGCGTCGCGATCGGCACGATTGCCACGCACTTGCGTGCCGCCGCCTCCCGCACTTCGGGCCACGTCATCTCACCGTAGCGGTATTTCTGCGCCATGCGCGCGGTATTCTCGAACCATGAGCCGCGTTCCCGAAAAGCCATGGGCGCAACGCGCACTGCGGTTCGTCGTGCTGATCGGCATCGTCAACGCCTTTGCAGACTTCACCTATGAGGGCGGCCGCGGCGTCGTCGGGGCGTTCTTGGGCCATCTCGGCGCGAACGGCGCGATCGTCGGTGCCGTTGCGGGCTTCGGCGAGTTCGCTGGCTACGCAATTCGCTCGGTCGCCGGAATCGTCGCGGATCGCACGGGACTCTATTGGCTCGACGTGTGGGTCGGCTACGCGATCAACATGCTCTGCGTGCCCGCGCTCGCGCTCGCAGGCAGTTGGCCGATGGCGGCCGGGCTCGCGATCGGCGAGCGCGTCGGGCGCGGAATACGCAAGCCGGTCGTCGCGGCAACGCTCTCCCACGCCGGCACGTCGTTGGGCAGTGGGCGCGTTTTCGGCATCAACGAGCTGCTCGATCAAATCGGCGCCACGGTCGGGCCGCTCGTCGTCGCGTATGCGATCGCGCGTGGCGGCTATCGCTGGGGATTCGGCGTGCTGATCATTCCGGCGCTGGTCACGCTCGCGACGCTCGCAGTTGCGACCCGCGCGGGTCTGCCGTTTGCGCCCAAGGATCACGGTGATGCGGGGCCGGGCGTGCTCGACTGGCCGGCGTTTCGCCGTTACGCGTTCGGCGGCGCGCTCGTTGCGGCCGGATACGTGGATTTTGCGCTGATCGCTTTTCGTTTCCAGCGCGATCACATTGCGAATGCGCCTGCGATCTCGTTGTGGTTCGCGGTCGCAATGGCGGTCGGCGCGATCGCCGCTCCGCTGCTCGGGCGCTCGTTCGATCGCGTCGGCAAACCGGTCGTCGCAGTAGCGGTGGCAATCACGGCGGCGGCGACTCCGCTGGCGTTCCTCGGATCGGGTGCGTTGGCAAAAGCCGGCGTCGCGCTCTGGGGCGTCGGAATCGCGGTGCAAGACGCGCTGCTGCTGGCCCTGGTCGCGAGCGTGCTCGCGCACCGGCGGAGGGCAACGAGCTTCGGTCTCTACGATCTCATCTTCGGCGCGGCGTGGTTCCTAGGCAGCGCCGTTTCGGGGATGCTGCTCGACCGGTCGATCGTCGGGCTGGCCGCCTTTTCGGCACTCCTGCAGGTGGCCGCGGTCCCGTTCTTCCTGTTCAAACCTAGCGCACGTACGCCTGGTTCAATGCGCCTTTAACGCAGGGGTCGGTTAGGGAGCGCCACTTTGGGAATTAGTCATCCTATGAAAAGTCTTCTTACAGTTCTATCCGCCACGATCGGCATCGTGGCTTTCGGCGCGGTAGCAAGCGCACAGGGAGCGCCTCCACCGCCCGGCGCGCCGCCGCCGCCGGCAGGGCCGCCGTACGTTGATACGAGCTGCGGCGCCTGGCAGGGCGACACGTGGGTCCCGAACGGGAACTGTCCGACCGCCTACAAGCACGAGGTCGTGGCCGGGACGATCGTTTCGGTGAAAGGCCATCTCGTGACCGTGCAGCAGACGAAGGGGCAGGTCGTGATTGACGACAGCGCGGCGCTGAGCAACGAAACTTCCGGACGAGTCGCGGTCGGGCGCCAGATCGTGGCGCACGGCTACTGGCAAGGGGGAAACTTCTACGCGACGGCGATCACCGGCGGTCAGCCGCCTCCGGCAGCGCCACAGGCACCCGCGCCGCCACCGCACCAATAACCCGGATTGACGAAGGGCCGAAGATTCTCTTCGGCCCCTCGTCTCGTTCGCTTATTTTATCGTAACGTTGACGGGCTTCGACGCGATCCCGTTGGCGACGACGACGAGCGTGCTCTTGCCTTTGTCGATCGTCTTTGGAACGTCGAAGTTCGTGGAAACCGATTGAGACCCGGTCGCCACGCCCATCGTGCTGTGGTCGTGCGTGCGCGCGTAGAAGACGTGCTTCGTCGAGTTGTTGGTGATGCGCACGAGCGGATAGTTCGTCGGGTTCTGATACTCGTCGCCGAACGACATCGCTTGCGAGAGGCCGTTGAACTGTGTTCCGGTGATTTTGTAGGTCTTTCCGGGCGTCAGTCTCGATGACACGCTCGCGATCGCCGGCGCCCAACTCGACTTCGGGCTGCCGGTCGGCGTGAACAGCACAACACTATATCCGACCATCAGCACTTGTCCCGTGGGCAGCAGCAACGGACTGCCTGAGGCGTAGCCGTCTTGCGACCACGTGCTGCCGTTGAACTCGTACATCATGCCGCTGCTCCCGAAGATCAGCGCGTTGCCGTTCGGCAGCAGCACGCCCCAGGAGTCGCCGGCGCTGTCGCCGTTCGGAAAGTCCGGACCGACGCTCCACTTGCCGTTCGACGTGTTGTAGATGGCCGTGTGTCCGACGCCGCTGCCGTACTTGCCCGACGCCGAGCCGGTGTAGAAGACCGTGCCGTCCGGACGCAAGATCGCCGGGCCGATCTCGCCCGGCGGCAGATAGCAATCCTTCGACTTCGGTCCGTACTGCAGACAGCTCTTGTACGGCGAGGGCGAGTGCAGGTCGACGATCGTCGAGCCCGCGCTGGTCCAGGTTTGCTTCGACGGATCGTAGATCTCCGAGTTCGGTGCGTTCTTCACGTCGGCCGTCAGGACGGTACCGTTGGGAAGCAACGTCCAGCCCTCCTCGGCATTGAAATCCGATTTGCCCACATCGTGCATTTCCGTCCACTTCAATGTTTTCGGATTGAGCGCCGCATCCCACGGATGCAGTTTGTCGCCCAACAGGTAGCGTCCGTCGGGGAGAACGCTGGATGGCGAGTCGCCGATCCAGTGCCAGCGGTGGGGATGACCGATCGCCGTCCACGTGTCGGCGACGGGATCGTATACGGCGCCCAGATTGGTGAGCTGTAACGTGAACGACCCATAGCTATTGTACTCGCCGCCGCTGATGATGAAGCGGCCGTCAATTTGCGTCGCGGCTGCGAACGCGTCCGGCGCGTATCCCGCCGGCAGGCTCGCCGCGTTGCTCCAGCTGCCATTGGCGTAGCTGCCCGACGAATCGGGACGATAGCGATACCACTGCCGCCAGTTCGAGGAGCTCTGCGCCAGAACAGAGCCGTCCGTCATCAAGAACGTGATGAGGATTCCGGTCGGCGGCTGATTTTTTATCTTTTGGAATTGCGTGAACTTGCCCGCCTGCATCACGCCGGCGTTTTGGGACGTAACGCCGGGGTATCCGGGCAATAACGAACGTTGGCCGGCGCATCCGCCAAACAAGACTGCGCTGACGCACAGCAAGGCGAGCGCCGACGTACGGCTAAAGCGTAACACGAAGACCTCCAAGGCTCTCAGGGAAGGGCTAAGAAACGCTACGTTTTGAGGCGGCCCGGGGGTTTCCCGCTACTGCGTCAGGACGATTTCTTTGCTCGCTTGCGCCGCTTGCGATCGGCCTCGATCATTGCAAAGGCCTTCTTTCTCGAGCACGTGCCTTTGTATTCGATCGCGTTGCCCTCCACTTCCGAATACTCCACCAGAAAGCGTTCGATTCCGTCCATCGTATCCTTCGGAACGTCCTTGATCTCCTCGAAACCGTCGGTCTTCAGCGCCACGCCTTCTTGACGCGGCAGACACGCGATCAAACGATTGTTGATCGTGCCGTTCTTCTTCAGGAGAATTGCGCCGATTATTCGCGCCTTGAGCAGGCATCCGCTGATCGTCGGCGCGTCGCTAATCACGAGCACGTCGGTCGGATCGCCGTCCTCCGCCAGGGTTTGCGGGACGAAGCCGTAGTCGTACGGCCACGTCAGGCCTTCGGCGAGGGTCTGTTTCAGCTGCATGATGCCGTAGGCCGGATCGAATGCGTACTTGTGGCGCGTCTGTGCCGGCGTCTCTATCACCGCGTAGACGAGCTTCTCTTTCTCGTGCGGCACGTACGTCGGGATCGCGTCGTAATTGGTCGGATTGATTTGAGCCTTGCCCACGTAGTGCGTTCTACCGCAAACGCATCGAAGGCAAACGACCGCGTGCTGCGAAGCAAATAGCTGCTGTCAGGAGGGGCCCCTACATGGTCAGAGCGCTGCTCCGTGGTATCTCCGTCGCCGCGATCGCGGCGCTGGCCGCCGCTTCACTGCCCGCGCCGACGGCGGCGCAGGAAGTGACCGTCCGAATCAACGGGCAACCGCTATATTTGAGTCCAGGGCCGATCGAGCGCGCCGGCCGCGTCTTCGTCCCGCTGCGCGGAATCTTCGAGCGGCTCGGCGCGGCGGTCGTCTATGCATCCGGCGAGATCAACGCCACGAAGGGAAGCACGACCGTTGCACTGCGCATCGGCTCGACTCAGGCGGTCGTCAACGGTCAGTCGCAGACGCTCGACGTCGCGCCGTTCATCGTCGGAGCGACCACCTACGTTCCGCTCCGCTTCATCGCGCAGTCGCTCGGCGCCGAGGTTGGATACAGCGACTCGACGCGCGTCGTCTCGATTCAGATGGCGCAAGGCGTTCCGCCGCCCGTGCGGCCGGTTCGTCCGCCGCCGGTGCAGCCGCCGTATCCGCCGCCGAATCCGGCGCCGGTCGTTGGATTCCGGGCGCAGCAGCCGCAACCGGGCGCCGTGATCCAGGACCGTTTCCGCGTCATTTCGGCGCAGTTTACATATAGCGTGCAGCCAGGCAGCGTTCGCGTGCTGCTCGACGGCAACGACGTGACGTATCGCAGCGGCGTTTCCGCAACCGGCTTCTCGTATAAGCCGCCCGCACCGCTCGACTTCGGCTCGCACACCGTTCGCGTCTTCGGCCGTGGACCCGGTGCGAGACCGTTCGACCGTTCGTGGTCGTTCAGCGTCGCTCGGTCCGGCCTGCCGCTGACCATCTATCAGCCGGCGCCGAACGCGCCCGTCGGCCAAACCTTTACGCTGACGGGCAACACCGTTTCGAACGGCCGCATCCGCGTGACCGCGGGCGCGACACCGTCGTTCACCGGCGAGTTCGACGGAAGAACGACGGCCGGGCCGAAGGGAAACTTCAACCTCACGATCACGCTGACCACGATGCCGGGTCAGCAGGCGGTCTCCGTTCGCGTCACGGCGACGGATCCACGCACGTCGCAGAGCACGCAAGCCACGCTGCAGTTGCGTTTGACGATGCGGTGACCGTGCGCTCGCGTCTCTTCGCGGTTGCTGCCGCCGGCGCTCCGCTCGCCGCATGCGGGCGCAGTGAGATGCCGGGCCTGCAAACGCCGGCGCTACTCGTCGCCGAGAACACAGCGCGGTCTGACTTTGCGCGGCTCGCCGTCTCGGACGCCGGTCTCGACAGAGTCGTCGTGTTCAACCGGCACTACAAGGCGATCTTCAAGATCCCGGATTCGAATCCCGACGGTATCTGGATCGACGGCAGCGCCCACATCTACGTCGCCAATCCTTCACCGGTCAACGTCGTGAACGAATACGACGCGACCGGCAAGCTGATCTTTGCGTATCGCGAACGCATGACCGATCCCGTCGACGTAACCACCGACGTCTATGGACATATATACGTGGTGAATTCGGGAGCGCCGGCCACTGCGATGGTCGTCGAGTTTGCGCAGCAGCACGACGCGCCGTTCGGCTACTGTCTGACGGGTTTGGACAACCAAGGAATCGCGGTTGATTCCGGCGGTGACCTCTTTGTCAGCGGCAACGACACCGAAGGCAAAGGCCGGCTCCTTGAATATCCCAACACCCTGGCCTACTGCAGTTCGACCGTCTCCCCGAGAGTCAAATTCGGGACAGCCGGAGGCATTAAGATCGATTCGAAAGGCAACCTCGTCGTCTGCGATCGGGCCAACGGCGTTGACATCGTTCCACCGCCGTATGCGTCGGTCCGCAAGACCATCCGGGTGAAAGGCGCGCGCGAATACGATTACGATGCCCTCGATAGACTCGGTGAGAATCTGTTCGTCACCGATCCGCCCGCCGGAAAGGCCTACGTCGTCGCCTACTCGTCCGGCAAATTGAAACGAGTGCTCGGCTCCGCCCAGGGCCTCAAATTGCCCCAAGCGCCGGCATTGTACTAGTACCAACTAGTAACGTCTCAATCTCTAATTCAGAGGCGGAAGGTGACGCCCATACCGGTACAAAAATACCGACGCCGTTCCTTTTCCCAGTTTGCGCACCCGGCTCGAGTCCCGTCGATTCGGGGCGCCTTTGCCACCTCTCACTCGTGTAAGGAGAATGCTTTGCGAACCAAGTCAGCACTCTTTACCCTGGCCTTAGTCGGCGGCGCCGCGTTATTGGCCGCCTGCTCGGGTAACGGGGCCTCCGGCACGCAATCGAGCGTGCCGGGCGGCGGGAGCACGATGCAGACGCAGGCCCACGGCTCGATGCTGTGGCGCACCGGCATCGACCCGGCCGTTTTCTCGAAGATCCACGCGCGGCACGCGAAACATGTGCCGGCGCGGCCACGGCGCTTCAAAGAGCTCGCGGTCTCCGATGCGGGCCTCAACGAGGTCGTGCAGTTCAACCGCACCTTCGGAAACATGGGATCGTTCTCCAACTCGTACGGAGATGGAATTTGGATCGATCCGGCCGGCAACATCTACGTTGCCGACTACGCGTCGCTCGCGGTTGATGAATACGATCAAACCGGAACGTTGCTCTACACGTATAACAGCGGCCTGACGGACCCGGTCGACGTGACCACCGACAGCTCCGGCAACGTGTACGTTGCCAACTACGGCTCCGCAGGGAGCGCCAACGTCGTCGAGTATCCGCCGATGACGAACACGCCGACCGCGAGCTGCAACACGAACCTCGCGAACGAGGGCCTCATCGTCGACAAGACCGGCGACCTCTTCGTGACCGGCAACAACTCCGGCGGCACCGGCAACATCTATGAGTTCGCTCCGGGCGGCCTCGCGAGCTGCAGCTGGACGACCCTCACGCCGACGTTGACCTTCGCCGGCGGAATCACGATCGACAACACCGGCGCTCTGGTCGTGTGCGATCAGCTGGCCGGCATCGACATCATCCCGCCGCCGTACACCTCGATCAGCAAGACGATCACGGTACCGGGCGGCAGCGATTACTTCCACGACGCGCTGACGGGGCGCAACACGAAGAACCCGAATGGAACGTGGGAGTACTTGTTCATCGCCGACGCGGGCACGGCTGAAGTCTACGTCCTCAACTACACCAATGACTCGCTGGTGACGACCCTCAACTCGTCCAACGGCCTGTCGCTCCCGTACGGCGTCGCGACCTACAAGTTCAAACCGTAGTAGCGACTTCCAACGGACAACCGCAAGGGCGCGCCGCACGGCGCGCCCTTAGCATTTTCTGACAGGTTCGTAATGCGCGCTTAACCTCGGCTTGCTAGCATTGGCGGCGCAATGAGCGAGGAGCAAGTCGCCTATGCCGCACGGGGTGAAGAACGCGCCCTCGCTACGGTGGTCGCTCCGAAGCTGCTGCGCTTCGATGCGTTAGAACTTGTCGCCGGCAACGGCGCAGCGGACCTCGTCGCGGCCGTGGTGCTGACCTGGTCGGGCGACTCGAGCCGCGCCTATGAGTTATTCCGCCGGGCTTCCGCCGGTGCCGTAGCGGAGCGGCGTTTCGCGCTGGCGGCGGCGGCGCTGGAACGGCTGGCGCACCACGCGCTGCTCTTCGGCGACGTGGCCGTCGCTGCCGGCGCCGCGGGCGATGCGGTAGCGATCGCTTCGGAGCACCGCGTCACTCAAGCGATACTCGAGACGATTGCGACGGCGGCTCGCATCGCCTTGGCGAAAGGCGATCTTGGCGCCGCCGAGGACTTACTCCGGAAGGCGCATTTTCACGACGTTGCGCGACTCCCGATCGCATGCGCGCCGGTCGGAGTGGCGATCGCGCTGGAACGCGGCGACGCGGCGTCGTTGCGGCGTTGGAGCGGTCCGCCGATAATTGAAGCCGCGCTGCACAGTCCGCGACTGAACGAGGCTACGGCCGCCACTGCGGCGCTCCTGATCGCGACCGCGCAGAATGGCCCGGATGAAAGCAGTGCGATCGCGTTGCGCCGAGCACTGCTCGCGGTGACCGACGCGCAGAACGTCCCGGAATTCTTCACGGTTGCCGCCCGGTATGGCGATGTTGACGATGCGCGTTATGCGTTGCGCCTCTTCGAAGGCTGCGTCTGTCCCGAACGCAGTTACCTGCGAGCCCATCGTCTTTTGGCCCGCGCGTACCTTGCTTTTCGCACGGCCCAATATACGGCGTGCACGGAAAATGCGGGCGACGCGGCGCGCGCGTTCAGCGCGATGGGGCTGCGCCGCTACGCAGACGAGGCGATGGCGCTTCTGGTACGCCACACCGGCGGTCCGTGCCGGCCGCGAGGAAAACCACGCTCGACGCTGACGCAACGCGAGGAACAGATCGCAAACTTAATTCGGCGCGGGGCGCGCAATCGCGAGATCGCGTCCGCGTTACAGATCAGCGAGCACACGGTCGAGCGTCACGTGAGCTCGATTCTGGGGCGCTTGGGTCTGCGCTCGCGCTGGCAGATCGCCGACACGCGCGCGTTGCCCGAAGATTAAGGTTTCTTCAAGTTTCTTAGGGTGAGGTAATTAGCCGCTTCCCAACATTAAGGGTCGCCGGGAAGCTCGGGATGCGGTCCACCTTAGCGATGCCATAGCATGGTCGTGGACGTGAGACGGTTCTGTCGCTCGTCCGTTGCTGCGTAGCAACCTTCACCCGATGCACTTGCCTCTGTACACAAAGGAACAGCAACACATGAATAAGACCCTCGCGGCACTGCCTTTGGCGGTGACCACCGCAGCGTTGGTGCTGACCGGATGTAATGGAAACCCCGGATCGAGCGCCGGAGTCTCGGCTCTGCCGAACTCGCCGGCAGCGACGCACCAGAGCCGCGTTCGACGCGACGACAATGGTCCGCAAGACCTCCATGCGGGCGGCGCCACCTTCCCTGCGTACGCCTATAACCTCGGCGACCAACCCACTGGAGTTTATACCTCGCCCCAAGCGACGCCGGGGCCCGGTTCGATCCTGGCAGCGGCCGGCACGACCGGCAGCGTCTACTATTGCTTGACCGGCAGCGGATTCGGCCGCAAACAGTTCGATGGCGCATCCGTTACCGCCACCGTTGCGTGCGCGGCGCTCGGCCAGCCGCCGACCGGATTCGGTGGACGCCAAGATCCGCTCGACTTCAACGGTAGCGACGTCGCGCTCGCCTCGACCGAATGCTGCGGCTCGACGACGCCCTATGCAACGAATCGCGCTTCGACGTGGGGCCAACCTTTCGAGCTGCCGACGATCGGCGGCCCGATCGTGTTCCCCTATAATCACGACGGCTTCACCGGAGTCGGCTCGGGCGCATTCATCCAACTCTCCACCTGGACGTACTGCGCAATCTCAAACGGTACCATCAGCGACTGGAACGACGCCGCGATCACCGCGGACAACGGTGGCGTGTCGGTCACCGGCGGCGTCAGCGAGACGCTCCACTACTACTTCCGATCCGACGGCAGCGGCACGAGCTATCTCTTCACGAACAAACTCAACACTGCGTGCAACGCGACCTGGAACGGAAAGTACAAAAAAGATCCCTATCAGGACGTGGGTAAGGGTCGCGACGCCAGCTGGACTTACGGCGTCAATCAGACCTGGCCGGGCCCCGGCTCATCGGCACACCCCAATTCACGCTTCATCCCCGAAAGCGGTAACCCGGGCGTCGTCGCCGGGATTCAGGGCGACGAATGGGGCACCGGTTACGCCGAAGGCGCATGGGCGGCGGCTGCCGGCGCCGGCGGCTTCGGCGCTCTCGAACAAGCGAGCCTGCTCGATACGGTCAACAAAACGTTCGTGAGTCCGACCAACAAGAACGCGGTCGCGATCGGGCTGCGTAACGCCAAGACGATCACCTACGGCATGGGCAGCGACGGCCTCTCACTCGGTTCCAGCACGCCGTGGTGCCAGCTCTACATCGATCCCAGTCAGTTCGTCAAGCCCCCCGCGGGTGCGTACCCGATCGTCGGCTTGAGCTACTGGCTCTTCTATGGCAACAACAACGGCGTTCACGTTCCCGACAAGATCAAGCTCATCAAGTTCATCGCGTCCAAGAAGGCCAACAACCTCCTTGGTCCGCTCGAGTACAGCCCACTCGCCGGGTCCGTTCATACGGCGGTCCTCACCGCGCTCAAAGGCACTCCAAGCCAAGCGACCTGCTTGAAGTAGACCCCCGCGCTCGGTTGCGCGCACCGCCGCACTGCGGTGCGCGCAACCATAAAACAAAAAGTTGACTTAGGTCTTATTTTTAGAAGGAAGTTAACTGTAGTCATTAAAAGGACCACGCGCGGGTCTGAGTTGGGTCTTGGAATCACCATGGGATGCGAGGCGTTACCGCCGCGCGTTTGTTTCTGCTGGGGGGTCAATTTGCTCGAGTCGTTCCTTCGCGCCGGAAGGGTCGCGGTCGCCGCGGCCGCGTGGTTAATCGTGGCCGTCCAGGGCGTCGCCCTCGCCGAGACGGCGGGCGTCGTCGTAGGAACCGTCACGGACGACCGGACGCACGCGCCGCTCGCGGGCGTGGCGGTCGTTGCCAAATCTCCGAGCGCGAGGTATCGCGAGACGACCGACGCGCAGGGGCGCTTCCGGTTCCTGAGCGTCCTGCCGGACAACTACTCGCTCTCGTTCTCGCGTAGCGACTACGCGCCGTATTCCACCGCCATCGTCGTGCTCAACGGCTCGCAGCAGACCGTCAACGTTCCGCTCTCGCGCTCGCTCCGAACGATCGCCGTGACGCACGCGCGCTCGGCGGGAAGCGCCTTCCAACGCGGCATGACGATCGATACGTATAGCGTTACCGGCTCGCAGATCGATACCGTGATGGGCAAGGCGTTCAACTCAAACGAGAAGGATCTACTGCGCAGCATCCCCAGCATCACGATCGATAAGACCGGCACGGTGTCCATCCGCGGCGGCTTCGCATTCGAGGCGGCGTACGAGTTCGAAGGCATCGACTACACCACGCCCTCGGCTAACTTGCAGAACACGCTGCAGAACGTCGCCAACTTCAACTTGCTCAACGGCGTCGGCAGCGTCCAACTGATTCCGGGCGGCGGCGACGCGACGCACGGCAACACCGGAACGGGCCTCGTGCTTTTCACCGCCAAGCACGGGACGTACCCCACCTACTTTCATGCCGACGTCGAATCGCAGCTCTTTCCCTACCTCCATCAGTTAGGGTTGGAGTGGGGCTGGGCAGATCCGTCGCAGCGGTTCTCCAACTACGCGGGGTTTCTGGGCATCCGCCGCAACTACCAGTACGGGATTCCCGGCACCGCCGCCAACACGCTGGGAACGCTCGGCACCAACGCGGCAACGCTCGGCAGTACGATCGACCCCAACCTCGTCTACTACGCGCCGTCCTTCTTGAAATCGAACGACTTCGTCGACAACGCGATCTACCGCTTCGGGCGCAACAACAATCAGCGGCTGCAGTTCTTCATTCAAGATCAGGCGATCACGCAGACGCTCGATTACGGGGGATTTCAGTTTCTTCCGTATATTTCCGGCGGAACGCAGGCCGGCAAGTGCGCGCCGTACGTCGTGGTGGGTCCGAACGGACCGGTCAACAGCGTCCAGCAGAACTATGCCTGCGATAACTTGATACCGCTTTTTCCGGGACAGCCGAACACCTATGCGTTCGTTTCCCAGCCGGATCAGCTCAAGAGCCCTTTCCTGGCGTACAAGGGGGAATACGGGATCAGCCTGGGCTCGTCGTCGTTGCTGACCGCGCGATACTTCCGCACCTGGGCAGACCAGTCGCAGGACATGCCGGCCCAGGGAATCTTCGCCGATCCCTATGGGGGATCGCGCACGGGCGGCCAGATCGACGGAACGACGCAGCTCGGCACGAAGCATTTGCTGCGGTACGGCGGGATCTATCAGTTCGTCGTGCCCTACGGCAACCGCTACGACTTCACGTCGTATACCGCGTTCACGACGCCGCCCTACATCGTGACCTATGCGATCACGCACCCGTTCCAACCCTTACCGTTGCCGTACACGTACAACGGTCTGTTGCCGAACAACAATCCGGCCGCGCAAAACGCGGGCGCGTTGGAGCAGGACTTCTTTTCGCCGGCGTTCTGCGCGCAGATCAACCTCCGCGGCAACTGCGGATACCTCTCGTCGTACTTTCCCGGCGGCGTTCGCTTTCCGTTCGAGGAAGACGTTTCAACTGTCTCGCAACAACAGTACGGCTGGTACGCGCAAGATACGATCGAATGGTCGAATCGCCTCAAGAGCGAGGTTGGCCTGCGCTTAGACGGCTACAACTTTCAGATTCCGACGCAGGCCGGGGCGCCGCCCTCGATTCCCGGAGTGCAGCACCAACGACTGTACGAGCCGCACATCGACCAATCGTACTCTCCCGACCCGCGCGATACGTTCCGGATCGGCTTCGGGCATACGCTTTCGATGCCGTTGCCGAGCCTACTGGGCGCCGACGTCAGCCGCGCGCCGTACGCCCCGTTTCAAAGTATTCCGTCGTACGACAATTCGACCGGTAAACCCGCGACGTACTGCGGCGCCCATGCGAACCAGCTCTGCGCCAGTTACGCCGATCAGTTGTACTGGCTGACGCGCGACTATCGCTTCGGGAGCTCGACGCTGGAGGCTCCGCTCGTCGGCGCGACCTTTACGAACATCGACCTCTCGTGGGCGCACGAGTTTCGGGACGGCTCGGCGATGAAGATCACGCCGTTCTACCGGCGCGGCTACAACGTCGTCGAGCAGACCGCGCAGATCGTCGGGTACAACTATCAGACGGGCTCGCCGATCTTCGGCGACGTTTCGTACTCGAACCTCGGCATACAAAAGGCCAGCGGAATCGAGGCCCTCTACACCAAGGAAGTGCCGATCGGACTTTCGATGCAGGTGGGCGCTACCTACATCAGTCAGTTCGGAAACGAGCCGCCCGGCACGTTTTTGCAACCGGCGGCGCTGGCGCTGGGCGTGACCTACCGATCGCCCGACCTTTCGCCGTTTCAGCTAAACGCCGCGTTCAACTACAAGAACAAGAACGGCTGGCGGATCAATCCCGTCTTCGCGATCAACGCCGGCTACCCGTACGGCGCGGGCTACTACACCGCCGTTTACTGTAACGGCATTCCGGTGATCGTGCCGAGCACCAGCCTCGGGGTGATCTACTCGCAGACCCCCGGTTACATCGACCCGCTCGATCCCGGCACGTGCACCAAACCGAACATCGCAGCGACTCGCGGAATTCACGAGCCGGGCCTGGCCGGCGGCTTGCTCACGACGCCGCGCGTCGACACCGATCTCACCGTCGAGTACCGGCCGCCGACGCGCGGCCTTCTCGCTCATTCCGTCTTCGGAGTGCAGATCCAGAACCTATTCAATCAGTTGTATAACGTGCCCGTCTACAACGGCTGCTACGGCGCGCCGGTGACGACCGGATTGCAAAGCGGCACGGCGCCCTGCACATATTCGACTGCGCCGTACGCCCCGCCGGATATTGCGGCCCATAGCTCGTCGCCGTACCTGACGTTTCCGAACGAGCCCCCGATTTCGTTTCGCTTCTACTACCAGGTGACGATATGAACGTACGTGTTTTCCAAGCTCTCACGGCCGCGGCGGTCGTCTCGTTCTGCGCGGCCCTCGTCGCGTGCGGCAACGGCGGCGCATCCGAGCCGACGGTCACGTCGCTCGATCCCGCGGCGACGAGCAAACTGCAGTTCGCCGTCGGAGTCGCAACGCTGACGTTTGCGGGCGGCGCGAAGGTGGCGTACGGGCTCAATACGGTGGAGACGCTGCGTCAAAAAGACGGCCTCTCCGGCGTGCTCTACGACGTGCCGATGATCATCGGCCCGACCTCCTTCGACGTACTGATCTCGACGGAGACCGGAAGCCAAGTGCTTTCGGCCGGCGCCGATCTCGGAACGAATCACATCACCTGGGGCACCCTCAACCAGTCGAAGTGGACCGGTGCGCCGCGCGGCTTCAAAGCCTCGACGAGCGGTGCGTTCGGTTACGGGCTGTGCCCCTGCAACTCCGACTCGGGGCCGGCGAACGGGTTCTCGCCGCTCTATCAAGCATATCTGCTTCCGGTGTACGGCGAGGACGGATATCTGGAACGATGGTACGGCGGGCCGCCGGCGTTCCCCGCAGCGGGCCCGAGCGTTCGCGCGTTGGGCTGGGAGGGCTACTCCCTCGGCTTTACCGACTTCGCGGTGCAGCCGGCGGTCGGAACGTACCATCTCTACGCCGCCGTTCCACCGGCGTTCGACACGCCGCAGAATCCCACGCCGAGCCCCAATCCGCAAGCGACGCCGACGCCGGCGCCCGGAATTTTAGCGGCGGGCGCCGAGCTCTCGCGCCTGCATCCGTTGCCGTCGTTCTCGACGCCGACGTTTACGGCCGATCGAAACGGCGGCGGCCGCGTGGGGGTCAGCGTTCCTTTCGGCGCGACGGAAGCGATGGTCGTCGTGCGCGCCGTGGGCGGCAGCGGCAGCGGCGTCTGCGTGCAATCGCATGCGAGCGACAGCTACTACACGCTCGTCACCCATCATAGCGGCGCGCAAGATCTGGCGCTCGCCGACGATCTGGGACCGCTAACGGGCACCGGAAAGAAGACGCCGACGATCTGTCCGCAGGAGTCGTATCAGATCTATGCGGCCGGCGTGAACTATCCGGCGTACGAGGCGTCGTATCCCGGCAATCTTTCGCAACTGCCGGTGCTCCGAGGCGCAAACGGGCAGGCCGACGTGACGACGTCCGATCTTCTCAACGGGACGTACCCGTGAAACTGCGCTGGAGCGCGATTATCGCCGCAGTTGCGTTGTCCGCGTGCGGCGGCGGGAGTTCGCTGCCCAACGGCTCCGTCGTGAACTCTCCCGGCGGCCCGGGGCAGCCGCCGCCCAAGCTCGTCGCCGTCAAAGTGACGGTCACAGTGCCGCTACGGAGCCACGGCATCGGTCCGAACTACGTGTCGGTCAACACGAAGTCATTGGCGATCCAGTTGTCGTCGGTCAACGGACAAGGCGTCGGCGGCGTCAATCCCACGACGATCGACACGGTGGCGCACGCGCGCGGCTGCTCGACCGAGGCGAACGCGCTCGTCTGCACCGCGACCGCGTCGGGGTCGCCCGGCGACGACGTCTTTGCGGTGACGACCTTTACCCAAACGAATGCGAACGGCGCGGTTCTCTCGGTCGGCGACGTCGCGGCCAAGGTTGGATCGAACAGCGAGGTTCAGATCGACAACTTGCTGTTGAGCCTCAACGGCATCGTCGCATCGCTCAAGCTTTCGGTCGCGCCGAAAGGCGCCAAGCGCGGCAAGCCGGCGAGCGCCGCCGTCTCGCTGGCCGCGTTCGATGCGAGCGGCGCGCAGATCGTGGGCCCCAGCGACTACGCCTCACCCATTGCGCTCGCGATTCAGGGCGATAACATGCATGCGTTCTCGCTGCACGCCGGAGGAAAGTCGGGCTCGTCGCTGTCCATCGTCAAGCCGACGTCGGGCATCGCGCTGCACTACGACGGCAATCCGCAAGCGCTGTCGATCACGCTGAGCGCGAGCGTCACCGGCTACGGGTCGGTCGGCGGCAGCGCTCCCTTCGCGTTGCACGGGAAGATGCCGCCCCCTCCGGTCGGCACGATCTACGCGTTGAACCTCGGCACCAAGGGCGGCCAGGCGGCGGTGGTCACCGAGTATGCCGGAACCGCGAAAGGAAACGCTTCGCCCGAGCGCACGCTGTCGCTCGACGCGAAGCTCTACGCGCGCACGATCGCGGTGGACTCGACGGGAAACCTCTACGTGGGCTATACCGATAATAGCCTCGGATATAATCCCGGGACGGGCGCTCCCGACGCCGGCAACGAGATCGCCGTATACGCCCCGGGCGCGGCCGGAAATACGCCGCCCACGGCGGTGATCACCGCCGATTCAACGACGAACACGGCGCTCTTCCCGGTCTTCATCACGTTCGATCCGAGCGGTCGCATCGTGACGTTCGGCGGCACGAGCGTTGACGGAAATACGGGCGATGCGGTGTTGACCTACGCAGCGGGCAGCTCGGGGCCGGCGACGCCGGAGTACGGCTTCGACTTTGCGCCGACGCTCGATTACGCGGCGTCCGTTCCCACCGGCTTGGCGATTGACTCGAGTAACAACTTCTACGTCAACGGCGGCCTGCACACGATCCTGCAAACGCAGTACGGGACGTACGTGGCGTCCGCCGCCGACATCGGCAATCCGCAGACGGTTCCGGCGCGAACGATACCGTGGGATTCCACGACGCAACTTCAGCCCGGCTCGACCACGAACGTCGCGCTCGATAAGAGCGGCGAGCCGTTCGTCGGTGCATGGATGAAAGTCGGCAGTGGTAGCAACGCTCCGTGTCAGGCGCGGGTGAACGTCTATGCGGCCGGGGCCGGCGGCGGGACGACCGACGTGCCGCCGCAGCGCGTTCTGACGCTCGAGGGCGTCGTGACCAAAGGCGCCTGTTACTCGAATCCGCTCGTCAACTACTTTCCTGCAATCGCGCTCTACTCGTCGTCGCTGTTCGCCGCCGACGATATCAACGACGCGATCGACGCGTTTACCGCAAGCGCGCACGGCAACGTGAAGCCCTCGGTGCAGATCGCCGGCTCGGCGACGCAACTCCACGCGCCCGTCGCGCTCGCGCTCTCCGCTAAGTGAATATGTTCCTCCCGCGCGCGGTTTTAGCTTGTGCGTTCGCGTTATCCGCGTGCGGCGGATCGAATGCTGCGCCGTCCGGCGCGCTGCCGGCACAGCAGGGCGGTGCGCGAGTGCGCTTTGCCGACGGCGCGCCGTTGCTTGAAACGCTCATCAACGGCGTGCCGCAGGACATTGGGACGGCATATCTCCAGATGGACGGCGCGACGGTTGCATCGCAGTTTTCCTACGGCACGCTGACGCCGTTCCTCGGGGTTGCCGCGGGCGCCCACTCGCTGGTTGCGCGCGATCAGCTCGGGTATGCCGTTGGGCCGCTCAAGACGCCGTCGCTGACCGCTGGGAGCCGGTACACGTTGATCGTCGTCGGCGCGTATCCGAACTATCGCGTTCTCGCCTTCGGGGAACCGAAGAGCACGAGCGGCGCGCAGCTGTCGTTCTACGAAGCCTCGCCCGCGGTTGCAACGGCGGACTTCGGGAGCTTTACCGCGTCGAACCACTCGAACTTCAAACCGCTCGGGAGCGCGCATCTCGGCAACGTCGTAACGGTCGGCATCGGTGGACACGTCGCGAACTTCGGCGGTTTCGTTGGGCCCGCGAACGCACCGATCGGCACCCTGACGCCGGCGCAGATCGATCCGTTCGATGCACACAATGTTTTGCCGTTTCACCGGATCGGCCGGCTGTCGCTATTTCTCTTCGATCGGAAGTACGCCAGCGTCGCGCCGGTCTTCGGGAGCCTCGATCAATGAAAGCCTGCTCCTATCTCGCCGTAGCGATCGGAGCGCTCGCCGTCGCCCTTGCGATCGGAGGATGCGGCGTCGCCAGCGGACCCGCGCCGGGGGTAGGGGTGCCGCCGCCGACCGCCACGCCCGCGCCCGCGAAACGCCTCTACGCCGACCATAACGGCGTGCTCTACGAGTACGCGCTGCCTTTGCGCGCCGCATCGAAGCCGGTGCACAGCTGGAATGAGTGGCCCGGGCTTGGGCTTGCACCCGCCGTCACGGTGGATAGCTTTACCGGCCGGGTCGCGCTCGCGAGCCCGAAGAGCATCCGCATCTTCTATCCGCCGATTCGCTCGTTTGCGAAATCGCACGCGAGAACGGCGATTACCCTAACTCCGGCGATCACGCAAGTCGGGGTGAACGGCGCGGACCTCGTAGACCTCGAGTACGATCCGAACGGCGACCTCTGGCTCTTCAATAACCTCGGCGCCGGAATCTCCGAGCTGCGCGCGCCGTTGTCGCCGTCGAGCATCGCGGCGCTCTCACTGCAGTTCGGCGCTCCCGGCTCGAAGACGGCCGGCTTCACGACGCTCGTGCAAGGGCGCTTCGACATCAACTCGACGCTCTACGTCTATGCGCTCTCATCAACGCGCGGGCTGTTGTTCAAGATCGGCTTTCCCTATGCGCGGCCGCCCGGAACGACGGGCCTCAACTTGAATCAAGCGAACTTCATCGATTCGAGCCAGTGGTCGCCGACCGCGCCCGTGCAGCCTTCCCTAATCGTTGGGCAGTATTTTGGCCAGCTTTCCTCGCCGCCGCCCGGTTCGCCGCCGCCGCCGCCCGTCAACGTGCTCGGCGAGTTCTTGCTGCCGCTCAACCCCCAGATCGGTCTCTTTCCGAACTCGCACACGAATGCGATCGTCGGCGCGCTGGCCGCGGATCCGCTGCGAACGCGGCTCTACACGCTCGATTCGGTGCGTGGAACGCTCAACGTGTACGCCCTGCCGCTGCCGAATCGAGCGAAGCCGGCGTTGAGCCTGGCGTGCCCGGCCGGATCGAACTGCAGCTTCAAACCGGAGCACCTCTTCTTAGCGCCGTAAGTCTACGGCGTGAGAGCAATGGTGCTGCGCCGTCCGGGGCCGATCGAGAGCGATCCGCTCGAAGCGTGCGAGGTGCCGCGGCCCGTGCCCGCCGACAATGAAATTCTCGTGAGAGTTCGCGCCTGCGGCGTCTGCCGCACCGACCTTCACGTGTGCGAGGGAGAGCTCGCGCCAAAGCATCCGGCGATCGTTCCCGGCCACGAGATCGTGGGCGTCGTCGAAGCGCGCGGAGCGCACAGCCGGCACTTTCAGGCGGGCGAACGCGTCGGCATCGCGTGGCTGCGCGAGACCGACGGCACGTGCGAGTACTGCACGACCGGACGCGAGAACCTCTGTCCCAACGCGCGCTTCACCGGCTGGGACGCCGACGGCGGTTACGCCGAGTTCGCCGTCGTCCGCGACGACTACGCGTATCGAATCCCCGATGCGATCGACGACGAGCATGCCGCGCCGCTGCTCTGCGCGGGAATCATCGGCTTTCGCGCGATCAAGCGCGCGGGAATCGCGCCGGGCGCAACCGTTGGGCTCTACGGATTCGGCGGCTCCGCGCACTTGGCGTTGCAAGTGCTCGCGCGTTGGGGCTGCCGAGTCTTCGTGATGAGCCGCGGCGGCGTTCATCGCGAGTTCGCGCGGGAGCTAGGCGCGCAGTGGATCGGCGAGGCGTCCGAAGCGCCGCCCGCGCCGCTCGATGCCGCGATTCTGTTCGCGCCGGCAGGCACGCTCGTCGCGCCGGCGCTGCGCTCGCTGCGGCGCGGCGGCGTGCTGGCGATCGCGGGAATTTATCTGTCGCCCATTCCGACGCTCGACTACGAGCGCGACCTATTCTACGAGCGTGAAATTCGCAGCGTCACGGCCAACACGCGCGCCGACGGGGAAGAATTTTTGACGATCGCGGGCGAGATTCCGATTCGAACCAGCACGATAGGGATGCCGCTTGAAAGGGCCAATCGAGCGCTGACGATGCTCAAACACGACGAGCTCCGCGGCGCGGCGGTGCTGCTGCCGTGAGGTGGTTGTCCGCGTCGCTCGCTCTGGCGATCATTCCGGCGGCCGAAATCGACGCTCGACGTCGAGGCAATAAAGAACGGTTACAGTGCGGACGAGCTGCGCGCGATCGCCGTTACGATCGAACGCAACGGCGATTCCCTACGCATCGCGACCGTCTACCAGGCGGGATTTCATACGGGCGGCGTGCGCTATCGCCTGCTCGTTCCGGCCCGCGTCGCGCTCGAGGTGAGCAACGATGCGGGGGGCGTGAGTGTCGCCGGCCTTTCCGGCGACGTTTCGGTCGAGACGCAGGCGGGTACTATCAGGGCTGACTTCGGCAAGGTGGCGCTCAGGCGGTCGATCGTTTTGCGAGCGACGACCGGCTCGATTCACTGTTCCCTTTCGCGCGATAGCGACGCGACGATCGACGTGTCAAGCTCGGTCGGCAGCATCTCGAGCGATTTCCCCAGCATCGCGACGCGCCGCGAGAGCATCGTCGGAATGAGCGCGCAGGGGCGCCTGGGTAGCGGGAGCGCGCGAATTACGCTGAGCACGACGACCGGCGCAGTTGCCATTCGAGAAAGGTAATCCTCAGCAGGATTTGGCGGCGTGCAGACTAACCTGAGCCGTCCCTGGGCCGCGCCTGGAATCTCGCGTCGAATCGCACGGGCCCGGGCACCTTCCCTAACTACACAAAGGAGAAACCTCCGTATGCGTTTACTCTCATCAGCGCTGTGTACGACAGTGGCTGTTGCGCTGCTCGCCGGATGCGGCGGCAGCAATATGTCATCGCCGACTGCGGCGGTGCCTGGCGGTGGAACCGGAATGACGGCGGGACATCACGTCCAACCGCTGTCCGCGGTTCCGAAGTGGATGATCCCGAAGGTTCGTCCGCCGTTCCACGGCGTTAAAGCGCCGAAGTCCGTGACTCGCGGCATGTACATCAGCGAGTTCTACGGCAGCAGCATCCTCGGCTACGCGCGGCGTAACGTCGGCAACAAGCCGCCGTATTGCACGGTCCCCGGATCTGCCGTCAATAACCTCGCGGTTGACAACGCGAAGAACCTGATCGATCCGGACGGCGGATCGCGCAGCATCATCATCTACGGCGGCCCGGCAATGTGCGGCAGCGTCGCTGCAACGATCTCCGATCCCTACGGTCAGCCGGCTGACGCTTCGAGTCAGAACGCCATGACCGGCAACATCGCGGTCGGCAACATCGTCGACAGCTCCGGCGTCGGCAGCGTCTCGATGTGCACCGTCGCCGCCGGCTGCACGACCAACCTCACCAGCTCGTCGATCACCGGCTACGGCGGCGGCGTCGCGATGGACAACAGCGGCAACTGCTACATGACGTCGGAGAACGCGTCGTTCACCGCGTCGATCATGACGTACTGGGCCGGCTGCTCGGGCAGCGGCACGACCGCAACGGGCTATCTCAACAGCTCCTATGGCGCTCTCGAGATCGACAACTCCGGCAACATCCTCTCGGTTGATGCGTTCAATTCGAGCGGGAGCCAACTCTACGTGTATTCGGGCTGCAACCCGGCCTGCACCGTCGTTGGCGGACCCTATCCGCTGCACGGCAGCACGCTCTTCGTTCGCCTGAACAAGGCCAACGGGCGCCTCGCCGGCGTGGAGTATGTCAATGGTCAAGTCGACCTCTACAACTACAGCGCCACCGGCGGCCTGACGTACCTCTACAGCTTCAACAACGGTCTGACCACGAGTCTTCAACCCGAAGGCATCGCCTGGCAGCCGAAGACGAATCAGTAGAAGCTTCTTCTCCGGAAGAACAACAAAAGAAGATGGCCGGAGCGATCCGGCCATCTTTCTTTTTGTTCTAGTCGTCGCCGAGTAGCGTCGTGCGCCGCGAGCGAAGCGCACGCGGTCGGAGCGCGTCGAACGCGTGAAATCGCCGCGCCTTCTGTGCGTAGTTGAACGCGTCGGGGTCAGCGGCCGGGTCGTTCGCGCGCGCGTCCGCGGCGGCCATCGGCGCCAGCCCGAAGTTATCTTCGATGTAGCGCAGCACGCTCGCGATTTCATACTGCGCGTGCGTGACGCGGCCGGTGGGCGAGTAGGGTGAAATCATGATCAGCGGAATGCGAAAGCCCAGGCCGTCGTAGTCAACGTAGGGCGGCTTCACGGGATCGAACCAGCCGCCCCAGTCGTCCCACAGAATGAAGATCGCGCTGGACTGCCAGAACTTGCTCTTGCCGACCGCGTCGACGATCGAACTCACCCAGGCCGGACCGCCGTTGGCCAGCAGCCCGGGGTGGTCGGAGTTTTGCAGCGTCGGCGTGATCCACGTGATGTTCGCCAAGTACCCGTTGGCGACGTCGGTCAGGAACTGCGATTGCGGGTTGACGACGTCGTTGGTCCAGTCCGGTGTCTTGTAGATGCGGCTGTCGGCCTGATACGCGGACCACAGGGCGTCGGTGCTGCTGAGCGAGCCCGTATAGTATCGCCAACTCACTCCCGCGGCGTCGGCCTCGTTGCCCAGCGTCGGAATGTCGAA
>Ga0213874_10000015_pt1 | contig 22664 bp, 19 predicted proteins | sample BarmaccomBMRX_R7_FD_160098 | JGI IMG/M metagenome (GOLD analysis project Ga0213874, IMG submission 160098) | Root-associated microbial communities from Barbacenia macrantha in rupestrian grasslands, the National Park of Serra do Cipo, Brazil - RX_R7 | ecosystem: Host-associated > Plants > Roots...
ATGACCCTGCTTTCCGAGACGGATATGAGTACAACTATCTGAGCGAAGAAGAGTGTGGCAAAGAAGAAGAGGACTGGATGAGTAGCGTGACCCGATTGGTAAACCACATCTTTTCTAGCCTGACGGACGCACGTCTGTACCGTGACCTTCTTACCGGCGAGATTGTACCAGATTTTCTTCCCTGGCAGGTGGGTTGGTTGCTTCGTGACCTGACCCGTTTAGCGGAGACAGACCGCACCCTGGCTTACGTCGGGATTGGACATCTCTGCTTTTTACTCCCCTTGCTCATACAGGATCGTCCGGTAACGTGGCCGCGCTACGAACCGTTTCGTGCTGACATCCTGCATACACGCGCCATCAAAGCGTATCGGGCGCGGGTACACTTCTACCGTAAGCAAGGCAAGAACTACGATGAGGCGCAACGGTTAGCACTCTGCTAGAGGGAGCCTTGCCAAGTGGGTGCATATGTCCGAATGCACCTGCTTGGCAAAGAAGAGGTTAGAGAGAAGAGCGCATAGAGAGAGGGCAAGTCATCATGAGCATGCAGGAAAAGCAAGCGGCACGCAAAAGCAAACGCGCGAAACAAGCCACAGAACCGCGTCGCATCACGCGTGCGGTCACACGCATCCGGTTGACAGATGTCAATGCGGGAAAGCTTGCTGCTCTTGATGCGCTTGCCCCTGTGTATCTTATCCTCTGCCAGCAGTACGTGACCCTCTTTTGTACAGAAGAACTTCCAAACAAGTTACGTGATTCGCTCTATGAGACAGAGTTGTCAGAGAGGTGGCATCGCGTAGCCATCATGCAAGCAGCGGGGATTGCCAAATCATGGAGAAGTAACCGAGTCAATGCATTGCGTGACTACGAGAAGAGCCGGGAGCAGTACAAGAAACGGCTTGCCGAGTACAAGGAACAAAAGGCGCGGGGCATGCTCGAAGAAGGCGAAGAAGAGATCAAGGAACCAAAGGCCCCCGTATGGCGTGAGTGGAACATCCCAACACTTCAAGAATGGTGCATACAGACGAATGCCAATGTAGCCAGGCTCGAACCCTCAGAGGACAGCAGTTTTGACTACTGGTTGACCGTTGCAACGCTTGAGAAGGGACAACCAATGAAGATCCCTGTGAAGCTTGCAGACTACCACAAAGAAGCACTCAAAGAGAAAAAGCTGAATAGCAGTGTATCACTCAACAAGCGGAATGGTGATTGGTGGTTAACGGTAACATACGATGAGGAAATAGCCATTTCAACTTCACCCGATGCACCTGTAGTGGGGATAGACGTAGGGATAGCGAACTTCATCACGACAAGCACAGGCAAGCACTACGGCACCATGCATGGCAAGCTCAAAGAGCGACACAAAAGAGACCGTGCCAAACGTCGGAGAAAAGCCAAGTTGCGTGCTTGTCTGGAAAAGAAGGGTGTGAAGAAGCTCCCTTCAACGTCTTCGCGCACCGGACAGAAGCTCATTCGACAGACGAAACAAGCAATTAATCGGGCAGTGAATGAGTGTTATGCTGATCCTGACCACCAGAGCGTCCAGTTTGCTTATGAACAGTTATCGGTAGCTTCGATGCGGTTCAAGGCGAAAGCGATGAACGCGTACTTACGAGCATCAAATCTTGCTCATATTCCCCAACAAATCAAGTGGAATGCAGAAAAACGAGGGGGAATGGCAACCCCTGTAATCCCTGCCTACTCGTCTCAAGAGTGTAGTGTGTGCCACTATACGGACCGCAAAAACCGACCTGATCAGAGGACGTTCCGCTGTCAGGTGTGCGGTCTCACAGCACATGCAGACCACATGCATCGGTGAACCTCAGCCGTCGCGTGGGAGATACAGCTCTTCAGGCGTGTCGTGACAGAGATGCCATCAAGTCCTTGCTCATGAAGCGACATGAAGCATGGAAGAAGCAACATGGCTTAGCTGTGAGTCCGAAGGGAACAAGCAGGAAACGAAAGCATTCTGTGTCACCTGGACGCTCACTTGTCATGTGATAGGTTGCCCGTAGTGTAACCTCCCGCCCAGTCGGCTGTTTCGTAAACGGGCGTAGGTGAAGGTGAGAAGGGGGATAAGTAGGCTTTGTCCTTATTTGTCCATGTTTTTCACAACTATAGACGGTATTTCGTGTGAAATCAAGTGCGTACTCCATATACAGAATTCCTCTGCGGCATGCTACTCTCATGTGCAGAGGCGTTACTAGTCCATGTAAACAGATTCTCGAAAGGAGAAAGCGTGACGGGTCACATATATAATCAAAGCGAGGCAGCTTGTGTTCCTTTGCATAAAAAAGAGGGAATGGGGAAGCGCATTCTTGTAGTTGAACCATCGCCAACGCTACGGAGAATTTTCTCGGTCTATTTGCGAGAAGCAGGTCACCAGGTGGTGCTGTTCGAGAACTATGAAGCAGCCGTCCAGGGGCTGCCACGATTTCAGGCCGAGCCGCCTGACGTGGCTTTTGTCGCATTGCGCACGTCGGTTCCACAGAGTGTGCAGGTGCTCATGAGGCTGCGAGTGCTCTCTTCAGAGGCTCGTCTCATAATGATGGTTATACGAGAGGAGAGCCAACACCCGGGGGTACAACGCATCAAAGAGAGCATGCAGGCCATCCTGTTGCTCAAGCCATTTCGCATTCGCGACATGTTGGCTCTGGTCTAAAGAGTTGAAGAACTGCAAGGGTAGAGGTATAATTGATTAGAATATTATTACTTGCAATATCTTCAAGAAGAGGAAGCAATGGCTAATCTGCTAGCACATCCAGAAGAGTTTTGCCTATGAGTCTGCAGTTCGATACAGCAAACAGCCAACTATTACCAAGGCTGCGCGTAGAGCTAGTTGCTGCCATGCTCAGGCAGCAACCGCTTACTCCAACCATCCAGAACGCTTTTTTGCATATGCCCCGCGAGGTGTTTGTCCCGTATTTCTATGAGCGCGATGAGTTAGAGCGCAAGCGTATGGCTTGGAAGCAGATGAGTCCCGACGTGATGCCAGCACATCAATATCTTGCTCTGGTCTACCGTGATGATGCGCTCGTAACGAGTGTGGATAGCCGTGGCATGCCCGATTCGTCCAGTTCGCAGCCCTCGATTATGGCCTCAATGATCGAGGCACTGGCCATTGAACCGGGACATCGAGTGCTGGAGATTGGCACCGGAACTGGCTACAATGCCGCATTACTGGCCTATCTCACTGGAGATGCAGACCTGGTGACGAGCATTGACATTGATCCTCGCCTCGTGCAACAGGCCCGCAACGCGCTGAGCCAAGTAGGCATCAAGGGGGTGCATACCGTCTTGGGCGATGGCTACCAGGGTTATCAGCAGAACGCTCCTTATGACCGAGTCATTGCTACCGCTTCAGCGCCAACTCTTCCACCTGAATGGTACAAACAGCTTGCACCCGGGGGGCGACTGGTGATGGAGCTACATGGCAGCCTTGAGGGCAGTTTTTTCCTACTCGACAAAAACAAGCAAGGGATGCAGGCGGTAGGTCGATTTTTCGATAGAGCAATCCACTTCATGCCACTTATAAATCGAGATGTAATTACTCCTTCTCTCATGATTCATCTGAACGAGAGGCTTGCACAACCCTGTAGGGCGACTTTTGAATTACCTGCTGGGAGTCCTCTTCCAGCCATCCTGAAGACCCGTTCATTTCGCTGGTTGCTACAATGGTCTATGCCTGGATGCCAGTTGCAGGAGCGCTCTCAAACCAGCCAGAACAGCAGTATTATTCATCACTTCTATCTCTGCGAGCCGGAAACAAAGACACTGCTATGCTTCTTGCGGCGTGAGCCTGGTGGACACTGGCAAGGCAGCATATTCGGAAGTCGTCCGTTATGGGACGATCTGAACAATGCCTACGCCCTCTGGCACCAGCTTGACTGCCCGGAAGTCGACCGCTATCACGTAGAGGTCAATGAACAAGGGCAAGCACTGCTTTCAGTTGGTGCATTCAGTTTTGCGCTTCCCCAGTAAGCAATCGGAGCATGATATTTCATGTAAGATGCATGCAATGAGGAAGAGCAAAATGTTTCATTGCTCCCCCTCCTTTGACTGAGCAATTGCGCACTACTTGACAATGCCCTCACAGAGGAGTATAATGAATCCGTTCCATCGGAAAACTACACATGCTGCTAACCGATTTTCTTCCAGTCCTGTCGGTCGGCGTAATTGGGTCCCGCACGGCAATTGTCTATGAACCCCGCCAGGTCCGTGAGGCAGCAACGGTAAATGGACCTCTTTGGGTGTTGCGGGGGTGTCTGATTACGCCGAGCGGCAGGACCGGGCGAAAATCGGTTTTCTTTGTCTTTTTTTAGTCGGTTGTTTTCTTTGTAGTCCATCATGAGCATACCTAAACGGAAGGGTGAAGTATGGCGTCGCAATCACTCTACCGTAAGTGGCGCTCGCAGACCTTCTCCGAGCTGGTCGGTCAAGAGGCGGTTGTTCGTACCCTCAAGAATGCACTAACGAGTGGCAGTCTTGCTCATGCCTATCTCTTCACCGGACCAAGAGGAACTGGCAAGACGAGCGTCGCTCGTCTGCTGGCCAAGACGGTGAACTGTTTGCATCCAGTAGATGGCGAGCCGTGTAATCAGTGTGAGCAGTGCCGTGAGATTACGATGGGCAACTCTTTCAATGTCATTGAGATTGACGCAGCCTCTAACCGTGGCATCGACAACATTCGTGAACTGCGCGAAAAAGTGATGATGCCGCCTGTCAGCGGGAAATACAAGGTCTACATCCTCGATGAAGTGCATATGCTTACGACAGAGGCTTGTAATGCGTTGCTCAAAACATTGGAGGAACCGCCAAACTACGCTCTCTTCGTCATGGCGACGACCGATGTGCATAAAATGCTGCCCACTGTCCTCTCGCGCTGTCAACGCTTCGACTTTAAGCGCATCACCACGCGACAGATTATTGCGCATCTCGACTTTGTCGCGGCGCAAGAAGGAATCAAGCTAGAGCGTGGAGCAGCGGAGTTGATCGCAAAAGCAGCCGCTGGTGGTATGCGTGATGCTCTCAGCTTGCTAGATCAGGCTACTGCCTACTGCGGTCAACAAGTTAGCTTGGCACAGGTGCAGATGATGCTGGGAGTAGCTGATCCGCGTGCGATTCAAACATTCATTCTGCACGTTGCACAGCTCGACAGTGCTGCCGGATTGCATCATATTCATGAGTTGGTCGAAGCAGGGGCCGATTTACGTCAAATAAATACGCAGGTTGCCGAGTACTGGCGCGCCTTGATGCTCGCTAAAGCTGGCGCGGACGTTGCCACTATTCTAGACTATGGCGAAGACTGGGTGCGTGAGATTGTGCAGATGACACAGCTCTTCACGCTGGAAGAATTAACGGCGTGTGCGCGCATCTTCGCTCAGAACGACCTGGCATACAAGAGTCAGGGCACACCTCAACTTGCGCTCGAACTGGCGCTGCTGGCAGCTATCGAACTGCACCGCCACGCGCAACCCGGCGTAGCCGCTAGCGGCTTGCCCGTAGCCGTGCAAGCCGCTGCGCAACCGACGCAACTTCGCCCGACACCTGTGGCAGAAGCGCCTCGATCAGCACCAAGTTCATCTCAAGCTCGCGTTGTCGTCTCCGTACACAAGCCTGTTGAAGCAGAGATGGTACAACCGGCGCAGGTGAGCCAGAGTGTCAAGGATAACGGGGGAAGCCTCCCCGACTGGGACGAGGTAGTGTGTGTAGAAGGTGCTGAGGAAGCAGCGCCGCCTGTATCAGCGACGATAGAGGCTTCTGCCAGCACGCAAAGTAAGATCATCGATTCCTTTGTCACTGCTGTGTCACAAACTGCTGCCCAGCAAGTGAGCGATGCTACCTCTCTGACGATAGAGCAGGTGAGGGAGAAGTGGGAGTTTGTGAAAAAGCGTGTGAAAACGAAAAGAGACGGTGCAAAGATTGCGGCAGTGCTGAATGGATACACGATCATCGGTGTCGAAGCGACTCAGGAGTTGCCGATTGTGATTCTCAAAGCAACAGCCGAATTCCACTACACGGCTCTGCAAAAGGATGACTATCACGAAGCTATTGCGTGGGCATTGCGCATTGAGCTTGAGCAGCAGTGCCGCCTGCGACTTGTGCCTCCGAGCCAGGCTACTCCGATCCCAGTGCCACCAACTGACACAGCCACGCGCTCGGCTTATACAACGCCACCTGCGCCGCCACGACGGTCAGCTTTCCGTGAGCGGCCAGCTGCTGACTCGTCGGCTCAGCGGAAAGAGCAGCCCGAAGCCTCTACTTCTACTGTAGGAAACCGCAGTGAAGCTCTAGGGGACGCCCCCACTGAGGGGTTGGTTGCCCCTGAGAACCCAGCTTTTGACAATGTGCTCCCTCTTGCCAGAAAGAACGTTGTGAGAGAGAATACTAGTAGTGCAGCGGTAACCCATGAGACGCGCCAGGATATGCTTAGGCGCAAGGTGACGGATGATCCTGTAGTTCAAGAAGTTGTACGAATCTTTAAAGCAGAGATCAAAGAAGTTTATCCAAAGTGAGGAGAGTAGTTCATGAACATGCGTGAGATACAGAAGGTACAGCAGAAATTGATGAAGATGCAGGAAGAGTTGGAGGCAAGCACATTCAGCGGTACTGCAGGTGGTGGTGCAGTGACCATTACTATGACTGGCAAGTTTGAGATCAGCGATGTCAAAATTGACCCCGAGGCGTTTAGTGCCGAAGATATCGTTGAGTTGGAAGTGATGATTAAGGCGGCTGCTAAAGATGCCTTCGATAAAGTAAGTGAGGCACAGCAGCGGCTGATGAGTAGCGCGACTGGTGGTTTAAGGATTCCAGGATTGTTTTAGCCTATGAGTGACATTGCGCCGCCAGTGGCAGCACTGATAGAAGAGTTTGCAAAGTTGCCCGGCGTTGGTGTAAAAACGGCGCAGCGCTTGACTTTCTTTATTCTGCGTAGCCCTACCGACCAGGCACGTCGCCTGGCAGAAGCGATTATGCGCGTCAAAGAGAGTATCGTCTATTGTTCGCGCTGTTTCAATATTACTGAAACCGATCCTTGCTCTATCTGCAACAATCCTAATCGCGAACGAGACGTGATCTGTGTGGTCGAGGAGCCGCTTGATGTGCTGGCTTTAGAGAAAACAGGTGTCTACAAGGGTTTGTATCACGTCCTGCACGGGGCGCTTTCTCCCATGAATGGTATAGGGCGCAGAGACCTACGCATTGATGAACTGCTCGCTCGCTTGCAGGATGGCGCTATCCGCGAGGTCATTTTCGCGACTAACCCTGGCTTTGAAGGTGACTACACTGCCAGTTTTATCAAAAACGAGATCAAGGGCAGTTTGCGTAATGCTAACTTGCGCGTTACCAGTCTTGCGCGTGGACTGCCCATTGGCGGCGACCTGGAGTATGCCGATGAAGGGACGTTGAGCCGTGCGCTGGAGGGGCGGCGCGACCTATAGGTGTTAGCGTGAATAAAGGCTATGAACATTACTCGATGGTAATCCAATGGAGTGACCGTGATCAAGCGTACATAGTTACTGTACCTGAACTTGCTGGCTGCAAAACGCACGGAGCAACATACGAAGAAGCCGTACGTCAGGCACAAGACGCTATCGAAACTTGGATTGAGGGTAGTAAGGCTTTTCACTTACCTATACCTGAACCAAAGGGATTCGGTCGGTAGAGGCCCAATTGATTGTGCCCTGTGTGTGGCCAACGGGGGCACAATCAATTGGGCCCCTACCAAGAATATGACACTCGGGGGTCAGGTTTAGCTTGACACATGGCCGTGCTTGTGGTACGATTGTTCTACTCCTGAAGATAGGTAGGAAGAGCACCTCTTGACCATTTCCGCTTTTTCACTCTTGCTAAAGAATAAGTAGACGTAGAAATAATACAAGGGGAAGATCAATGGCTAGGAAAGACAAGACCACAGACCGCAATGATAGCACAAACGCAGCTCCTATGAGCGAGCGTGAAAAGGCGATTGAGCTGGCGCTCTCACAGATTGAGCGCCGCTTCGGTAAAGGCGCGATCATGAAGCTAGGAGAGGTGGCACACGTTCAAGTAGAAGCCATTCCTACGGGTTCTATCGCGCTCGACTTGGCTTTGGGTATTGGCGGTGTGCCTAGAGGACGGGTGATTGAGATCTACGGTCCCGAGTCTTCTGGCAAAACCACGCTTTGTCAGCATATTATTGCCAATGCACAGCGTGGCGGGGGCTATGCTGCCTTCATCGACGCTGAACATGCACTCGACCGCACGTATGCAGCGCGCTGCGGTGTTGATATCAACAACTTGCTTATTTCTCAGCCCGATACAGGCGAGCAAGCCCTGGAGATCGTCGATTCGCTGGTGCGTAGCAATGCTATTGATGTGGTGGTGATTGACTCGGTGGCGGCCCTGGCTCCACGTGCTGAAATCGAAGGCGAAATGGGCGATGCGCACGTTGGCTTGCAGGCACGCTTGATGAGTCAGGCGCTACGTAAGCTTACCAGTGGCATTAGCAACTCCAACACTGCCATCGTTTTCACCAACCAACTGCGCGACAAGATCGGCGTCATGTTTGGTAACCCAGAGACGACTGCCGGTGGCAAGGCGCTCAAGTTCTATGCCTCTGTGCGTATCGACATTCGCCGCATTGACTCTATCAAGCAGGGACAGGATGTGGTGGGCAACCGTACCCGCGCTCGCGTGGTCAAGAATAAAGTTGCCCCTCCCTTCAAGAGCGCTGAGTTCGATATTATGTACAGTGAAGGTATTTCACGTGAGGGTGGCCTGATTGATCTCGGTCTAGAGATGGGCTTGGTCAAGAAGAGCGGCGCGTGGTTTACTGTCGGCGATATCCGCCTCGGTCAAGGACGAGAGAACGCGAAAGAGTTTCTACGTCAAAACAGCGATGTGGCCAATGCTATTGAAGAGCAGATCCGTAGCAACCTGCTTTCCTTTAAGCCTGCCGATGTCGAAGAGGACGAGGGGCAGGAAGAAGTACCGCTTGACGAGGGAATGTAATAGTTGCATGGCGACCGCAAACAAAGGACAAGGTACGTCGTTGATGCGGGAGCATGGCGACCGCGAGGGATCGCCACTACTATACATCAGCGAATTTGCTATAATGTATTTATATGATGAAGAAATTACGTGGGCGAAATCTTGCTCACTTTGGATGCTTGCTAGGCATAACCGTCGGCCTCACGCTTGGCATTATCATTGCTGGCGTGTTGGCCTCTGTCTTTAATGTTGCCCTCAACACTGTGCTATTCGTCTGGTTTGGCCTGACATTTGGCTTGGGCGCTGTTGGCTGGGTTATGGGAGATCGCCTCTCGTCGCGCTTTGCCCCAGAAGGGGATGTAGATCAGCAGGAGGTTGCAAAGGGCCTGCAAGGCCCTACTGAATAGGTACTTTGCCTCTTTTCAAGGCGTGCTAGGCATGGTATAATGCGTCCTGCAAGGGCCCATAGCTCAGCGGTTAGAGCAGCCGGCTCATAAAACTGCGCCCATGCGCTTTTACGTACCATGCCTACGGAGGTAGGCGGCACTGAGGTTAATGTGTCTAAAGCAGGGTCTTACCTGGATGGGAAACCTGAAAGGGACAGTAGCATGACCTGTAAAAGTCTGGTGAGGTAGAAATAGCTATCCAGGCAGCTATGCTGTATATGGTTAAGGCTGAATTGCTTGAATCCTAGTCTATGCAATATGGAGTTAGCAAGTGTGGTTATGAGGCTTGCTAAAGACCTCCTCCATAGCAGGTAGGACGAACGGGGAACCTAAGTACAGACGTGGTACGTAAGAGAACTTGGGGATCACCTAAACGTCGAGAGACGCATGGCGACGGAGTGTCCATAGTACTCAAATGATCGGGGTAATGCCCGCTACACGGGGAAGGGACGCAAGGGAAGGCGGATGGTAAGTACCGCAACCGCCTCCCTGGAGAGCCGTGTGCGTTGAAAGGTGCATGCACGGTTCGGAGAGGGACGATTGGAAACTCATTTAGAGTACGTGCCAATTATCTACTCTACCTGGTTGGTCGTAGGTTCGAATCCCACTGGGCCCATTTATAATTCATAGTCCGATGCCATTCTGTGCCCATACTGATTCTTGTTTTTCGGCGCTACTAACCGAAGGTGTGCTCGGGTAGCGCCGACCTCGGCAACTGAAACTAAATAAACCTTATTAAGCTCCGCACTGTACAAGGCGAAATAGTCGCATTCTCCTCGGTAGTGCCGCCAGTCCCTTTTCTTGCCTGTGACATTGTGATTGGCTGTATCAAACTTGAGTACAGTACCATCCTCGTCAATCCAGACCGACTTACATTGAATGCGCCAGAACTTTCCGTCAGCATCTTCGATAACTAAATCATATCGTTGGTTTCCTCCATAAGGTGTCAGTACCACATACCCGCATTGCAGGAATCTTGTGATGATTGCTGACTCACTGATCTCGCCTTTCCTGTTTGAGTCGTGTCTTCCTTTTCCGAGCAATCCCATATGCTCCTCCTTTTCCGATTTTTCAAGTTCCATGTTGTAGCAAATGCAAGCCAGAAGGGCCTGTATATTGTTGAGATTTTAGCATTGCACTCTCTTTCTATCTATACCGAACAGGTTCGAACAGGGCTTTGCAATTCTCATTACCAGCCCCCCAACCCGATATTTTAATGGAAGAGATGGTGGTGCGGACACCGCACCACCGACTCAACAACTGCTGAGCAGTTGCTGCGAGAATTAGAAAGCCCTGAAGTTAGGAAATGTGGCGACCGCGATCCTCTTCATCCCACTGGGAGATAGTGTGCAGGGCACAAGAGGCGAGCGCTTCCACGAAGTATGCCATGCGATTGGTGTGCTGGCCGTCTCGTGTGCGCTTCTCGATTGGCGCTTGTAACGTCTGGGCGCGCACGTCATAGAGCATGGTGATAAATCCGTCGTCGTAGATGCCGTAGCTAGCCAATGTGACGTAGATGGTCGCTACCTGCGACAGAGTTGACTTGGGACGCTCATCATGCATGGTAGCAGAAAAGTCGGCAACATAACGTGCGAACAATTCTGGCAGCGGCGGGATAGGCTGGCCATTGAGTAGCTCTAGCGCCCGCTGCTTCATACGTTGATAGGCGCTCTGTTTAGCTGAGGCGGTACGTGGCGCAGCCAGCATCTCAGCGCAAGCTCCATTGTTTTCTAGAGATAAGCTCGAAAGATTCGAAGAAACGCTTTTATTGTATAGTTCTTCTTGATTCGCTTCTTCTTTGGGTGACGCTTGCGCTGATGATTGCACGGTCAAAACTGTCTCATTGGCAAGAGGGAGAGTGTTGGCAGACGAAGATGTCATCCTATCGTTTGCAGCATACTGCTTGGCTAGGCTCATAGGTATTTCCGACGAGATTGTCATCCTATTACTGGCTTTTGCAAAAGAGTTTTTTGCCTCAACATTTTGGCTAGGCAGCGGTGAAGTGTCTAGTGTAAGAATTTTTTCAAAGAGTGGCGAAAAATCGTAATAATTGGCAATCTGGACGGCATGAGTATTATGGCGCGGAACGACGGAAAGGAAGCCCTTCTCTGTCATGCGTTTGAGGTAGCGCTGCACTTGGCGCGTACTTTTGCCCATCGTGCGCGCAATGGTCTCGACGCTGGGCCAGGGCAGGTGATCGGCTTCGTACCAATAGGACCAGATGATATCCATTAAGAAATACTCGGTGGGTGTCATATTCGCCTGGCGACAGTTGCGTTTGATGCGCTTGGGCATAGCGTCAAAGCCCTCGCGTAAGAGTTCCTCGCCAAACTTCGCAATCAAGCGGCGTTGTACCGATTCCGACAGAGGAGCCGCCGCTATACGCTCGTCTTTGCTCTGTTCGACAGACGTGATTTCACGTACTATGCTTGCCACTATTCATCTCCATATTTCTATGTGCTTTGTGTACAGCACAATTTCTTAGAAGGGTGCGGTGTGATTCCCCCCTATTTATAGTATGCTGATGATGGCAAATAGATTGCAATCTATATAGAAAATTCCAAAGGAAGCATGGCGGCGGCGAGGAGAGTGGGCGGTGTGCATGGCGACGGTTTCCGAACGTAGCGACCGCAAGGGATCGCCACTACTATACACGTTTTGCCGCTCATGCGTGTATAGTAGTGGTGACCCTTGCGGTCACCAGGTTTCCTGCAATTGTCCTGTTTAATGTGGTCGCCTTGTTTAATCCGAAGGCAAGTCACTCGGAGGAATGTTTTTGCTAGTGGAATATGAGTCGCGCCACTCGGCTACGAAGGTCTGTGGCGTGGGATTCACTTCTTCGCGATGATAGGAGCCGCTGGCATCGGTATTGATGCCGGGATAGTTGGGGCCATAGTTGTAGTGACCAGTTTCTGCTGGCGAGAGCGGGCCACGAGAGTACTGGGGCATGCCGCTGACGATGGGCACACCGTAGTTGGGTACTTCGTCGTACAGATCATCGGGCAGGTTATTGTAGCCCTTATCGACTAGCTGCTGTTCGCTAAGAGAGAGCGCGACAAGCCTCTTGTGAGGGATGTTCTTAGCAATGTTCTGGGGAACGTAGTACACTTTGTTGAGCAAGCCGCCGCTTTCAACCAGTATGTAGCGTTTGAAGCGGGCCTGCACTTTGCCAATCGAGAAACCGTCCTTGTCGATCACTTCTTGCCCGATAGCGAACGTTGAGTGATCGACCGCTACGCGCAGGAGTTTTTCTTTGAGGGGAGCCATTGGGTCTTCGAGTGCCCATGCTACCATGCAGATGAGCACAAAGGGGGCACCGATGATAGTGAGCCAGGGATTATCAGGGAAAAATAGCACACCACTCATGGTGACCACGACTGCTATGCTTAAAGTAATAGGCCAAAAACTGGGATTAGGCAAGTGAACATGATGTTCGTCTTCTGCCTTTGCCTCTGCCACATCTTGAGCGGTGACGGCTGTTGAAGTGTTATTGTGAAGAGAACTATCCATAAGCTCGCGCTTTCCTTTAGTGAAAATTATTGCTACCTATGCTATCATAAAGCATACCAAATATGCGAGATTCGTGCAACCAGAAAGAAAAGAAGCTTATGAATGTTGCTCCTCCTTCTCGGGAAAAGTTTCCTTCACAAACGGATCACCCGACCTTTGCGGCATTTTATAACTGGCTAGCCAGTCGTACTCCATCGTTCCGCCTCGTGGAGCCGCTGCGCAGAGAAACGGCTGGTCAGGCGTATGCTCTCGTGCTGGAAGTTGGTGTGGGAACGGGACTCAACTTCCCTTTTTATGTTGCAGGCCAGGTTGAGCGTGTCGAAGCCGTTGACCCCGATGCAGCCATGCTAGTATATGCAGACCGTAACCAGACGAAGGCGTCAGTTCCTATTACGCTCACCCAGGCATCGGCTGAAGCCTTGCCCTTTGCTGACCAGACGTTTGATAGCGCGGTGGTGACACTGGTATTCTGCTCGGTCACAGATCCAATGCGTGGGTTGCAAGAGGTTCAGCGCGTCCTGAAACCAGGAGGAACGTTGCTGCTGTTCGAGCATGTGCGTGCCCAAGGAGCGATGGCTGCACGCTTGCAAGATGCACTTGTGCCACTAACAACTCGTGTGTGTGGCAATTGTCATTGGAATCGCGACACGTTGCAGACGGTGAAGGCGGCAGGCTTTCACATCACCCGCCTACGCGAACTGCCAGGGGTGATGCATCCTGTTATTGTGGTGCAGGCAACGCGTGTAGAACGATAAGAAAGTGTTTTTGATCAAGAGTGCGGTCACATGCGTTGAGTAAAAGGAGAAATCAGATGACATCAACTTCTGTCCCGATCATACGAGAAGCAGGCCAGGGAGAGACAATCTATCTCTCTGAGACCTGGTACCAAATATGGAAAGTGACGGGCGAGAACACCAAGGGGGCAGCGGATATATGGTTAGAAGTGGTTCCACCTCAGATGGGACCACCAGAACATCTCCATGACCGCTATGATGAGGGTTTCCTGGTCGTGAAAGGAACCTTCCTGTTCAAAGGAGCAGGGAGCACTGTGAAAGTCTCTGAGGGAGCATGGATCTTCATCCCTGGCGGCGTAGCCCATACCTTCCGCAATATTGGCACGGAAAACGGCCAGCTCCTCATCGAGGCGTTTCCAGGAGGAGGGATGAGCAAGTTCTTTAAGGAAATCAGTCCTATTCTCACGTCTGAGCCAGCAGATCAGCAAGCGCTCGAACGCATAAATGAGCGTTATGGGGTCGTGATAGTTGGGCCGCCTTTGGCAGAAGAAGGGCTAGGCAGATAGCATACCCAGGAGGGAACAAGCTGTACATTGTCCCTCCTGGGTATACTCTCCCGGTCGTATTCACTCGTCACGAGTGATATACACCTTATTTGCCACCTGGCCCGCCCTCCTCTGGACGGGTGTCATTGTTGTATATGACGTAGATCATAGGAACCTCCTTTCGTTGGGACTGTTTACAAAACACACTACGACTTCATTAGAAGTGTCTGCTAGAAAAAAACCTCCTCAAGTACATACAGTTTCAAGTCTACAATCTACTCTTTTCCCGTTTGCTCCTCCCTGTCGAAGGAGAGGATGTAGGCATCCAAATTGGGAGCGTAGGCAAGCTGCCTCAATGGTTGAGGAGGTGGGTTCATCCCTAGCTCTTCTAGCTCGGAGAGCTGTTGCAGGGAAATCTTTCCCACTGCAAGATGGTCAAGGAGCGTCTCGTCTTGGGCGACGGCCCTGTCAATCATCTGCAATCCGCGCAGATACACGACATCTTTGGTGGGGCAGATGCCTGCTCGCTCTAGATCAGGTACACCGCGAAAGAGGCGCAAACTGCGTGTCAGCGCACTCTTTCTGGCCTGCTCTTGTACAGTATGAACGTCCTGATCGGGTTGATCAAGCAGGCGCATCAACAACGAAAGCGACTCAAAGAAGGGAAGAAGCGACAGAAACGTCTGCGGTGGGGTGAGCACTCCACATGCTAACCCTATGGCAAGCGTGCCTATCCAGACTCCAAAGTCGTCAAACACTCCCCCATGCAGAGTGGTTACTTGACGCTCATGATAGAGGGCGAGTCCTTCTTCTGTGAATTCGTAGTTTTTCGTGTTAATGCCTAAGAGGCCAAGAGCAGAGTGTTCACCTGCGAAAGATCGTGCGACATGACCAGCCAGTTCATGGGCTAGCAGGTGCTTGAGGTCTTCAAGCAAGATGGGTTCATCTGGCACAAACAGCAGACGCAGGGCCGGCTCCACACGAGCACCACCTTCCTTTGGATCGATGACCACTTGCCATCCTTCGTACCTGCTCTCACGTAAGACGGCTTCAAAAAAGCGTTTGGCCGCCTGAGCCGTGACCTTCTGCTGTGAGTGAGCAGAGGACGCTGCCAGGGCTTGGCGTAAGGTGCGCTTTTCTTCTTCGCTACAGGATAGATCCAGCTTTAGATGGAGGCGTTGAACCATGATCTGATGCACGCGCTGACTAAGATCTGCCGTCACTGGAAGCAGCAGTCCTTGCAGGAGCACACGGCGCAAAGATGCAATGGCGGTGTTCATTTCCTCAAGGGTTGGCTCAGGATGTAAGCGGCGTGTGAGTTCCCAGAAGCGGTCGGTATCACCTTCATAGGTCGCTGCAAAGAGACGGAGAAAACACACTTCGTCTTCTATCGCTCCATGATAGAGGCGGCGCACGATAGCATTTGGTTCTTGCTGGCCTATTTGCTCATCAAGTGCAAGTAACCCAGCGATATGGGCGCGTACCGCTTGGATGTCAAGAGCAGGGTAGTGCAGATGAGGCTGACGCTGTTCGGCAATGGCCGCTGCGAGTTCACGTTGACGGGATTGCACGATCAGCCTTCCCAGTTGTTCCTTTGTCGTCTCGTCTCCATTGGGAGTAAAGAACTGGTCCCATTGTTGCTGCTCTTGCTCGGTGAAGGGTCCGGCTTGCGCCCACCACCAGTAGGCATCATAGGCTTCCAACTCACGATAACGTTCCACCCAGCGCCAGTCGAACTGATGCCGGGACGAAGCGGCATTTCGTCGCCATTGGTCAATTTCGTCGAGAGCTTCTTTGGCAAACATTCGGTAACTTCTCCTGCTAGTATCAGTTCCTTGAGAAAGAGCCTCTTGAAGGAGAAGCTCAGCTTTCTCCACCCTTCCAAGGCGTAGATAGAGGCGTCCTCGATTTACATAGTAAATCCACAGGTCCTCCTGCGAAAAGGTATGATTTGCGTCAGCAGACTGTTGTGCATCCGCTATAGCCATCTCATCAAATTGCAGAGCTTCTCGGAATCGCCCAAGCCCTGCAAGAATTTGTGATTTTTCACCGTAGGATGCAGCCAATCCGCCAAATTGACGATATCCCTGTTCTTTAAGGGTGATACTTTGCTCTTCAGCCTGTAGTGCTTCTGCAAACTGTCCATTTCTATTGAGGTGATAGGCCAGATTGTTGAGAAAGGCAGCTAGACGCTTCATGAGGCGATGGCATTGGAGTGAGGAGACCTCGTTGTGACGTGTGAGCGAGTCGCAACATTGCCTGTAGACAGCGATACATTGATCTCGAAACGATCTTGCTTGCTGAGCCTCTCCTTGTTGTTCCAGATATGCACTCCATCCACTGAGAAGCGATGCACGCTCTTCGAGCACATCTGTTTCTAGGTCCACATCCAAGGTAAAGAAGGGTTCCAGTCTACTATAGCATCCTTCGAATAAAGTTTGTGCCTCTTCGAAACGCGATTGGAGCATAGCACAGAACATCATATGATGTATGATATGGACTTCGGTCGCATGATGCAGCACAATTTTCTCAGTAGTCACAGCATTAAGAATGTACTGATACTCTACATAACGCTTTGCATAATCGATGACCTCACCGATGAAAGGGGAGAGAAAATAGTGCAACAAGATGCCTGCACACTCATTTTCTGCTGTAGCATGCCAATCAAAACGCTGCATCACACTCTTAGCAAGCCGAGCCAAACGTGGCCCATGTCCCAAATTGAAACTAATCCACCCATAGCGAATGACATGTTCAGCCGCCTCTACCAACCGATGATGCTTAAGCAACAGCACCGCCAGTTCCGTAATCACCGCCCCCTGTTCGCTGTCGCCTTCCTGGAACGTCCCATCTTGCACCCAAGCGCTGTACGCCTGGATCAGAAGAGTCTCTTGCTCCTGACGCTGCTCAGGGGAGAATTGGCGATACACTGCCGAGGCGATGAGGGGTAGCAGTTGTGTGCGTTTGAGGTAGGCGACCAACATGCAAGCGTTGCGCAATTCCTTGATCGGGCGTGGTCCCTGCGGGCAGAGCACTTTGAGACCAGGTTTGGCTAAGGGGAGCGTCGCCACCGCTAGTACGTGTAGCAGAGCTTGTGCTTCAACCGAGAGGCACTGGGTAGCAATGATACGCTCTAGAATGGGGGCAATGGCATCGGCTAGACTCCCCCCAAAGATGTGCGGTTCGGCGAGCAGGCGTTGCACAGCTTGTGTATACTGATGGGGTATACTCTTCCCATCTGCTACTGCCTGGGGTTCACCTTCCCCAAACTCGTCCCAATCGTCCAGCACGAGTGGCTGTTTGACCAGAGCAGTGACCCATTCTAGGCACAGAGGGATGCCGCCCACTTTCTGGCAGACCTGCTCTAGGAGCCAGACGGGTACGCTATCTAAACCCGACTGTTGTAACAGTAAGACGCCTTTTTCTACTGATAAAGGGAGCAACTCGTGGTGGGCCACAAAGCGCTGCTCCCCGTTATACCAGCCTGCCCAGCGATTGGTGGCCAGCACAAGCGTGGTCGAGTGCTGGCTGCGCAGGAAGCGTGTGAAGAAGCGCTGCCAACAGGAGGCCAGCACGTCCTGTTCTACCAGCAGGCACTCAGCGTGATCGAGTAGCACAATCATTGGTTGGGTGGCATGCTCCAGGTGCGAGAGCAGCCTGCTGGCCTGCTCATCTAGAGTAGGCGGAGGCGTCTGCGGCTGGGCTGCTGTGAGACCCAGTTCAGCTAGCAAGCTGCCTACGAACACCTCAAAAGCGGCTTGGGCATCGTCTAGGCGCTCGACGGCACGAAAGTCGCACAGGATGAGGCGACTGAAGAAGGGGCGCTCATACAACAAGTAGGAGGCTAGCCAGTTCAGTTCGGAGGACTTGCCCACCCCCGCTGGCCCACTGATGATCACCAGCTTCGCACGTGGCGTGCCCGTGAGCACCTCCATCAGTTCCTCGCGCCAGTCTTCACGACCCACCAAGTGAGCCGTCTCGGCGAGCAGGGGCCTAGTGACCACATGAGCAGGAGCGGGAGAAGTATCGGGTGGACTACTCATGCGCGTCAACTGGTAGCGCAGTTCGGCCCATTCGGCGTCACTATGCTGGTCGCGATAGGTTTTCTTGCCATCAATCCTGCTGCGTGCTCGTTCGACAAACTGGTGGCGAGCCGAGAGCGGAAAGGAGATGCCAACCGTCTGAAACGCACGATAGATGGGCAGTAATTGGTCAAAGGCAGGAGCGGCCTCGCCATTTTCCAAGCGCACATACATGGAGGGCGTCCAGCCAGGAAGCTGGGCGAGGATCTCAATTTGCTTGACACGCTTATTGACGCGCAGCACTTTTAACAACGAGCCAAAGTCTTGTTTGCCATCAATATCTTCAAGCACATCCTCTTGTGCGAACATAGCATCCATCCTTGAGATATATGTGTTGGAATAGTGTACAAACCTAGCATGCCATGAACTGAGCCGAAGCGCAAGCGTTACGGGCAAAGGTGAGGAGAACTTGCAAGTTTCAACGCATTAGGGGTGCTCGTCGCGTGCTCTTTCAAGCTGAACAGCCTCGGCCTCGCGGCCTATCGTTCGCAAGAGGATAGCGTAGTTGTTTCGTGTTAAAGTGGTACTAGGATGCTGCGGCCCCAATGCTTGCTCTTTGATGAGTAATGCTCGCTGGTACAAGGGTTCGGCTTGGCTGTACTTGCCCTGAGTATAATAGAGCAAGGCCAGGTTGTTCAGACTGTTAGCTGTGTCAGGGTGGTCGGGATCCAATTGCTGCTCATAGATGCTCAAAGCACGCTGCAACAAGGGTTCGGCTTGGGCATACTGGCCTTGGGCACGATAGAGTTCAGCCAGGTTGTTGAGGCTTTGTGCGGTGTCAGGATGGTCGGTCCCCAACTGCTGCTCACAGATGCACAAAGCTCGTTGCAACAACGGTTCGGCTTGAGCATACTGGCCTTGCTCTATCATGATCAAGGCTAGGTTGCTCAGGCTAGTTGCGGTATGAGGGTGGTCAGAACCCAACTGTTGCTCACGAATGAGCAAGGCTCGCTGGTGCAAGGGTTCGGCTTGGGCATACTGGCCCTGAGCACGGTAGAGTTCTGCCAGATTGTTGAGGCTAGTTGCGGTATGAGGGTGGTCAGAACCCAACTGCTGCTCTTTGATACGCAAGGCGTGCTAGTACAAGAGTTCGGCATCGGCAAACTTGCCTTGGGCACGATACAGTTCTGCTAGGTTGTTGAGGCTGAGTGCGGTGTCAGGGTGGTTTGGGCCCAACTGGTGCTCACAAATGCGTAAGGCGCGTTGGTACAACGGTTCAGCTTGAGCATACTGGCCCTGGACATGATAGAGTGTCACCAGATTGTTGAGGCTGAGTGCGGTAGCGGGGTGGTCTGGACCCAACTGGTGCTCACAAATGCGTAAGGCGCGTTGGTACAACGGTTCAGCTTGGACATACAGCCCACGTTCATAGAGATACCGGCCCGTCTCATTGAGCAAGCCCGCTGCTTCTAAAAAGATCATATGCTCCTGCTCGATCAAGGCAGCACACGTCTGAGCATGGGGCAGACACCGTTCGCATTGCGGCCAGTTTCTGAACTCCACCTCAGGAAACGCAGCATCCACCGCACCCACTGCACGCTCAGCCCATTGCTGATACGTCTGTTTGCTCATCGCATCCTTGAGCACAGCTTGCACCAGCCGATGCACCGACAGGGTGTTACTCCCAGCATCACGGCCCACGAGCGAGTAGGCAAGCAGGCTCTCAATGGCCTGATTGAGCAGGTAAGCATCGGCAGCCACGGGGGCAAGCTGTGGGCCGAGGTGAGCAGCGCCTTGGCTGAGCAGTTCTAGAGGGATAGCTTCGGGCGCGAGGAAGGCGCATAGCCGCAGGAGGTCCGCTGCCGCGGCGTTGGTCTGCTCGACGCGCTCAAAGGAGAGTGACCAGGTCGTCGCAACCGATTGTGGGTAATCGTCACCCAGGCCACACCGCTCATGGAGCTTCTTGCGCCGTTGCTGGTAGATAGCTTGGTAGTCAGCAAGACTGCACCCCGTCTCTTCGATGTAGGCTCCGGCTTGATCGAGGGCAAGGGGCAAGGCTCCTAGTTCATCACAGATGGCAAGGGCACGTGTTCGCTCGGCCTCGCATGCCTGCTCAAGCACAGCATTGGGTGCAACTAGCCCTGAGCGACGCAGCAGGAAAAGCGCTCCGTGCTCTGGTGTCAAGACATCGACTTCCAGGTGATGGGCGAAGCGACCTGTGGCATGCACACGCGTGGTGAGTAGGAGGTGGCCATTGAAAGCGGGAGGAACAAATTCCTTCGCCAGCGCCAAGTTATCGGCGTTATCCAGCACAAGCAACCATCCGCCTTGCTTTTGTAGCCAGCGCTTGACTGCCACGATGATACGGTTCACGTCTTGCTCATTCTTCTCAGGCAGATTGAGTAGCCCTACAATGGTGGTGAAAGACGAGGTGAGCGCTTCGCGGGTGTCGGCTTGTGCCCAAAGCACGGCGTTGTAGTGCTGACGGTGACGGTAGGCGTATTCGAGAGCCAGTTGTGTCTTGCCGATGCCGCCTAGGCCGCTGATGGCTTGCGGCTGGGAGAGGGCGGTAGGTTCGCCGGATTGTAGGGTGGTGGCAAGCTGAGCAAGCAACTCGTCGCGTCCAGTGAAGAACGTATTGCGTTGGTAGGGCACATTCCAGATAGGCGGGAGTGTGCCAGGGAATGGAGGGCGTTCGGTGTGCTGTGGGTGGACTTGATCAGCGGCGGGAAAGGGCACGACAGGAGGCTTGGCACGTTCGCGGAGCACCCCTGCCAGCAGTGTGTCATGGGCGTGCTGTTCATCAAGGCCGGCGAGGTCGATGTAAACGATGGAACCGAGTAGACCTTCGACATCGCATGTCTCTACACGGATGGGTAGGAGCAGTGCTTGCTCACCAGTTGGGTCACGTCGGAAGGCAGCATGCCATTCTGAAGGAGTATAGCGTGAATGGAAATAGTCGGGAGAGAGGACGGCAATAGTGCGCTTGGCAATGCGGGTCGCTTTGTCCATCTCTTGCACAAAGTCCATGCCAGGTCGAATGTCCCACGCCTGGATGATCGTGCTGTAGCCAACATCTTCGAGTTGGGCAGCAATCCATTCGGCCCACTTGCCATCGTTGCTCGTGTAGCTGATGAAGAAGTCTTTGTGTGGTGCTGTTGGCTCTGTCATGCTTGTTGGCTTGCCTCTTCGCGATCAATGTGAGGGGTCACGTTAAACCTCAGGGGTAGTATATATTATTTTGCGGGGGATGGACAAGAGTACGGTGATTTTGCGTGGGCATTACGTTTGCGCACCAAGTCCGGTAGGGGTCCGATTTATCGTACCCCGTGGGCCACACACGGGGCACAATGAATTGGGCCCCTACCGACGTGGATGGGCGCTGCAAGGCAAGTCAGCCACGTCGGCCAATCTGAGGAGTTCTGGGTAGGCCCATGTGGCTATAAGCTCTACATTTCCTATTGGCTGTGGTATGATTCTGGAACAATAAAATTTACGTGGAAGAGGTAGTTATTATGGGTCTATGGGATAGTAATTTCAAGCAATTGGTCAACGCCAATCCCCAAGCTTTCGCCGATTGGCTCCTACCGGGCGCTCGCGTCGTGCGCGAACTGTCCGAACACCTCACTCGCACACTCGATGTCGATAGCCTCTATGAAACGATCTTTGATGATGAGCAGGTAGGCATGCATATTGAGTTCCAGCGTTATCGTGACAAAGACATGGCTCGACGCGTCGCTGAGTATTCAAAACTAGTGTTTGAAAATATAGCGTTTTCTTGATTTTTATAGCGTTTTATGACAGGGTTTTGAGCCTGAAAAAACACCCTTGCAATTTCTACTACAAGGGTGTTTTTGCTATTGTCCTTTTCCTATTTTCAGGGTTCTATGGACGATTTGTAAAGGGAAAATCGAAAATCAAGGTTGTGCGCGGTGATAAGATGATCTCTTGTACCATGAGCAGCGTGTTACCCTGGTCGCGGATAGTTTCAAAAACATAAACTATGGGCGTGCTTTCTGGTAAGCCTAAGAGATCTCTCTCGCCTTCTGTGGCCGGGCGTGCCGCAACTTCATCGTGGCTTTTAAGCTCGGCAGGTACGTCGGGGTTAGAGGTTTCCCACATGGGATCATATGTTGCGTCCTCTTGCATCCTTTGCGTGCGGTCATCGGATACCGGCAGTAAGTGATAACGATAGGAGATTTGTAAGGGTTTTTCGTTGCCTTCAACCACTTCGCCTGATATCTGGACGCGATATACAACCTCATGCACCTCAATTTGAAGCTTCTCAGCTACATGTACGGGTAAGCTTATCCGTTTTACTGAACCGATATTCTTACAAAAGCCTTCGCGGTGCAGGCGTATGTGGGCAGGGGGTACATACTGTGTCATGGTCGTAGGTATGCGGCAAACGTAGTATCCTATACCACGCTTTTCTACAAG
>Ga0213874_10000016_pt1 | contig 22623 bp, 20 predicted proteins | sample BarmaccomBMRX_R7_FD_160098 | JGI IMG/M metagenome (GOLD analysis project Ga0213874, IMG submission 160098) | Root-associated microbial communities from Barbacenia macrantha in rupestrian grasslands, the National Park of Serra do Cipo, Brazil - RX_R7 | ecosystem: Host-associated > Plants > Roots...
GTCATCAGCCTGCTCAACTTATGAAGCACTTGGGAAGCTTGCTTGCTCTCCTGAGCCAAGCTCATCTTCGGTCTGACCTGCACCCAATAGCAGTGGAACTCATCACCGCTCTACATCCCTGGCCTTTGAGATGGGGATATTGGCAGGCGTGGGAACAGGAGATCCGCTTTGCCGCTGAGGCGGCCGCCCGCTTGGGCAAACTGGATCAACAGGCGGAATTTCTGGCTCACTTGACAAACATTTTGTACTACACTGGGCGTACAGAGGAAGTATTGCTCGTGGGCAAACAGGCTCTCTTATTATCTCGTGCTAGTCAGGCCGTTCTTCCTCTAGTGACAGCCGGTAGCAACATCATCTTGACGCTACAGGAGCTTGGTCATCGTGAAGAAGCGTATGATTTACTACAACAGATCAGCGCCGACTCAGTACTGCACACTGCACCAGACGATGCGAAAATCGTCGCTTTGGCACGTCTTGGGTTAGAAAAAATGAATCTCTTATGGTTCCAGGGACATCTGGACAAAGCAGTGTCTGAGGTAAACCAAGTCATTAGCTGGCTAGAAACAGTAGCACCTTCAGATGCAGACCTCACGGCTCAGGCATACAGGAATCGAGGCGTGGTACTGTGGGCCAAAGGCGAGAACGTAGCGGCAGCGCGTGATATCCAGCAAGCTATAGAGCTATTCAATCAGATAGGAGACAGTTTTTCCGTAACAGTTGCAAGTAATAATTTAGGACTTGTCTACTGGAGTATGGGCAAATTAGACCAAGCCGAAGCTGCTCTACGGCCGAGCGTTGAACTAGCTGAACGTCTGAATGCTCGCTGGCAGTTGGTGCAGGTAGTAGGCAATCTGGGACTGGTCTGCCTATCACGGGGACAGCTCCAGCAAGCTCTTCTCCACCTTGAACGTCAACTCGATCTAGCAACCAGAATAGGTGATGCGTCTCAAACAAGCCGCGCATATGGTAATCGAGGCATTGTGCGACTTCATCTGCAGGAGTATGATCTCGCTAGAGACGATTTAGAAGTCGATCTCGCATTTGTCAAAGAGAAGGGAAAACAAGAAGCGCTTGGTTGCACCTACGTTAACTTGAGCCGTTGTCACGCGGGATTAGGACATCGAGAGCAGGCGGTGCGCTTGGCAGAACAAGGACTCGACATAGCTGATAAAATTCATTCTGCTGCTCTGCAGGTTGTCGCTCTACGCTGCTTAGCCGAATACCAACCTCTTCAGCAGCAGAAGGAACTTTTACATCAGGCGTTGACGTTGGCAAACCGCTTTCAGCGCCTTTTTGACGAAGCTGCCTGCTTGCTCTCGCTGGCTCGTCTTGGCGAGAATAAAGAGGAGCAGACTACTTTATGGGAACAAGGTACTCGTTTACTGGAAGAGGCCGGCGCAACGGCCTGGCTGGCAGGATGTTCACCAAGCCAACCGCCGCGTCTGCCCTTGTTAGTGTAGCCGCTAGCAATCAAGAGCACATAGGCCACTACGTGAATGACCTCAACTAGATGACGTACTTTAGAGCGCTGCTAGCTGACAATGAGTGTAATTCGCATTGCGTAGCAACCGCTCCATGATGTTGCGCTGCAGATGATAGATGTCACGTACGTCGCTGAACTCCTGTGGGCAATAGTGCATAATCTCCTTGGGCTTGAGGCCACAGTGAAAGAGTAAGTAAGCCAATCGCTTCTCACGCCCATCGGGGAGTACATGTTGGAGAAGTTCCCACATCTCATCACCAGAAGTCACGCCTTCCACAGACGGCCCCCCTGGCTCACCAAGTTCTGGCAGCACTACTTCTTTTGGTTGTGAGTAGGCTCGCAGTCCATCCAGGAGAGCTGCATTTAGGCTTGCATGCAAGTAGCTTAACGCTGTAGAGAGTGTGCTGAACTGCAACTTCTGCTGGGTTGTCGCCTGCCAGAACCGCTCAAAAGTCTGAGCCACATAGTTCGTTGCGCTATGCAGGCGACACGCTATCTCCCTGCTGGGGTGAAGGCGCAACCAGTCATGCACGATCTCGCCAAAGCAGTACTGTAGCCAGACCCGAGCATCCTGGTTGCCTTGCACAGTCGCACGGCGCAACAGTTCGACGCTATATAAATCACTGGAGCGGTCTCCATGACGATAATTGTTGATCTCTCTCATACATTCTGCAGCAAGTGCTGAGGTGGATAAGTTACGCTCTTTCTCTCTATATACCATATGTCTGTTACCTTCCTAAGGTACGCTGTTATATGCTTCGCATGCTTCATAGTATATGGGGTTAGCAGTGAGGGGCCAGCCGTTTCGGACAAAAATTGGACAGGAATTGGACAAACCTTTTACTGGCAGGTGATAGAATGGGAGCAGGCACTGTAATCTCTTTATCGGCTCATTAGAAGACAAGGAGACGTCTATCACACCCCGAAAACATTTTCTGCCCACCAGTACGCTGACCCTTTTCTGCTTGGTAGCAATGACCCTGGCTGCCTGCAGTACTGGCGCGACAAGAGACGGAACGCAGAAAGCGAGCAGTGATAAGCAAGTATTTGTCTCTGCGCTAGAGGGCATCCGAGACATCGCAACCTTTGATCCGGCCCTGGTTGGCGATACTGCATCCATCAATCCTATTGATATGGTCTTCACTGGTCTGGTGCAACTTGATGATAAACTGAATATAAAAGGGCAACTTGCCCAGTCCTGGAGCCAGGGATCGGATGGGTTCACCTGGACCTTCCATCTCAGGCACAATTTGAAGTTTAGTGACGGCACTGCTCTGACCTCCAGAGATGTCGCCTACAGCCTCGACCGTGCTTTGCAACCGAGCGTCAAGTCTCCAGTTGCTTCGAGCTACCTGTTTATTAAAGACGCTGATAAGCTATCCTCTGGCAAAATTCAGACGATCATCGGTGATAGCATCCAGACTCCCGATGCAAACACTGTGATTATCACTGCCTCTACCAAAGGGGTCTACTTTCTGAGCGCGCTAACCTATCCCACTTCCTTCGTGGTAGAGAAGAGCCTGATTGAGAAGTATAAGGAGAAGTGGACAGAGCATCTCAATGAGGGTGGCGGTGCTGGTCCCTTTGTAGTGCAAAATTATACTCCTGGTAGCCAGATCGTTTTCGTGCCCAATCATAACTACTATGGGCCCCAGCCTCAGTTGCAGAAAGTAATTATGGCCCTCTACACGACAGTCGATACAAGCTATCAGGCATACCAGGCTGGTCAGATCGACACTACTGATATCCCTGCTGCAAACTATGCTGAGGCGAAGACACGTACCAATGAATTTCACCGAGTGCCTTTGTTGGCTCTGCGCTACTACGCGATGAACTACTTAGTCAAGCCGTTCGACAATATCCATATTCGACAGGCGTTTGCGCTGGCGCTCAATAAAGATCTTATCGTGCATGCTGTTCTCAAGGATCTTGATCTAGCTACGAACCACATCGTTCCCGAGGGCATGCCCGGCTATAACGCTAATCTAACAGGTCCTGATGGAACAAAGAAGACCTCTGGCGATGCCACTAGGGCAAGGATGTTGCTGAAGCAGGGAATGCAGGAGGAAGGGTGGACGAGCATTTCGCAAATCCCGCCGATCACACTTACCTACAATACCGGTTCGCAGGCAACCGAGGACGAGGTTGCGACTGTGATGCAGATGTGGCAAACCGTGCTGGGTATCAGCGTCCGATTACATGCTGTTGATCTCAATACGCTGGGCGAGGAGATCACTCAGACGAGAAATAACGCTAATGGCCTCCAACTCTGGCGCTACACCTGGTTCGCCGATTATCCTGATGCTCAGGATTGGCTGACCTTGCAGTTCGACAAAGATTCCAGTCAGAACACGGTAAACTACGGTCAGAATCACAACCGCGATGCCGCACAGCAGTTGCTGAAGCAGGCCGACGTGAACCATGACCAGAATGCTCGCTTGCAGCAATACTATCAAGCAGAGGAGCAGGTGGTGAACGACGTGGCTTGGTTGCCGATGTACCAGTTGGAGTCCGTCTCCCTGCTCAAGCCCTATGTGCAGGGTGTGGTTAGCAACGCCCTGGGATTGACTCCGCCGGATGAATGGAGCCGCATCTACATTAGCAAGCATTAGTTGACCCACTCTCTGATACCCCCTTGTCATTCTCAGCCCGTGACGCTATACTAGGCGCGGAGATTGAATACGAGGAGATCATTATGGGCTATGATCCTAATCCAACTCAGCAAGGGCCATATGGGCAGTCGCAATACGATGTTCCAGATCTTCCTGCTATAGCGCAGCAGCGACAAAAAGCACGGCGTGGGCTGCGGATGGTGCTATCCATTATCGGTGGCATGGTCGTGCTCGGTCTGGCAGCATTTCTCGCTGTCAGCTTGATTTCCAGTCTTACAACTGCTGGCCCGAGAAATGCAGTTGATGGTTTCTATAAGGCAAATGAGCAACAGGACTATGCCAAAGCGTACACTTATCTGGATACAAGTGGCGTCTCTATTCAAGGGCAACAGTATACACAGCCAGTCTTTGTGCAGGCTTCTCAAACTATTGACAGAGTAGTGGGGCCTGTAACGAAGTACAACATCACCAATGCTCAAGTCAATAATGATACAGCAACGGTTACAGTCGACGTGACACGTGGTACAAGCACAATGGCGGAGAATATCAGGCTAAGTAAGATCGGTAACGACTGGAAAATTACAGGCTTAGCAAGTCCGGGAAGTATACACTAAGCATGCATGATTACGACCTTATCGCACCTTTTTATGATAGTGAGCACGGGCAGTTTAGCGAAGACCTGGATATGTACCGCAATTTTGCAGAATTGAGTGGCGACATGGGTGGGGCAATGCTCGAATTGGCATGTGGCAGTGGGCGTGTGCTACTCCCGCTAGCGCGTGAGGGCCACGAACTTACGGGCGTGGACACCTCCGCGCATATGCTGCATCTGGCCCGCCAGCGCTTGCAGGATGCAAGAGTTGCGGCCCGCTGTACATTGGTGCAACAGGACATAACGGCGCTACACCTGGGGCGGACATTCCGCATGGCTTTTATCGCTTTGGGGTCATTTGCACACTTGACAGCGCGCAAGCAGCAGCAACAGGCTCTGGCTGCTATACGTGCACATCTAAGCACCGGCGCAATCTTCATCCTTGATCTGAGCAACGCCGACGCTCGCTATATGGAAAGCATGAGCGGACAGGTATTGCACCAAGGCACATGGAAACGTGATGATGGTACCCTGCTCACTCACTTTGTCAGCCCAGCCTCTTCTCAGGCACAACATTTGCTAGAGCTTACTCACTTCTACGACCAACATCGTCAAGGAGGTGCAGTTCAACGCACCATTGTGACTACGCAATTCTACCTGTTTGAGCGTGCTGAAACAGAACTTTTACTTGAACAGGCTGGCTTCGTCAACAAAGAAGTCTATGGTGACTATGAACTTAGCCCTTATCAACTGGAAAGCCCTAGAATGATATTCATAGCGGAAGCGAAGTAGATGTATGTTAGACGCACCATTACACAAGTGGAATCTCACAGTGCAAGAAGCCATGACGCTGCAACGCGAACTAGCGAGGCAGATTATCCACGAGGATCGCTTGGGCGAAGTAAGGCATGTAGCCGGAGTGGACATGGCCATTAACGAAGGGAACGGCATGGCCCGAGCTGCCGTCGTGCTGCTCACCTACCCAGAGATGCAGATTGTTGAGCGCCACGTCTACGAGGAGCCTATACGCATGCCATACATCGCGGGGCTACTCTCGTTTCGTGAAGCTCCCTGTGTGCTGGGTGCATTTCACAAGCTACGTCGGCAGCCCGACCTGCTCATGGTTGATGGCGCAGGTATTGCACATCCCCGCCGCCTGGGCATCGCCGCCCACCTTGGGCTGTGGCTTGATCTTCCCACTATTGGCTGCGCGAAGTCACTGCTCACCGGAAGATACGATGCAGCCTCGCTGGGCGAAGAGGCAGGCTCATGGGTACCACTACTGGACAAGAAAGAGATCATCGGTGCCGTGGTGCGTACGCGCACACGCGTTAGCCCCATGATTATCTCACAGGGCCATCGCATTAGCCTTGAAACAAGCATTCACTATGTACTCGCTTGTAGCAAGGGCTATCGTCTCCCCGAGCCGACGCGCCAAGCTGATAAGCTCTCTAAGGATAATGCGTGGTGTGAACCATGAGAGGGACAGTAAAGTAGAACGTCGTTCCTTCGTTCACGACAGTTCCAAAGCCAATTGTGCCACCGTGCTGCTCGACAATCAGCTTTGCAATAGTAAGTCCTAGGCCGCAACCCCCCATCCTTGATTGCAGGTCGTTGTTCGACTGGAAGAAGCGCTCAAAAACGTAAGGACGATCTTCTGCTGTAATGCCGCAGCCCGTATCGGACACTGAAATTCTCACAAAGTGCTCATCCTTATAATGAGCACTGAGAGTTACTACACCGCCAGAGGGTGTGAATTTAATAGCGTTTATTACCAGGCTATCTAAGACCTGCTTCATACGTTGAGGATCAACATAAAGCACAGGCAAGGACGAGGGGATATCCTGATGGAGAGTTACCCCTGCTTTGAGCGCTTGTCTTTGCAAATTATTGATAACCTGCGCTGCCAGCGTTTGAAAATGCACCTCCTCTTGTCTGATCTCAAACTCTCCTGCGTCTGCACGTGCCATGAACACAATGTCTTCGACAATCGAGATGAGCTGCTGCACTGCCTCCTGGGCATAGCCAAGATACAAGTACTGCTCCTCGGTTAACTCACCCACTTGTCCATGCATAAGCAGGTCGATAAAGCCTTGCACAGAGTTGAGCGAGGTGCGCAGTTCGTGAGAGACCACCGAAACGAAATTTGCATCAACAGTGTTTTCCACTGCATATATCCTCTATTTTCCAATAAATTTGTACCCCACACCACGTACCGAGATAATATGTTGAGGTTTATCAGCGTCCTCCTCTAGTTTCGAGCGCAGACGACTCACGTACACATCTACAACATTGCTATTATTCTCGTTATCATTCCAGACTTCAGCTAGGAGCTGGCCACGGTCGACAACTTTGCCCGAACCGTTCATCAGAACGCGCAATACCTGCATTTCTGTACGTGTCAGCGAAATCTCTGTCGCACCATCAACGACTACCTTCAAATCTGCCGGGAACAATTCAATGGGTCCCTGGCGGATGCTTTGGCCACTCGTTGCATTATTTTTTCTGATACGCCGTAAGACCGCTTGCACACGAGCAACAAGCTCCTGGTGATGGTAAGGCTTACAGATATAGTCATCAGCCCCGTGATCAAAACCGCGCAACCTTGCCTCGACGGTATCCTGAGCGGTCATGAAGATAATTGGTATTTCATAACCTTCAGTGCGCAACTTGGCAGAGAACTCAAAGCCGCTGATATATGGCATAGTCACATCAAGTAGCAACAGATCAGGTTCTCGCTTCTGGATCATATGCATCGCACCGCGTGGATTGTCAGCAATCTCAACTTCAAATCCCTCCTGGGTGAGGACAAACTGCACGAGCATATTGCCAAACCGATCATCATCAACAATAAGGATGTACATCGTTTTCCCCTGTTCTCCTGATTTCTATCAGTCCTTTTATCGTACAAGCTCAGGTGTTCAACTGTCAAGAGTGTGAGCGCGTCACACGTATTTTTTCCAGATAGACCATCAGAATAGCCACATCCGCGGGCGTGACACCTTCCACACGAGAAGCTTGCCCCACTGTTCTCGGTTGTGTACGCGTCAGCTTCTGACGTGCCTCTGTACGTAAGTGTGCAATGTCATTGTAATTCAGCGACTCAGGAATGCGCATCTCTTCTAGGCGCTGCACACGATGCACCATCTGCTCCTGCTTACGGACATAATTCTCATACTTCACCTGTAATTCAATCTCTTCGGCTATCTCCTCCGCTAGCAGCGGTAACCTGGCTGCTACCTGTTCTTTAGAAGAGAAGCTATTGGCTTCACTGCGCTCAGAGCCATCTGCAGCTAGACATTGTGCTAGTTGCGCGACTTGGTGGTAGCGCACATCTGGTCGGCGTAGCAGTTCCCGTGCCGACATCATCTGTCCTAGGGTAGGAATACCAACCTCCTGCGCATGCATTTGCACTCGGTGCGATGAGGTGAATACAATACTATCAAGCTCCATGAGAGTAGAGCGGATTCTCTCCCTTTTTTGCACCACCTGCATATAACGCTCCTCATCGATCAACCCCAGCTTATATGCGTAATCGCTTAAACGCAGGTCGGCGCTCTCTGGTCTCAACAATAAGCGATATTCGGCTTGTGAGGTATGCAAGCGATATGGCTCACTCATAGGGCGCGTGACAAGATCATCAATAAGCACGCCTATATAGGCTTCGTGACGTGCCAAGACAAAAGGTTCCGCCCCACCTACAAGCAATGCCGCATTGATGCCAGCCATGATGCCTTGTGCCGCCGCCTCTTCATAGCCAGAAGTACCATTGATCTGACCAGCTAGGAAGAGACCCGAGACCGCCTTTGTCTCGAGCGAAGGGAACAACTGCACTGGTGGGACATAATCATACTCGACGGCATAGCCAACGCGCATCATCTCTACATGCTCAAGGGCGGGAATGCTGCGCAACATCGCCAGTTGCACATCCTCCGGCAAACTCGTATTCATACCTTGCATGTACACCTCGCCGCTGCGCCAGCCCTCCGGTTCAAGAAAGATCTGATGTGAACTTTTGTCAGCAAAGCGCACGATCTTATCTTCTATAGACGGGCAGTAACGGGGACCGATGCCCTCAATGATACCCGTGTAAAGCGGAGAGCGATGCAAATTGTCGCGAATAATCTGGTGCGTCCGCTTAGTAGTACGTATGAGGTAGCAGGGCAACTGTGGACGCCAGCCGTGCAAGTCCTCATTGGTTACGGGATAGGTCGGATTGGGACGGCCACCGACAAGCTGCACATCCTCCCGCGCCGACAGATCATGCGAGAAGTAGAGAGGTACGCGACTTCCGGGCTGTGGCTCTGTCTTGCTAAAATCAATGCTGCGTGCATCGAGACGCGGCGGTGTGCCCGTCTTGAAGCGGCGCACCTCTAGCCCCCACGTACGCAGAGAATCGGAGACGCCAAGAGCAGGTCCTTCGCCAGCTCTGCCGCCTGGCTGTGTCTTCTCACCGACGACCAGACGGCCATTGATAAAGGTACCCGTGGTCAAGACAATGGCGCTGGCCTCGTACTGCCACCCACTGTTGGTCACTACAGCGGCGATTACATAACGCCCATCATCACCCTTGTGACTGAGCAAGTGGGTGATAGTAGCTTGCTTGACATGCAGATTTGGCTGGCTTTCTAGCACGAACTTCATAGCGAGTCGGTAGGCTTGCTTATCGCATTGAGCGCGCAGAGCTTGCACTGCAGGCCCCTTACTCGTGTTGAGCAAGCGAATTTGAATGAATGTGCGGTCGGTATTGCGCCCAATTTCACCACCAAGGGCATCAATTTCTTTTATCAAATGCCCCTTAGCTGGCCCACCCATCGACGGATTACACGGCATCAGAGCGATGCTATCCAGATTCATTGTGAGAAGGAGCGTCTTCCTGCCCATGCGTGCGCTAGCCAGCGCAGCCTCACAGCCAGCATGACCTGCGCCGACAATTATCACCTCGTATACTCCCCTTAAGAGCTGCTCTTGTGGAAGATACGTGTTCTCAGCGCTAGTATTTGTTGTCATAGACCATAATCCGTTCTCCTATAGCAAGAAAAAAATTAATGGTATATTCTCGCATAACCTGTATTATGCCGTACTAAGCTCTGGCAGTCAATACATCATGGATATACTAGAACTTTCTGTTTGTCTTAGTACGGCAGTCATAGGGTAAAATGGTCAGTGTGTTGTGAGCTGGAGAGCATCACAACGCACTGACATTTTACCCTATAGTGGGGCAAAGCGTATTGAAACAAGTTTTAAGAAATAAGGAAAAACTGCGGCATACGAAGTGATGAGAGAGAAGCGCGAGGGACTCGAACCCTCACGACCTTGCGGCCAGGAGATTTTAAGTCTCTCTTGAGCTAACCAAACTTCTTTGATCTAAAGTCTCATATCGGTAACATCCCGTCCGGTTCAGGTGAAGTCAATCCCCTGTAGCCCTATCAATCTGTCCGCGCTCACGGGCAATGTAGTCACTCAGGCAGAAGGTGGCCAGACAGAGCGCGCTCATCACGACCGTCGTCAGCAGCAGTAGCATGATAATGGCCGAAGTGGAGGCAATTGGGAAAGCAGCACCGACAGCGTCGCCTAAGAGAGCGCGGCGTACCAATTCGAGCCAATAGACTAGTGGTAGGGCCAGTGTGAGCTTCTCCAACCAAGCGGGAAGGATAGTGATGGGGAAGATGGTGCCCGCAATGAGATACAAGGCCCCAACTGTGGCATCTGGCAGTAGCCAAGCATTGCGTTTGAGCATAAGGGTAAGGCCAGCGAGGGCGATACCTAGCGCGACGCTGATGACGAAGGCGATAACCAGGGCGAATAGGAGCAGAGGATAATGCACCTGGCGTACGTCAATAGGCACGCTCAGCACGCCAATGCCGAAGCCGAGCGTTGTCACGAAGGAGATGCAAGCTGCCAGCATGCGGGGTACGCTGCGCCCAATGAGAAAGATAATGAATGACTGCGGAGCGATGTAGACATATTTTAGCATGGCATATTGTTCGCGGTCGTCGAGCACTGCGCGTGACAGGCCGGCCACGATCTGCTCGACGAAGCTCCAGGCAGCGCTACCAACGATGAGAAAGCCGAAGATGCCGCCGTGTGAACGAAAACCGCTGATGACCCAGTACATGAAGACTAGCACGAGTGCGCTGACCAACGGCTTGACAATGAGCAAGAGCAAGAAGAACCATGGGTTGGTCCAGTTGCCCTGCGCCTGCCACTCCAAGCGTGTTGCCGCCCACAACGTACGCCAGGTGTTGCTCTGCCAAGATAGTGAAGTTGATTGTATCATGGACTCCCTACCTATTGCCATTTCAACGACAGGCGTCCCTCGACCTTGGCGAGTCGTTCTATCACTTTGAAGGACCAAGCCGCTGTTACTAGAAAGAGAATCACCAGTGCTGCCTGTCCCACCATCTCGATGTTTAGCGGTAGGAACGAAGGCCAGCCATGCGGAAAAAGTAGTTGCCGCATTGCGTCTAACCCTAGGGTCAATGGAATGAGCGAGGCGATGCCACCCACTAGGCCACCTAGCGTACGCACGGGAAAGTAGAAGCCGGTGAGCAGCGACACCGGCTCTTGGATCACGTCCAGAAGCATCCATACCTCACGGTTGTAGAGTAAGTAGAGACTTGCCAGCATTGACCCCAGACCGTAGAGCGCGACCAGCGTCAGAAGAAAGACGAGCAACAACAGCGGCAGCGAAACAATCTGATACACAACATGGAAGAGGAGAGAGCCTACAGCGACGATGAGGAACGCACGCACACAGGTGGAGATCATACCACCAAAGGCCATGCCTGCGAGAATCCAGAGCATCGAGGGGGGAGCCATCAAGTAAAGCTCAAGATTGCCCGTAGAGCGCTCCCAGTGCAACTGGCCAGCCATCATCCACAGCACGTTCAGCCAGAAGGCAGTCATCGCACCCCCAAGAATGATGAAGCCGATGTACTGCTGTGGTGCCTTGAGAGCTTGATACACGAGTGCGAAAGCAACGACGCGTAACAGCGGCAAGGCGACATCGTAGAAGAACCACTCAGGATTGCGTAGAGCCATAACGAGGCGTGGGTAGGCACGCCCTATGATGGTGCGTAGGCCGAGCTGAAGATTCTGTCGCCAGGACATTTCCGCACTTTCTGCTATTTCGCTGCTGCTCACAGTTGATCCTCCGGTCGCGTTTCCCCTGCTGCGTCACCGACTAGGCGCACAAATGCCTCTTCAAGCGTCGGCTCAATGCGTTGCACGCTAAGCACACGTCCACCGACCTCGCTTAGCATCGCTATGGTGGGAACAATCTTCTCCTCGCTGCTGAGAGCGAGACTCAGTTCGGTGCGGCCCTGGCGCATCTCGGCTTGAATGTCGACAACGCCATCGCTAGCACGCAAGCGCTCAACAAAGGCGGGTGTCCACTCCGCCAGTTGCAACTGAAAGCGAGCATGCTCCTCGTGTTGATGTTTGAGGTCACTCGTCGTGCCTTGGGCAACAATGTGGCCATGATGGATCACTGCGACGCGGTCACACAATTCATCGGCCTCGAACATGTAGTGTGTCGTGAGGAGTACTGTGCGCCGTGCATCCTGCTGCATCCATGCACGGATATAGTCGCGCACACTGCGAGCCGCTTCGACATCGAGACCAACCGTAGGTTCATCGAGGAACAGAATCTGCGGATTTGAGACCAAAGCACGACATAGGTTCACACGCTGGCGCATGCCCGTGGAGAGCGCAAACACCTTCTGATGGGCCTGCTCCGTCAAGCTAACAGCAGCAAGCAGTTCATCAATACGCCTATGCGCTTCACGGGAGGGAACGCCGTAGAACTGCGCAAACATCCACAACTGCTCGCGTACTGTCAACACGCCATAGCCCGATTGCTCGCCGCCACTCACCATCGCAATACGCCGTCGCACCGCTATGACATGTTTCATCACATCCATGCCATCAATGAACGCCTTACCACTTGTCGGAGCCAAGAGTGTCGTCAAAATTTTGATGAGCGTTGTCTTGCCCGCACCGTTGCGCCCTAATAAACCGAACAGTTCGCTACGCTGAATCGTTAGGTTGACATTATCGAGAGCTGTCAGGGTTTTACCCATCTTACCTGTGCGATACACGCGGCTCAGGTCAACGGTCTGAATAGTTGGTGCAGCGGACAATTGTGACAAAGTTGTCGGCGTCGATTGGTCTACCATGCCGATCAGAACCCGGCTTTTTCTCGACGGTCGAAAAGCCCTGTCGTCACCTGCCTCTTCGGTGGAATATGCAATGGACGCCCCTCAACGGCGAGTACAGCCTCGCGTAGCCCTTCACTAAGCGTCGGATGTGGGTGAATAGTCTCGCTGATCTCATCGACTGTCAATTCGCCACGCATAGCAACAGAGTACTCACTGATGAGATTGGTAGCGTCGGGGCCAATGATGTGCGCGCCGAGAATTTCTCCGTATTTGCCTATAATGACTTTGGTGAAGCCCTCGGTCTCGTCAATAGCAACGGCTTTGCCAATAGCCGACCAAGGGAAGCGGTCGACGCGAGCTTCGGGATAGCGATGTTTGGCCTCGACCTCGCTTACGCCGACGTAGGCGATTTCGGGGAAGGTGTAGATGGGGTTGGGAACAATACTATAGTCCATATGTGTCTCGTGCCCCATAGTATTGTTTGCTGCCACCTCACCCTCGGTAGAAGCGACGTGGGCGAGTCCGGCTCCGTGTACTAGGTCACCAATGGCATAGATACCCCCTAGGTTCGTCTCCATCTTATCATTCACACGCACGCGCCCACGATCATTCTCGAGTCCCTGCTTGATCAGTTGCTCCAGACCGCTTGTGTTAGCTCGGCGGCCCACCGCCATAAGCACATACTCGCCCGTAAAGCTCTGCTGGCCATCGTCGCTGGTGGCGATCACCTTTTTCTGCTCGCCCTCTTCCCCTATCGCCTCGACCTTCGTGCCTGTAATGATCTGTATCCTACGTTTGCTAAGAATACGAACGAGCAAGCGACGTACTTCATCATCGACAGGAGCCAAGATGTTTGGCAGCATCTCAACGATGGTGACCTTCGCACCAAGTGCATTAAACATGCAGGCCAGTTCGACACCGATCACGCCTCCGCCCACACAGATCACGCTCTCAGGTGCCTTGGGCAGGTTCCAGCAGGTATCGCTGTTTAGCACTTTGCGCCCATCAATGCCGGGGCAGGGCAGCATAAGAGGGACGGAACCCGTCGCGAGAATGATATTGTCCGCGCTGAACTTGTCCTGGCTGCCATCAGCTTTGCTGACAGTAACAGAGCGAGAGGCATCGACCACCCCCAAGCCATCGTAGACAGTAATATTGTTGCCCTTCATCAGCGCACCAACACCGCTCGTCATGCGTTTAACGACTTTGTCTTTGAAAGCGACAGCCCTAGTCATATCGAAGGTAGGGGCCTGTGGTAGATGAATACCTAGTTCATCAAGGTTGTGTAAGCGGTGCATCCACTCAGCGATGTGTAACATCGCTTTGGATGGGATGCAGCCGACGTTGAGACAGGTACCGCCAAGATATTGTTTCTCGACAATAGCGGTCCTTGCACCTAGTTGAGCTGCGCGAATAGCGGCAATGTAGCCGCCTGGACCTGCGCCGATTACCGCAACTTGGTAGTGATTATCTGCCATGCATCTCTCCTGCTCTATGCTTGATTCTCTTTTTCAGTATATCACTTTTGCCTCATCACAAAAAATGCTTGCAAAGCTATGCAGTACTGGGAAGTTCTGGGGCAAAGCAATCTGAATGGGTACTTGGAATAGTAGGGAGTAATAGCTTGTTCTGAATATTAGGAGAATGCCGTCGAACTGGCGTACTCTAAGTGAGACAACAAAAACATTGCTGCATCGTACTATTAAGTGAGACGACAAAAAACGCCGCATGTTTTGTGAGGAGAGATCACGTATGTTTTACCGCAATAGACGCAATTGGCGTGGACATAGACGCTTGTGGTGGGGCTGGCCATTCATCTTCTTTTTGTTTTTCTTCCCCCACCACGGGTTCTTTGGATGGCTGTCGACTTTGGCGTTGCTTGTGCTGTTAGGGCTGGTTATTAGCACTTTTGTATTGCCGCTTCTATCCAGTGCAGGCTTTTGGGGCAACGGGTCATCCCGGAACAATCGCTCCTATCAGCAACCATACCAGCCACCCCAGGGGCAGCCATATCAGCAGGGCTACCAGCCACGCCAGCCATCTGCTGAGGCATACCAGGAGGGAGGGCAACAATATCAGTATCCACAGCAATCCCAGTACGATCAGTATGAGCAGCCACACGCACAATATCCACAAGAGATACCGCCGATGGAGCAGTAACAGATAAGAAGCAGCCGGAAGAAAAATAGCTGCTTCTCGGCTGCTAACGTACAAATTGTTTGAGCACTTCATCGACACCGGTGTGCATGCGATTGAGGCGCAAATCTTCGGCCCCAGTCGGGTCGGTCTGCAGTAGCAAAATACCCTGTTGAATGCAGATGTTTAACAGTTCACGTGCAGACTCACGAGTGAGGCGACCACGAAAGCGATTCTTAGGATTGACCGGGTCGCCAATGAAATTAGAGACGCCAATAATGGTGCGCCAAGACCAGTTGCGATCAATATAATCGAGGAACTGGAGGAACTGAGGGTCGAGCACATCCATTGGTGGGAGAGACGAGGGCTGTATGGGATAGGCTTGCATTGCTGGCATAGGGCCTGTGTAGCTCATGGGATTGAACGCGGGCAGTGCCCCTGTATTCCCCGTGCTGGGTGACAATTGCTGCACTGTATTGCCATTGATGGCGGGCAGTGTACCCGTATTCCCCGTGCTGCCTGGAACAAGTGGCACAAACTGATTTGCACTACTGATAAGATCTCGGCTGACGGTTCCCGGAATACCTACTACAATAACAGTTTTGTTCAAGCGTAACTTTAGACGTGCGCTAATGCGTGTGAAATCTTTATCGCCTGTCATCAAAACAAAAGTAGAGATGGTAGGACGATCAAACACCGTTTCAATAATATCCATCAACATATTGAGATCAACCGTGCTCTGTACCACAGTACTCTGTACAATTGTGCTGTTGCCGCCTGTACTAATAGCTGGCAGATGACCGGTAGTACCCGTATGCTGAGTAGAGGGATAGCTCAGAGGACTCGTACTCGGATTCGGAGCAGGTGAGGCATAGGGATAGCTTTGGCGGTAAGAGTCGCGTTGGTAATCAGCTATGCCGTAGGTTTCGTCGGTCGTGACCTCTTCCGACTGAAGAAGCTGCGTATCTAGCTCATTCTGCAAAGGTTGGGATTCATCCGGCTCGACTGTCCATGCATCGCTGTTACCCGCAGGCTGAAGCGCGGGAAGTGAACCAGAATTGCTTGATACAGTAGTGGACCACTGCCGGGAAGTGCTGGCAGGATAAATACCAGAACCCTGCTCTGAAACGTAGCTTGGCGTAGGAAGAGAGCCTGTAGGGGTATTACTAGATGGGTAGTGAATAGTCCCCATACGAATACGGTCGCGCTGTTTGGCTGGGCAGTCAACGCGATCAATCATAGCGGCTGTCAAGCTACCCTTGAACGGCTCAGGCTGACGTGACCAATCGGCATAGGCGCGTGCGACCATAACAGTGCCATAACGACGGGCCACCGCGATAAGCTCCTGTGGGTCAGGTTCCCGTCGCTGAATATTCAGCATACTGTAACGAATATTCTCAAAATCGATGAATAAAGCAATATCTTCAGGCAAATCCTTCTCCTCTCATATCATAAAGGGAGAGACCGCGCAGGCCAAGCAATTAAGTATATGATTGTTCAGGTACTTGGATACAACCTCCAAGGGAAAGCACGGTAGGTAGTGGTAATCGGCTAACTGCTCATTACCTCCGCCGCTCCTACGACAGCATATCCTGTAACTATGAGCATACCATACTTTATGAGCAAAGTCGAGAGGTCTGCGCTTCACGTTCTCCATCCTTGTCGGCGAAAAGAGTAATAAAGAATGGAGAACGACTCCATTTAATAAGTAAGAAGAACCGGAGGTTTCCCCGGTTCTTACTTTCTTTCATACAAACGTTCTATTAAATGTACGTAAGAAATTTAACTGATTTTTCTCTAGTAATGAACAGCACACGCTCGTAGTACACCGGGTCTACAGCCGAGGTGATCGCTGTAGCTAGCGCAACGCTCCAATCAGCGCCTCCTGGCTATGATCAGCGAGGAAGCGTCTCAACACCCCCTCGTCGCTCGGTACATTCTGTTCTTCAGAAGACACGTTCTCTGATTTATGCAACAAATCGTACAGGCTGGCGATATCGTAGCGCAATTGGAGCTGGAACTGGCCTTCGCTATCGTACCCTTCTACGAAGAGGCCATCATCTTCCTCACGGATCGCGATGCTCTTCACCCCGACCTGATCTAGCACCTGACCTACTGCGTGTAAAACACGAGCGTAGCTATAAGTGGCCGACATTGATTCCTCCCTAAATAGTTGGAGCTTGCATATCTTGTTGTTACGAGTAGACTACACTGTCAAACTGCAACACACCGTGATGGAATTGTGTAGTTTGTCAGTCTTCACTGCACTCTGATAATTTTATCATACCATCCCCTAAACGTCAAGGCTGCCAAGTTCTGCCATTGACCCATAGCTTGCCTCCTTAAGGAGGCATTAAGAAGGCATTAAGAAGCCAAGCTATGGGTCAATTCAGTTGCTCAAGGTCTATGCTATGCTATCTGGATATGTTATAATTATAATCATATTCTCATATTTCATGGGGAAGGAATGTATTGTAGTTGATGATTCGCAATCAAGACATAGATGTCCAGATGCAACTTTATCAGGCGCGTCTCCTCTTAGAAGAGGGTAGCAACGAGAAATCTCTCTCACTTCTCGAGACTATTCAGACTGACAACGAGCGTCAGCAAGGTGATGTCGCCTATCTGCTAGGCTGGTGCTATATTCAGCGTAGGCAATGGAAGGAGGCAATACTCTTTCTCTCTCCCTTGCTTGATCACTACCAAAGTGATTTTACACAAGAAGCTACGCGAGATCAAGGACGTCTGGCTTGTTATCTCTTGTACCTTGGCATTGCTGCCATGAATCTTGAGCACTACGAAGATGCTTCTTTGCATTTTCAGCTCTGCCTCAAAGTGTTGCATGATCGGCGCATTCACCTTCCTGCTGTGCGCGTTCAAGCGTGTTACTCTCTAGCGATGACATGTGTCATGCGTGGCCTCTACACTGCTGCTATCCAGCACTACGAGGAAGCGCTGCGGCTCTGTCAGCACTTTAATCGTGATGAAGAGTTAGCACCTATCTACTATGGGCTTTGTGAGACCTATCGTCATCTTGGAGATTACGTCAAGTCGTACCTCGTTGGCCAAGAGGCCCTGCATCTTTATCAAGAAAGAGCAGAGAGAGAGATGGAGGCGGAAACGCACCATTTGCTGGGACGTATTTGCTTCCTGCTCCGCAATTTTCGTCAGGCATCCGATCACTACACGGAATCCCTTTCTCTCTCCACCGTTTGTGACAAGCCGACAATCGCCTTGCTGAATTATGCTGCCCTGGCCGATTTGCGCTTAGCAGAGGGGCGGCTGGATGAAGCCAAACTTTATTGTCAAAGAGCCATAGAAACTATTGAGCGCACAGACCATACGCACATTCGCGGTGCGGTCTACCAGGCAATTGGCAAAGTCACGCAGAACGAGGCGCGACAGGTAATAGGTACACAGAGGCGTGATTTATTAGAAAGAGCTTTTGCATGGTACAAAAAGGCTGAAGTGCAGCTCGCGACAACCCAGGCGTATACTGTCATTGCCGAAGTTTACAGCAATCAGGCTCAGGTTCTAGAAGAACTCGGGCGAGCACAAGATGCTATCGAGCGTTGGCGTCAGGCTTATGGGGTGTTGTCACACGCAAAGGTGTGACAACACACATAACAGGAGCAATATGAATGACACAACTCATGGCCATATCGGCTATGAGTTGTGCTGTTCTGTTTTTCATTCTTTTCATGGTATCCGTAGCTGTGTTATACTAACCTGGTACTCCTCTGCGTATTTCTACTTTTTTGATACAAAGGTTGAAGGCCATGTTACTAGAGGGAATCCAGCTCGGTCGCTACCGACTTCTACGGGTTATTGGTAGTGGTGGTATGGCAGATGTCTATCATGCCGAAGATACGACTATGGCACGCTACGTGGCTATGAAGGTGGTGAGAACAGAGCACATGCCGTTTCAAGATGTCAAGGCGCAAGCAGACGTTGCGCGCCTGTTTCAGCGCGAGATGCTCGCCATTACACGCTTGAATCACAGGCATATTCTACCGCTCTATGACTTTGGAGAGCAACGTGTCAATGACATCACGCTGGACTATATGGTTATGCCTTTTCTAGCCGAAGGTTCTCTCACCGATTGGCTGAAGCGGCAACATGCTGCCTGTCTACTCACTCCGCAAGAGGTGGCGCTGGTAGTGCAGCAAGCGGCTGATGCTCTACAATATGCGCACGAGAATGGACTCATTCATCAGGACGTCAAACCGTCTAATTTTCTGGTACGCAACCGGGCTACGACTCCGCGTGACCTTGACCTACTGCTGGCTGATTTTGGCATCGTACGATTCACCACTGCCACGGCGACTTCCAGCCAGAGCGTGCGTGGCACACCTGCATATATGGCCCCGGAACAGTGGGAAGGTCGGCCAGTGCCTGCCACAGACCAATATGCTCTTGCGATTATGGCTTATCAACTTCTGACAGGGAACACACCCTTTCAAGGGCGACTAGAGCAGGTGATGCATCAGCACCTGATGACCCCACCCAAAGCACCTAGCACAGTTAATGCACGTCTTTCTCCTGCACTTGATGCAGTCATCCTGCGTGCTTTAGAGAAGAAGCCCACAAATCGTTTCCCGACCATCATCGACTTCGCACGAGCTTTTCAGCAGGCGGTACAGTCGAGTAATCTGCTTACTGCAACTCCTAGCACAGTGCCTGTCCCCTTGCCCCCTACACCTGTCATACCACCTGCCACGAACGGGCGCGATATTCGTACATCACTGTCGATTAGCGCCGCGCTAGCAAAGACGGGAGGCAGTCAGCCTCTGACCCTGACCGATGGCAGAGTCGTGAGTGTGCCCATTCCATCTGGCGCACGCAATGGACAGGTTATCTACCTAGCAAATCTGGGAGAGCCATCCTCAACAGGTGGGCAATCAGGTGCTCTTCTCGTCACTCTGACAGTACCGCCATCGCTCGGCGTGAGAGTACTGTCAGTAATCGGCCTGATCCTTCTGCTCATCATTTCCGGCGTTGTTGGGGTAGTCGTGCATCAGAATGATATCAATCAAGCCAACATAGCGACTACGGCAACTGCAGTAGCTTCTGCGGCAACCGCAACAGCCGCCGTGGTCAATGATCCTTATTCGCCTCCTGGCACGCTTGCCCTATACGACCCGCTGGAGGCACCCGGTCACTGGCAAAACAGTTCGGATACTGCGTTCGGTGGGGCATGCCAATTTATGGGTGGAAACTATCACCTGACTCAATCAAAACCCAGCAGCTTCTTTCCCTGTACGAACTCGGACAGAGCTTTCAGTAACTTCGCTTTCGACGTGCAGATGACCATTACTCGAGGAAACTGTGGTGGGTTGGTGTTCCGCTACGACGGTTCGGGTCCAACCGAATATCTCTTTGAGGTATGCCAAGACGGCTCATATAGACTATATCTCTACAAAGGTTCCAAAGCATCAGATGCTGTAACCTTGGCCTACGGCAATAGTCCTGCAATCAAACAGGGCTTGGGTCAGATGAATCTTCTTGCTGTAGTGGCTGATGGTAAGGCCTTGACTTTGTATGCGAATAACCAGAAGATTGATCAGGCTAGTGACGCTACTTACAGCATTGGATATCTCGGTTTTGTTGCCGAGGACAATCAAAACGCAACAGAGGTAGTGTACAGCAAAGCGAGGGTGTGGCAAATTTAGCGACAAGTATAAGCAATGATCTTGCAACATTTAAGGCACGCCGAACACTACTCATCTGATAGTTCCTTCTTACTGCGTCAGGTATTTATCACAGCTTGCCGAGAAGAAGGACTACTAGTGAATACGAGTCGGGAAATACAGTCCACAGCCATTCTCAAAAACGGCTGGAAATGTGGCTGAAAGATCGAGATTGAGGCATCCCTCAATGTCAGACACAATGAGCTTTATCTTCTTCTTTTGTCTCTCGACGAGAATAGATACCAGTTCTGCTAATTCAGTAGTTGTGAGAGTCTCCATGTGTTCCTTTCCGAACTAACCAAACATTGCAGCAGTGTAGTGTCTGTTGGTATACAGATGGCAAGGGGTTACTTCGTAAACGGGCGTAGGTCAAGGATGTGGGCAAATGACATATTGTCTCCATTGTTGGCAACTATACAACAAAAACCGCCTATCTTGATTATTGCACAATTACGTTGTTATACTCTGATTAAGGGTTGCCAGGGTATATACTTGGATTGTGGAAGCACACCGTACAGAAGGGCGAAGCTTGCCCTACCCTGGACAAACAACACAAAAGGAGAACATTTTACATGGCTACTCGCGTAGGCATTAACGGCTTCGGTAGAGTTGGACGCCAGTCCTTCAAAGCACTCATCGAACGCTACCCGCGTGACCTCGAAGTCGTCGCCATTAACGATCTGACCGACACGAAAACCAACGCTCACCTGCTGAGATATGATTCAACCTATGGCCGTTTCCCCGGTGAGATTGATACCACAGCCGATATGCTCATCGTCAATGGACACAGCGTCAAGGTTCTTTCACAGCGCGACCCTGCCCAGATTCCTTGGGGTGATCTGGGTGTAGACATCGTCATTGAGTCCACAGGTCTCTTCACCGATGCCGAGAAGGCAGCAGCACATCTACGTGGCGGTGCGGAGAAGGTGATTATTTCAGCTCCCGCTAAAGGCGAGGACATCACCATTGTGCTTGGCGTCAATGAGGAGAAGTACGATGCCTCCAAGCATCACATTATCTCGAATGCATCCTGTACGACCAACTGCCTTGCCCCCACTGCCAAAGTGCTCAACGACGCCTTTGGCATTGAAAGGGGCTTGATGAACACTATTCACTCCTATACCAATGACCAGCGCATTCTGGATGTAGTACATAAAGATTTACGCCGCGCCCGTAGTGCTGGTACCAATGTGATTCCCACTACCACAGGTGCTGCTCGTGCGCTTGCTCTGGTCATCCCTGAACTCAAAGGGCGCTTCGATGGCATGTCCTTGCGTGTGCCAACGGTCACCGTTTCGATTGTGGATTTTGTGGCAACCCTAAACAAGGAGACGACCGTAGATGCCGTCAATGACGCATTTCGGCAAGCTGCAGCGGGTCCCCTCAAGGCTATCTTAGCCTATAGCGATGAGCCGCTAGTTTCTAGCGACTTCCGGGGCGACTCGCACTCTTCGACCGTGGATGGGCTTTCGACGATGATGACTGGTAGTAATATGGTCAAGATCCTCGCTTGGTACGATAACGAGTGGGCTTACTCCTGCCGTATCGCCGACCTCACGCATTTCATCGCACAAAAAGGCTTCTAAAAGAAGGGAACGTAGGGAGCAGGGGAGGTGCGACTCCCCTGCTCCCTACGTTCCCTTCTTTACATAACTGCTAGCCTATACTAGGTATAAGAAATTATACCTTGTTGTTATACAAAATGTCAGCTACCATACTACTACCTAAACACTCTATAACGGGTGAGATAGGGGGAAAAGTAACAGAGAGTCGCTTCTAATAGATGTATTGCTCCCAGAGTTTTTGCATCGCAGCCTCATCTGCAGCAGTGCGAGTAATTAGAAGAGAGAAAGGACGGTAAGTACTAGTGAAGATAGGGGTGATTTCCGAGACCATCCAGGGCGAGCGACGCGTCGCCTTGGTGCCGAATGTAGCGGCCAAACTCGCC
>Ga0213874_10000017_pt1 | contig 22009 bp, 17 predicted proteins | sample BarmaccomBMRX_R7_FD_160098 | JGI IMG/M metagenome (GOLD analysis project Ga0213874, IMG submission 160098) | Root-associated microbial communities from Barbacenia macrantha in rupestrian grasslands, the National Park of Serra do Cipo, Brazil - RX_R7 | ecosystem: Host-associated > Plants > Roots...
ATTTGCATCTGGATTTTGGAATATCAGAGGTAAAGAGGAAGATTTTGTGCTGGTCGTCTATGGTAGGGGTTCTATGTTGAGATGAGCACACGAGAGGCGTATTTCTTGTTCATCTAAGTAAACCGGCGTTAACAGAAGTCAACGCTGTTGACTGTCAAGTTGACTGTCAAGTTACAAGAGTAAACACCCATATTTTCATAACTCTCTTGCTATCCATGTATCGGATGTCGTCGAAGATTTATTAGCGATAGTTAGGCCCGTCTCATCAAGTGGTAAGACGGACCTTTTTTATTTCTTGTTTTGTTCCCTCCACCTCGCTAGCTCTCGCCTGTACTCCATAATGAAGGGTATGCCTGAGCTTTCTACATCTACCATGAAATCTCGTAATCCAGGTGCTTTGGGCGGTGTTTCGATAAACCCCACATGCCTCATGAGTCGTATTCCCTCCGGTGTAAAGCTATGTGCGATGATGTGACGAATGGGTATTCCTCGTTTACCTAAATCAAGAATGACGCCTCTTGCTCCAAATATAAGCCTTTGACCGTACACACGTTTTTGGCCTCTGCTAAACCCAGGCCTTACCCCTATCGCCATTCCGTAGATGTCAACGGGTACGCCCGATTCGTACGGTAGGATGTCATCTGCTGTAAGCTCCTTTGCATAGCGTCTCAGTGTCATTAAGTCTTCAATGGTTTCAGGTCGCAATGGGACTAGTGAGAGATAGCCTACCATTACCCCCTCTTGTACCAGGAGATAGTCAATGTCAGGATTTTTCCGTAGCCAAGCTGTACGGGTTTCGACTGACATGATGTTAAGTCCCCCAAATACCTCTCTCGTTAGTGCTACTGCTTCCGGCATGTCTTCAATGGTTGCCTTGACGAATTTAGCGGCTGGTAGTTCTGCTTGACGTTTACTGAGAAGCCATGCATCCATTTCAGCCTTGAGCCGGTCTACATCTTCTTTGTTGTAAACAGCCTGATGTCTTCCAGGCGGTACGAAGTCGGCTATGTTCCCTGCATCGACCTGATTTCTTAACGCACTGTAGGTCATGCCGAGAGTATCTTGAGCCTCTTTAGCAGTATAATAGTTCTTTTCCTCCAGGGATTGCCGCAACCGGTCTACGTCTTCTCTGAGGTAAACCGATTGGCGTTTTCCAGGCGGCATAGTACTTCGTATACGGCCCGCACGCACATGATTTCTTAACGCACTGTAGGTCATGCGGCCGAGGGCTTCCTGAGCTTCTTTAGCAGTGTAGTAATTTTTCTCTTCAATAGACTCCATGTATACGATATCCCTCTAACCTGTCTTATACCAATCAATTTTACCCCGATAATGCAGGTTACGCAAACTTACGGAAAATGCCTTGACTTTTAGAGAAGATTCTGGTATCATTCCATCGTAACATACGTGAAATTAGGCAACATATCAATTTATGGATAGCTTACGTTTAGTTTAAACGATAATCCAGTACATTTCCAACTGAATATGACTTCCCCTGATTGTACGTGCATCGTGTGCCAGCAATGGCATGTGTTTAACGGTGGCAAGAGCGAAAGCACACGTTTCGGTAAACCAATTGAGCGACCTAGACAAATGGCAGGCTCACAGGGGAGATAGAGGCATTGGACTGATAGACATAGTGGCGGCTACCGCCACTGAAATGGTTTGAATACGTTTGATTACATTTCAGATAGCAGATAGAACAGAGAAAAGTACTGCACCTTTTCCTAATTCTGCACCTGCGCGCAGGCTGATAAGCCATGCGGTATTTGCTGCAATAAATCCTAGAATGGAGAGTATAGCAAAAGTATACTTTCCATTTATTGAGAATTGTTTTGCAAGAATGTCAGCGATCAATTCAAATGCTACTAGAAGTAAAAGGAAGTATACCCATTTAGGTATTGATGTAAACAGTTCTTTTAAAATCATGTTGCTATTTCCCTCTCTTCTCTGAAACACAATTTTGAAAATCCTGTATTATAGGTGAAGGATTATAATGGTTTAAATCTAGTTCCCAACAGTTTTCACTGATATCATATCGTGGGCTAAAGTATAGTTTTTTGATCATCTTTAGTCCGTCATTCTCTTTGTCCATGTTATTATATGCTCCAAGAGCAAAAGCGTATAACTTGTGAATATAGATCTCTGGATGTTCACACCAATAATTAGTTATACTTTTAATGAGAGTGGACAAGCGCATCCAGGCCCGATCTTTTTTTTGTTGGGAAGAACTTACAGTCCTTCCCACAGGCTGACTAGTACACGTGCCTCAATGCCTTCCAGTCTGGCTATCTCGTCTTGTCCGTCCATGCTACTTACTTTCACATGAACTTGATCGATATCCATTCCTAGCCCTTCAGCAATACGTTGCCGCATTTCAGGGAGACGGTTCTTCATGCGCGGTTGTTCACCGCAGAGGATAGTCACGTCTATCGTGCTGAGAGCAAGATGGTTGGGCACAATGAGGCGACGATGCATTTCAGGAAGGTAGTCAATTGATCTTACACCGGTCTCTCCCTTGTCAGGAAACCAGTCATCAATATCTCCTTGATTGACTGCCGCTGTTAATGCCATGACAATAGCATGCGCTACTACATCGCCATCGCTCCGCTTGGTATTTGGTCCTTTGGGAAATGTCTCGAACGTCACGCCTGCCACTGTCAGGTTTCTCCCCTCGGCAAAGGCGTGAAAATCCGAGGCAAAGGCCAGTCGTTGTTTCCTTGCCAGAGCAAGGGCGATTTCCCGTACCAGTTCTGTGCGCGTTGCCTCATCGAGTTGGGTCATTTGCTAGCCTCCTCGTCTATGTTGTATGAATATGAAAATTCGTGAAGTGCTCCATTTGCAACCATATGCGTGTATTCAAAGAGGGTATTGTCATCAGCCCATACCCAACGGTCCATGTCAACCACTGGCTGACCCCTGGAAATGTTGAGTAGTGCTGCTTCTTCTGCAGATGGCATACGGCAATCTAAGCGTTCTACAGCCTGTGCTGCTCTCAGTCCAGTATGCTCCCGTAACCATTTGAAGAGCGGAATGTATCCTTCGTCTTTTCCAAGCAAATCCCTGAGCAGAGACGCAAGGTAGTAGCTATCCAGGATACGGTAGGGGACGCGATCCACGATATGGAGACGATAGCGGCGAAGCACCTTTGTCGTTGGGTCCGTCTCCATCTTTGCTCCTACTGTATCGCCAACTAGGATGATGGAGGAAGGCTCAATAAACCGTACCAACGTTTGTTTCCCCTGTCGTTCCATTGCACGGATGAAGGAGCCTACTTGTTTCAACTCGGGACCACTGGCAATGATTGCCTTTGTGCTTGCGGAGCGCACGAATACACCTCCTCTTGGCACAATATCAACAATATTCTCTGCTTGAAGTCTCAGTAGAGCAGTATGAACGGTTACACGGCTTACATTCAACTCATCAGCTATCTCGCGCTCTGATGGGAGACGCTGGCCTGCTGCATAAAAGCCCTGCGTGATGCGTTTTTGAAGCTCCTCTACAATTTCGTCGATTTTTGTCTCTTTTTCGGGTGACATTGACTCATTCTCTTTCAATTCGGCTTTTCTGGTTAGTACCACAGGTATACTACAATACCACACCGACACCGGGATAGCAAATCTAAAAATGGCAAATTTGAAAAATTCATCTCATTTGGTATTGACTTCTGGTAAGTACCAATGTATAGTAGAAGAAAATGTTATTGGTAGTTACCATTGGACATGTCCAATATGGTGCTATGCCAGTACCTTTCCAACTGTCCTTTTACAAAGCGATCAGTGACTTATTCTGATCAGTATAAACGACACGGCTTATTCAAGAGGGGGAAGCCCGTAGCACGTTGAGGAACCCTTGCGCTAGGTTGCAAAACGATCTAGCTGCAAGCCAAAGGACTGCACAAGCGATGTCCGCTCGCGTATGGGGATAAGTTGCTGTCAGCAGGAGCAAGGGAAATCCCATTGACAGATGCGTACAAGGGCGTGAAAGTCGTCCTCGTTCATCGTATGGCTAGAGGTCCTAAGGGCCGTTTGACCCGTCCCTGATGGGTATTCTGAACTTCTGTGTTTTCAACCTCTCAAGGTTGACAAAGCTATCTTGACTCAAATTAAGCAGTCCTGTTGTATCTCTCTCTGGATAGACCCCCTGAAAATCGCTGACTGTCAGGCCGTAACGACGTTTTTTGTACCAAGAGAGGCCGCTGCTGTGTGTCAGACAGCAACGGCCTCTCCCGTTCTTATCACACCGCGGTGCAACGTTGCACCGTACACAAAAGAAAAAACGTGCTCTGTCGGCAAACAGAGCACACTCCGAGCTCCTAACGTCTTTTCCCATGTTTTACTTCATGTTCTCTGTCCAGGTGCTCATTGCTAGTATGGCTACTGTGGGTGCCTGCTGTCAAGTCTCAGGAGGAACCTATGGCTTATCCCTTCAGTCAAGCACGCTTGGATAACCCGCTGCTGGCTGACAAACAGTATCGGCAAGCACTGGCCCCTTTGAGTTATGGCTCTCAGGAGCAAGAACAGGCAATGGTAGTTCGCGCTCGTGCTGGCGAGCAGCAGGCGCGTGAGCAGATCGTGCTGTCCTTGTTGCCAACGGTCCGTGCCTTTGCGTACCGCTACCGTTCCCTTGCACGAGCCGCCGAGCCACGAGCCTGTCAGGTGGATGCACTTGATCTGGTGCAGGTGGGCAATCTCATCATGGTAGAAAAGGTGGAGCAAGCACTGCAAGCCGAGCGCCCGCATGCCTATTTGATCGGCTGTGCGAAGTCGGCTATTCGCACCTATTGCCGCGAGTACCAAAGCTTGGTCCGTCGGCCTTCGCATGCCGCCTGTGACCACATGTGTTGGACCGAAAGCCTTGAGCAACCGCTGTGTCAAGACGGAGACCTTTCTTATGCTGATGTGCTTGAGCAACCGACAGACGTGCCTGAGCCGCCACGGGACTACGAGGCCCTGTATCAGGCGGTGCGACGCTTACCGACCAAACAACAAGAGGCGGTCATCCGTTTTTGCGGCCTCTTTGAGCAGCCGTGTGAGCAGCGGGCGAGCGACACTGCTTTATCTGCCTGCTACTATCATGCCATGATACGACTCTACGAGGAGTTAGTCGTGCTCTATCCGCACTATCGCACTGACCGCCTAGAGGCGTTAGCAAGAGGCGGCCCAAAGAAGCCCGCCTACGCGCTGACGCAAGAACAACGAGCACGTCTTGACTCTGCCTATGACCGCCTCCAAGCTGGTGGGCATCCAGTGACCACAAGCAGCTTACAAGCCGAGGCAGCAGTAAAAAGTCATGCGGCGGTTGCCTACCTACGAGAGCGTAAGCAGCATGAGCCGACGCGCCACGGTCGGCTCGCACATGCGTATGCACGCTTACAGTCCCAAGGCGTCAAGATCACACAGCGACGCTTAGCACAGGAAGCTAGAGTAGGAGTTGCCTATGTCGGAGTCTACCTGCGGCGCATGAGAGCAGGCGGCTAGATCGGCTCTCCGGTTGGGCAACGTGCCAGATCGGGCCAGGCGTACGGCCCGATCTGGTGTGACCGTGCCAAGCCGTTACTATCAAGTCAAGTTTGAGGATATTCGTTCACAAGGAGATTGACCTATGGCACTGACCCCCGAAGAAACCCAGCGCCTGCAACGGCTAGCCGACGAGATGGCCAAGCTCATTGAGGATGGCACGACCACCTCTCGTGAGGCTGCGGTCATCTATGGCACGATTGGACGGGCCTGTAGCCGTGCGCTGGCCAATGCAGCAGCAACTGCTGCCAAACAGGCCACCCGTAGCGAGCAAACCCACAAGTTCCAGGCTGCCCGTCAAAAACGCAAGCAAGATGCGCCACAGCCTCACCATGCACCGCATCGTGCAAGCCAAAAAACAGGGCAACAACCCTGACCGTGGCACGGCCCGTCTGTGGCCACCGCGTGGCCGCGACGCTCGGTGTATTAGCCGACTATTAGCCGAGTATTCTCCGATTAAACCACGGGCACACGAGCACTTTTTCGAGGCGATTTTGCCTGAAAAAACGCCCCCATTTTCGTGAGAGTCGGCTGCAATCACGTTAGCAGTTCAGGGGTTTTTCCGCTCATTGCTGGGGTCCGTTCAGCCTCCGACCAGGAACCAATGAGGGGGTTTCAGACAGGCGTTTTTGAGCGAGGGAACCAGCCCCAAAAAGAAAGCTGTCCCATGTGTTAGCCCCACATGAGCCAGCCGTGCAACGTTCCCTTACTGATACTACAGGGCCCAGGGGTGCAGCCGACTAAGCTGCACCCCTGAGCAATCACCTACGAGGAGTTACACGTAGCATGATACCACATAGACCCCTTCCACAGCCCCAGTGGGGCATCTGTCCGCGTTGTCGGCAGGAAGGCTTGTTGAGTGTCCCCACCCAGCAGTACGGCTGGATCTGCATCTATTGCCTAGAAGACCTGTATCCAGGCTGCTATGGAGGACTGCAACGTCCACACAGCCCCACCAGCGCACGTTCGGCCACCGCCCCAAGCGAGGACGCCGATGAGTGAAACCGCAGCCGTGCAGGCACTCCACCGCACCCAGCAACGGGTGCGTGCCCTCGAAGCCTACATTGCCTGGGAGGATCGCCTCTTTAGCAATCCGCATCTGAGCGCAACCCACAAGCTGGAACTGCGTGCGACCCGTCGGGCTATTGAGCGGGGGCAGACCCATGATGAGCAGGGACGGACTCGCATCAATCTGCGCACGATTGCCCAGCAGATCGGCGTCTCGCCCGATACGGTGGGGCGCGGTCTCAAGCTGTTTGAGCAAGTGGGCGTGCTCTCGCGGGACGTGCAGGCCGAAACCCAAGACAACGGCGAACGCTGGACGCGGGTGTACGCCAGCCTCCAAGAAGAGATGCTCCAAACTCCAGAGACGATTGCCCCGCCAGCCCCACGCAAGCATGGCGGCCCGCGCTACCGTTGTCCCAAGTGCGGCAGTGCCGAGGTGAAAATACAGCGCCGCTTGGTCTGCCCATGTGGGCATCAAAGCATCCTGGAGGAGCATGCGCAAGAGGCCCCTGGCCAAGAGACAGTGCAAGAGCCATCCAACGCCTCGCCCACCGAGGCTTGTGTGTGCCCGCCGCCCGACCCAATCACGGACATTCTAGAACCAGATAGCCCCCCAATGCAGGGCAAGGAGTCGGGCGAGGATGATCTGGGGGCTGGTGCCGCGTTGCTACTGGCCATAGCAGGAGAGAGCCAAGACCATATCCAGATGAGCAAGAGCGGGCCAGCCAAATACTACACGGTGCATCGGCCCTTAACCCTAGTTGATACCCAGAGCCATCTGCAAGGCGGCAACGCACGCGGGGCACGCTGCCACTATGAAAGCGGGCAGACACGAGCGCTGTGTTGGGACTGCGACGAGGCCGAGGCGTGGCTCTGCGTGGAGCAAGCGGCACGCCAGCTTGCCCACGCAGGGTATCTGCCCATCCTAGAGCCTTCGCCTGCCGGACGCGGGGGGCATCTGTGGCTGGTGTTTGACGGCTTGGTGGACGTGGCGGCAGCGCAAGCCCATAGCTACGTTTGTGCCCCATACCTGGCAGAGGTACCAGAGTCGTGGCCTTCTGCGCATGGCAACAAGGTGCGGTTGCCTGGGGGGCGCTATGTCCGTCCAGGGGTCGCCGCTTGGTGCAGATTGATTAGTGTGGTAGACGGCGAGATGAGCCACGACGGCCAGAGCGCAGCGCGGTTGCTGCTGACGCACCAAACCCCCACGCGTGTCGTGCTCGCTACGTGTCCTGAGCGGACAGTACACGAGGCCCCCCAGCAGCCGAGGCCCGAACCGCCACAGGGGGGCATAGATGGGCACTGGCTGGCGACCTACGGCAACGACAATGGCTTTTGGTTCGCCTTCACTCCCGCCTATGTAGCCGCGTGGTACAACCGCCAGCACGCTCTGGACGAACTGCTGCCCTCGGAACGCAACGGCTATGGCCTAGCCACCTGGCGGGGCGAGCGCACCGCCAGTGTCGCTAAGCGCGGCGAGACTTGGACGGACTTTGGGGCGGGTGCCCGCCGACCGGACGGCACGCACGACGGCGGAGATGCGTTGGAACTGCAGGTGCGGGTGAGTCAGCAGCCAAAAGCCGAGGTGCTGCGCGAGGCGGCACGGGCATTCGTGCAAGAGGCACGTGCCGCATTGGAGGGTGCCGCCTGGTGTGGTGAGCCGATCCCCGCCTGGCTAGAGCAGATCATCACCCAGGCTGGACGCGCCCACTATGCACAGATCGCGGCGGGAGCCGTGCGGGCGGGTAGCCACTCTGCCCATACCCAGACCACAGGGGGGCTAGCTGGTTTTTCCCCTGTCAGCAAGATGCCGCCGGACAATGAGGCGTTCACAGGTTCAGCGGGAGTCGTTGCCCCTTCGTCTGCTGGGCGAAGCCCGTCGTTACAAGCCGAGATGCAGCGGCTAGAGCAGATCAAGGCGTGGGGGCGTGCCCACCACTGGCCGCGTTTGGTGCTCGGTGAAGAGGAAGTGATCCCAGAAGGGCGGGCGGCGTGGTTGCGGTTCCTGTGGCTGTCTGGAGAGTCCGAGCAGCAGGGATGTGTCTACGAGTACCTCAGTCAGGAGGGCGGGTAAATGGCAGAGACCTCAAAGGGCAGACATGGCGAAGGGTCCGTCTTCCAGCGCAAAGATGGGCGTTGGGTGGCACAATTCTATCTGGAGACAGGTAAGAAAAAGTGCCTGTACCGCAAGACGGAGAAAGAAGCCCGTGCCGCTTTGCGCAAGGTGTTGCACGAGCAAGAGCAGGGCACGCTCGTAACGGGACCCCAGCAAACGCTCAAGGTCTACTTAGAGCAGTGGCTTGAGCAAGTGCATCGGCCAACGGTACGCCTGAGTACCTACAACTTGTACCGCATTGTGCTTCACAAGCACCTCATCCCGTGCCTGGGGCATATCCAACTGCAACGACTCACCCCGCAACATGTCCAAGCCTTCTATGCAAGTAAACTGAAAGGGGGACTGAGTGCGAAAAGAGTACGGGCGTTTCACTCGGTCTTACATACAGCATTGGACAATGCAGTTAAGTGGAACCTAATAGCGCGTAATGTCTGTGATGTGGTCACACCCCCTGTCCCAAAGCGGCACGAGATCCAACCGCTTGACCAAGAACAAGCAAAGCGTTTCTTACAAGTGGTACAGGAGCATAAGCTAGAGGCGCTCTTGACGGTGGCGCTGATGACTGGGATGAGAAGGGGTGAACTGCTTGGCTTGCACTGGCAGGATATCGACGTAGCTACAGGGAGCCTGCAGGTAAGGCGGAGTGTTAACCGTGTAAGTGGGTTCGGCTTGATTGAGTCTGAGCCAAAGACGGCGAAGAGCAGACGGAAGATCATGCTTCCTCACTTTGCGCTAGAGGCGTTACAGCGGCACCGCATACAACAACAAGAGGTGCGGGAGAAAGCTGGTTCGCAGTGGAATGAGCAAGATATTGTGTTCTGTAACACATATGGGGGCTACATGGAGTCGAGCAATTTGCATAATGACTTTAAGCGCATTCTCAAAGAAGCAAAGTTACCTAACATTCGTTTGCATGATCTGCGCCATAGTACAGCAACACTCCTGTTAGGAATGGGAGTGAACCCGAAAATTGTACAAGAGCTTCTAGGGCATAGCAATATTAGTATGACGATGGATGTCTACTCGCATGTGCTCCCCTCCATGCAGCAAGAAGCGATGGGCAAGTTAGACGACTTGTTCAGACAGTAACGGAGATATGACTGTCAAATTCACTGTCAACGGTGGCTCTATACACAGTTTCATAGATGTAAGCCTAGATATAGAGCCTATTTGCATCTGGATTTTGGAATATCAGAGGTAAAGAGGAAGATTTTGTCATGGTGCATGTGGGAGCAAGCAATTCCTCATGCACTATAACAAAATCTTCACTTAGCCTCCGTTGTCCCAATATTGGTGCTAATTTCTATTGACTAGAACATTTGTTCTGATATACTGTAAGGAAAGAGGTGCTAAACATAAGAGTCTAGAAACGGAGGAAACCATTATGGAAACTATGCAGGCAAGAAAGCAGGCTCAACCTATTGAGTACGATATTGAAGAGGATGACGCACTCTATCAAACACGTATGCCCAGTAGTGTGCGACGCTATAAAACAGCTCCTCCAGTACAACGAAAGCCGCCAGAGAAGCAAGAAAAACCGGCCATCCAGGGAACCTTAATTCAGCGCCGTCGCTCTAGTTTGAGTCCTAGGCGTACGAATGGTATCGCGTCAAACGCAATAGATCCGGCTAAAACTGCTGGGCTGTATGGTCATAAGCGGTTTCCTATCGTAGCCGTCCTAGTCGGCATGGTGATGACAATGGTGCTAGTGATGACCATTGCAGCACTCAATTCCTGGTGGCATGTCTACCAGGATGATCTACATTATGGCCGTCCCCGCACCTTTCAGCTTGATGCCGTTGTGGGTCATGGTGACACTGCCAGCAATCCCACACACTTTATCTTTATGAATTTGCGTCGCCAGGTAGAAATAATTGAAATACCGGGGGGCGATGTCTCGCGTACGCGCATTTTCATTGGTCCAGTTCTCTATGGTGACGGGCAGGATTTAACACCTGTTACGGGTGAGGTGCGAGATGTCAACGGGGATGGTAAACCTGATCTAATTGTGCATATTCAAGATCAGCAGATTGTGTTTATTAATGATGGGACAACTTTTCATACACAGTGAGTATATAGCTTGCATCGTTGCGACACATGCTCAATTGGTGCGGTTGGGAGAAGGAGCAGGCAGTGGGTAGCTCACCAAGTGCCTGCTGTATCCGCTCCCATCTCATCACCACTTCACATAAATAACAATAGCATGACTCGGTGACAAACTGATGAATTCACCTGTCCTATTCTGACAAAAAATTCATTGTTGCCAAGGAGCAGCTAGGTTACAATATGTTCATCTCTACTCCCACTCAATGGTGGCTGGTGGCACTGAAAGTATCAACAACCTGCTCTCGTTCGTTGGCCCGCAGGCAACCTGTGCCCACGAAGACACACGTCAACTGGTCATCAGTAGCGCGGTGGAGCAACAGCGCCGCCACCACCGAGTCAACGCCACCAGAGAGGCCGCAGATGACCGCTCCCGACGGGGTGTCCTCCAAAACTCCACTCTTCAACAGGATTTGATAGTATCATACCGTGCTGCTTCCATGCAAGCGACACCTTGAGAACCGACTTGTGCGCTATGACGCACTCCTGCAGGAAGAATCAGGCAATCGCCGGGAGCAAGATCCACAAACTCAGGCATGCCGGGGAGAGCAGCAGCGTCGGGGAAGCTGAAACGAATAGAACCACGTATACAATATAAGACTTTTTGGTAGCTGTGGCTGTGGACCGCGTAGTAGTCACCCGGGCCATTTGACCATGTGTAGGGAGAGAGTCCCTCTTGCAGCATCTGCTTGTGTAGTTGCTGTTCTTGCGGCGGCATCGCTTCTTGCCAGCGCAGAATCTGCATACTTTGACTCCTGTCTAGTAGCTATAAATGGTGCTTTGCACATCACGATATCTCACAAGTTTTTCTGTAGTCTAATTCATCAGTGTAAAACTTCGATAGAGTTTTGTCAAAAAAAGTGTTAATGTGACCATTGTAATCGCACAGGATAGGCAGTACAATAAAAGTCCGACCTCGAAATGGACACTGTCGTACTCAGAAAGGAGGCCTTTTCTACCCATGAGCACGACACATGTTACCTCCACTTTGTTTCAAGTACAGCAGCTTGACCTCGAACTAGATCGTCTGGCAGCGGAGCAGCGGACAGTTATTCACATGCTGCAAGGGGATAGCAAGTTACGAAAGCTACGAGTTGACTATAACATAGCGCAACAGCAATGGCAATCTGGTCTTCAGGCGCAAAGAGAGGCTGAATGGGCCCTCGAGGATGTCAATCGTCGTCTTAATGCACAGGAACAACGTCTTTTTAGCGGAGTGGTGAAAAGCCCTAAAGAATTGCAGTCGTTGCAACATGAGGTACAGGGCTTGAAAGCGCAGCAGATTCGTCAGGAAGAAAAGGCTCTGGAGATGATAGAAGCGGCAGATACACTCAAAGAGGCGATGGAATGCAGGGGTGAGGTACTGCAGCAGGCCGAGGATGTGTGGAAAAAGGAGAGTGCCACGCTCATTGCACGTCGTGACCAGTTAGCGGCCCAACAGTGCGAGCTACAAACGAAGCGCGTGCAGTTGGCCAGCAGACTTGATGCCGCGCTCATGCAACGTTACGATGCAATGAGGCGCATGAAGCAAGGGCGTGCAGTTTCCAAAGTCGAACAAAATTCATGCCAATGGTGCCGTGTTATTCTCACTCCTAGTGAACTACAGCGTGTGCGTATTAGTGTAGAACTACAAACTTGCACCAATTGTGGGCGATTCCTTCACTATGATCGCTGACGAACACAAGAAAGCTGTGTTGTGCGTGTGGATGCAGTCCGCACGCACAACACAGCTTTCTTTTTTCTTCTCTGATGGGCATTGACAAACCCACACCTTGTCTGGTAATCTGTTGTACATTGATAGTGTATCTAAGTTCTGGCAAAGCCAGTGAAAGAGGTGCAGCATATGGAAGAGTTCATATATTCATCCGCCGTGCCTGAATGCACCTTGTCTGCCCTTAGCGAGGGTCACGAGCTTAAGCTGACTAGCCAGGTTTCCTCTTTCCCTGCTCATAAATAGGCACCTGGTTTACGCTGAATGACAGTTCAGCGGCTCTCTCCCTCCACACGGTAGACATCGTCCTATTGAATACTCTAATGCCGTGTTTTTTTATTCTCCTTGGAGGGATGAAAGCATTGATTGATAATGCGGAGACACTTACCGGTGTGGTGTTGAACGGTGCTCATGGCATCTATGATGTTCACACCGACAATGGCATTTTGCGTTGCACACTGCGTGGTAAACTCAAAAAAGCCTTCGCACGAGCCAACTCAGTAGAGCAAAAAGGCAAAACTCGCTCGAAAATCAACAAATTTTTTGACTCAGCACGCCCTGAACGCGCTGTGCGTATAGACAAGGGCAACAGTAGTAACAGCAGCACGAATGTACAGCCTTTGCGTCTCTCCATCGGTGATTACGTCAAGCTGCGCCAGCTTGACGCTAGCACCGGCATGATTGAGGAAATTCTGCCTCGCAAGAGCGCTCTCTCACGTAAAGACTCCGGCTCAACAGACAAAAAAAGCATTGAGCAGACAATGCTCGCCAATCTCGACCAGGTTGCCCTCGTCTTTGCCACAACACAGCCCGACCCTCACTTTGGTCTACTAGACCGCTACCTAGCTATCTGTGAAGCGACTGAACTGCAGCCGCTCATCTGTCTCAACAAGGCCGACCTTCCCCATGAGTCTTATGTTAACGAGGCTGCCGATCTCTACAGTAAAATTGGTTATACGGTCCTGTGGACTAGCGCGCAGACGGGACAGGGCATTGACGAACTGCGCTCACGGCTCAAGGGACATACTACTCTCTTTACCGGCCCTTCCGGCGTCGGCAAATCCTCGCTGGTTAACGCCATCGAACCAGGCATGGCGGCACACATTGGCATGATCAGCAGTGCCACGGGTAAGGGTAGGCACACCACAACTGGCTCTCAGCTCTACCCATTGTCCGGCGGAGGCTGGCTCGCCGACTCTGCCGGTATCCGCGCTCTCACCGCCTGGGACATCATGCCAGAAGAACTGGCCTCCTGCTTCATCGAGTTCCGCCCCTATCTCGGTGAGTGTGAGTATAACGACTGCGCTCATATCGACGAAGAGGGGTGCGCCATTTGTCAGGCTGTGGCCGATACAGTGATCGATGAACGCCGCTACAGGAGTTATGTGAGAATGTACCTCAATGAGGAGAGATAATTTGATTCTTTAATTCTCTATAGCTCCTAAAGTTCGCAACGTTGCCTTGCGTATGTCTGTTAAGCCCATCACCTTTGTGATGTTCATACCCTCGTAGGGTCTATCTTTTCTCAGTGTTTGCAGGCATTCGCTAGTTTGCACGTCCCACAGCTTGATGGTGCTGTCATAACCACCACTGGCCACTGTCCGTCCATCAGAGCTAAACGCTACCGAGTAGATGCGGCTGCTATGGCCCCGCAGTATCGTGAGGCACTTCCCACTGCTCATGTCCCATGTGCGCACAGTCTGGTCGTCGCTCCCACTGACAATCGTTTTGCCATCAGGGCTAATGGCAACGGACCAGACCCAATCACTATGTCCCTTGAACGTCCTGAGGCACTCTCCGCTGTCTACACTCCACAACTTGAGAGTCTGATCATCACCGCTGCTCACAAGTGTAGTCCCATCGGGACTAAATGCTACAGAGCGTACGCGGTAGGTGTGTCCCCTCAACGTTTTAAGGACTTCTCCACTGCTCACGTCACACAATTTGACGGTCTGATCTTCGCCGCCATTGGCAACAAGATGTCCATCAGGGCTAAAAGCTAACGACCAGATACGACTTTGTCCCAGCAATACCTTGGAGCATAAACCAGTACCCACCTCCCAAAGGCAAATGGATTGGTCGTCTCCTCCACTGGCTATCAGACTGCCATCAGGGCTGAAAGCGACGGAGCGCACCCAACCGGTATGCCCACGCAGTACCTTGAGACAGTAGCCTGTGCTTGTCTCCCAGAGGCGCACAGTCTGATCGTCGCTCCCCCCAGCGATGATGCTTCCATCGGGGTTGAAAGCGACAGTGTAAATCCAGGTACTGTACCCCTGGATGACTTTAAGGTGGCGTCCCGTACTTACGTTCCATAGCCCAATGGTTTGATCGTCACCTCCGCTGGCCAGCATCCCGCCATCAGGACTGAAGGCGACGGAGCGTATGCTGTTGCTATGCCCTTGGATGGTTTTGAGACAGCGGCCAGTGCTTACCTCCCACAAGCGTATGGTCTGATCGTCACCCCCGCTAGCAAGGATCTCTTCTCCTTTGAGGGTAAAGACAACGGCGAGAACGCGGCTCGTGTGGCCGCGAAGAATACGCTGGCACTCGCCAGTGCTAGCACTCCACAACCTGATGGTCCAGTCATCGCTCCCACTGGCGATGGCCTTCCCATCGCCACTGAATGCTACTGACCATATCCTGCTCGTATGCCCAGCCAGTACCCTGAGACAGTCTCCCGTACTCACGTTCCATAAACGAATGGTCCGGTCATCGCTACCGCTGGCAACAGTGTTGCCCTCAGGGCTGAAGGCGACGGAGCGTATGCTGTTGCTATGCCCTTGGATGGTTTTGAGACATTGCCCACTATGGACATCCCACAGGTTAATGGTCCGGTCGTAACCGCCGCTGGCGACTATAACGCCATCAGGGCTAAATGTCACGGTCCGTACACGCCCTGTGTGGCCCTGAAGCGTTTTGAGACAGACTGCTGTACTCACATCCCACAGGCGAATAGTGCAGTCATCACTACCGCTAGCAAGCAGTGTACCATCAGGACTAAAGGCAATAGAATGCACGCGATTCTCGTGCCCCTGGAAGGTCCTAAGACACTGACCGGTACGCACTTCCCACAACCTGATAGATTGATCATCACTACTGCTGGCAATAGTGCCTCCATCGGGGCTAAAAGCAATGGAGCGCACCCAGTCGGTATGTCCACAGCAGGTAACGAGCAGTGTACTGTCGGAGATATTCCATAAGCGAACTCCAGCATTCGCTGTTCCGGCTGCAAGAGTTTCTCCGTCGGGGCTGATAGCAACAGTAAGAATAGTACCGAATTTGTCGGTGAAGAGGGATCGACTAAGATCAGCATGTGTGAAATTGACCTCTGGCAGAGATGCACCCTGTAGATAGGCATTCCAGACAACTAAGTTGGAGAAATCAAAACCGCGCAGATCAACCTTCAAGTGTACCAACAGGTTGAGGAGATTTCCCGCCGCGTACTCAGGTGTGTGCGGACGAGTTTCTCGCAGCGTTGCAAGTATATTTTTGAGTTTCTGTTCGCATTCTCGTCGGCCTAGGGTGGTAAGCAGTACCTTAGCAACTGGTTCCAGGAAAAGACGGGTCTGTGTTGCTCGAACATAATCTTTGGCCTGGGCCTTGATGAGAGCATGGGTTGTCAGCAGCTTGATCTTCTCATCTTCAAGTATCTCTTTACCAAACGCGGCAACAAATTCATCAGTTACGTATTCCATAACCACAGGTTGCAATTTGAAATGGGTGATCCCGCTACTCTCGATCATGGAGCGCCTACTCAGCGAATCAGCAGCCTCTAACAGCACTCGCCTTGGCACAGGGCGTACAATGTTTTGTCTGAGGTCGTTGAGTGAAATAGGTTCGCATTCAAGTGCAAGCCAGTACATAATCTCCTGCTCCTGTCCCGATAAGCGTTTGAACTGCTGGTCTAGGAGCTGATAGATGTCACTCACCACGGCACCCCGATCCTTTAGAAATTCAGCGATGTCACCGCCAAACACCTCGCGAATAGGGGCCGAAACAAGCTTGAGGGCAAGTGGATTTCCTGCATAAAGATTTATTAAATCTGACCATGTCTCGTCTGAACCGAAAAGCTGCTTCTCTTTAAGAATCTGGCGTCCTTCTGCGACTTCCATACCGGAGAGATGGTATGAATGCACATGTGCTCCCTCTGAAAGAGCAACCTCTCGTGGTTTCTCTCGACTGGTGAGCAGCAGACAACTGTTGTGTTGCTGCTCTGCGATGCATTCAATAAGCTTGCCGTAACCCTCATACTCAGGACGGTATTGACCTGCGCTTTGCTCAACTTCCAGAATCGACTCAAAATTGTCCACGATAAAAAGGCAGCGCATGTTGCGCAGATACGCCATGAGAAGATTAATCAATGTATCAGTCTCTTCTGGCAAGTCGATGGACCTCTGCTCAGAGAAGAAGTAAATACAGTCTTTGAGTAGGTTCCTTACAGGTGGCGAGTTTTGTAATGAACTCCAAAATACATAGTCAAAATTATGCTTGATCTGCTCTTTCAACATTATTGACAATGCAGTTTTACCAACACCCCCTATACCAAGTATTGCGATAACAGTTGCATGTTCATCGACGATCCATTGCTCGAGTATAGCTAACTCGAGTGAGCGTCCGTAGAATGCTCCTACATGGGGTATGTCTTCCAGGTTCTCCCTGTTCCCTGGATATGCATCGGGCAGGGATGAAACTGTCATAGGCTTCAACTTCTCAGTTGTGGAAACTTCGGTACTCTCGCTCTCTCCTGTTGGAGAAGTATCTTGAACCTGCCTGCTAAAGGGGGACCGTCGGTGTCTGAGTTCCAACTGGTTCTCATCTCGTGGGAGCACAAGTGTGTCTAGTGCGAGTCCCAGTTCTCGTTCATAAGCCTGTACAAGTTCGCGAGAAGGTCGCCCCAAGTTGTTTTCAACTGTCGATAAGCGGCTCTTTGTATAACCTAGCCGTTTGGACATCTCAGTAAGGGATATACCTTTTTGCTGGCGCAGCAGCCGCATTCTCGTACCGAGTTGGTGAATTGCATTGTTCTCCATGGGAACTATTTTCTCTTTTCTTCCCATGATTTTCTTCCTCCTCTGTCTTACAAATCCGGTATCCCATTATATAACAGAACAACATAATTTTCTACGTTCTTGAAAAAAGAACGAAAATCTAGTATTATTTTTTACAGAGAACAAAATGCAACGTCTATTAACTTAGATTGTTCTCTTACAGAATAATAAAATGGATTTGGAAGAAAGCTGACCACATGACACTCGTCTTGATCTGGATAGGAAGGACTCAACCTGATTAAGTCCAACGCATGGAGGACACCATGAAAGCATCTTCACCTGACCTGCCAACTACATGCAGCGATTTTGATGTAGGCAAGTTCTTAGAGCAACATGATGGGTATATCCGTACTTTGGCAAGGAAAAATGTGTATCGCACACGTAGGCTTTTCCACCCAGCCGTTCTGGAGCTGGAGGTCGATGAAGTGGCTCAAAAAGCTCGTGTAAAATTCTGGCAGGCCTCACTGCAGAGAAATATTGCCGATCCAAAGGCCTACATCAGCAGTATTGTTCATAATGAAGCTGTAACCATGACGCGTCAGCCGTACCGATTTGGTCCTCTCCCCCTGAACGAAGACGGGGAGGTTTATCAAGGCCGAATACTAGTAGAGGTGAGTGAAGGTATGGGCGACCCGGCTTTTGAGTTAGAGCAAGTCGAGACAAAGAACTACTACATTTCTCAGACAGCCTATAGGGTGGCAAAATTAGCCCCCCGTCAGCAAAGGGGAATGATCTGTTCTCTCAAGGATCGGCTTGATGAATTCATGCCCTTTGTCGCTGCCTGCAAGAACTGGGGTGTAAACGCTGACGTGATAGACTGGCCTAGTGAGCAGAACGATCTACAGCGACTCAGAGCTTCCATCTCGGTCGCTAAGAGAACTGTACGTTCTCTTTTTAATGAGCCGATCATTACTGGCTGATTGTTTGAATGACTACAATTCGTTGGCGGCTGGGTTGACGCATATAATAGTCATGGATGGGATTCTTATTCACTCGAGTATGTGTTGCACACACCGATGACAGATTTCAGGCTTTGCTTGACTAACGGGTATGTCATATTCAGACAAATAGTTCTGAATGCTGCCTGTTGGCGGCATCTATTGACTTTTGTAATACAAGATGATAGCCTCACCTCGTTGGAGTAGTAGTCTCTGGCATCCCAATAAGAGCTACTAATCGCCATAGACTAATTTCAGGACAAGGTAGAACAAAAATGAACAGTAGTGCGTCTCGTACAGCGGCTCCTATAGAGAGGTTCACGGCAGTGATAAGTAGGGAAGATCTACGGCCTCTCTACTCAAAGAACTCCTCAACGGCACAACAAGAAGCAATGTTGCAGAGACTAGGACTATTGTCTCTCCGGCACTTTTTTGATGAGTTCTTGGAGAATGAGCGAAAGCTCAACCCTCTCTCTCACAAAGAACTGGTCGCTTTATTTGATAGGTGTTGTGATGCCAAATGTGAGAGCGATGAATTGTTTAGAGTGTTGCAAAAACTCGCCCCTTGCAACGGTCACATCGGCTACGAGCAGGTCAACTTCTTGGTTGATTATTTGAGAAAACGTGTAGCTTCTTTCTTGTATTCCAGCGGTCATCACCTCGAGGATCTAATGAAGCATGATCATGTATTTGGTAGTGGAGGAGATTTTTGTAAAACCATTCACGCCAGCACTGCTGCTTCTATCCTAGCGGCACCCTTGGTACGCATATGCAAGACAGGTACGACGAATGTTACCTCATTACATGGTAGCGCTCAGGCGATGACCGAAATTGGCTATGGCAATCTGCCACTAGATATCAATCGCTTAAATAAAGAGCTAGAGAAGTTCAATTTTACCTTCGTACCATTGTCTTCCTTGGGATTCCCCTATTCAAATGCACTAAAGGCTGCACGAGCGCGGCTATGGAATGAAGCAAAAGAAAAGCTTGATGCACAATGCAAGGAGATGAACTGCGAGGAGAGAGAACTAGGTTGGCAAGAAGTTATCAAGACAACTGACATTCCCCTTGATATTTTCAAGATTGTCTCACCTAATGCTCAGGTGCTTAATCCGCAGCATCATTCTACAGGCGTTTGTCATTTAGCTATGATTCCTTATGTACTTGGACTTTATTTGCACCTCGGCAGTGAAGGGATTATTGTTCATAGCTATGATGGCATTGACGAGTTTTCGAATGCAGCTAGCGCTTTCTCGCAACCCAATAATCTGGTGATCCATATAGGGCCTGACAAGCTTACATTTACCGAGTGTTCGCCAGAAGATCTTGGCCTTAGGTGGGCGAGACTGCAAGATATCCAGGAGGTGGAAGACCTGCAAAGCTCAATAGAAGATGACTTCTGGCGAATTATTAGCGGCGAGGAAAAAGGGCCAAAACGTGACTTTATTGTTGCGAATGCAGCAGTGCTCGTAGTCTCCGCAAATCTCGTTTCATCCACCGAGTATGATCTTATTGGTCAATTGAGAGTAGCTGTCAAAATGATAGAGGAACTCATTGACTCAGAAGAATCTTTGAAAAAATTTAAAGCTTTGCTTGATTCTCGTAGGGACACTATTGCCCTCCCCCCACCATTGTGACAATCTCCAGCCTACACCCCTCCCGCAAAACCGCCTGACCAAACTCGTCGCGTGACACGACAACCCCGTCCAGTTGCGCGACTACCGCGAGTAGCAGCAATATCGAGTTCTTGTAGTAGATCGGCGAGCGCGAGTATAATAACTGTGCGCATATCTATGAGGAGGGATATGCCGCTCGTCTCAAGAAAAAGTGAACACTATGACAATCGGACCGGACCCGAACGAGAGATATCCAATTGAAGACTACAAAAATGCCCAATTTATCAAAAATGGCTTAAAAAACCCGCATATTGTTGCGGGCGATTACACCTATTATGATGCACGACACGGGGAAGCCTTTGAGGATCAAGTGCTTTATCACTTTGAGTTTCTCGGTGACCGTTTAATTATTGGCAAGTTTTGCTCCATTGCTTCAGGTACGACCTTTCTGATGAGTGGAGCTAACCATAAAATGGATGGTTTTTCGACCTACCCCTTTCACCTCTTTGGTCACGGGTGGGAGCGCTTTCCTCTGGGTCTTGTCTCCAGGGGGGATACCATAGTTGGCAATGATGTTTGGATAGGCAAGGACGCAGTTATCATGCCCGGCGTCACCATTGGAGATGGTGCCATTATTGGTACCAGGTCAGTTGTGACTAGAGATGTGTACCCCTACACTATTGTCGCTGGAAATCCAGCAAGACTGATCAGACAGCGCTTTCCAGACGAGATAATTGATGAGCTTTTGAATATCAAATGGTGGGATTGGGATATCGAAACGATTTCAGCAAATATTGACGTGATTATAGGAGCAGATATAGAAGCTTTGAAAAAGGGTGTCCCTCACTAATGTAGGGAGCTCAACTCTTTTGAGCAGTAAGAACTGTGTTCACTGCTCTTTGTGTGCCTCTACTTTTTGCAGTGTTCTCACATACACATCGGCGTGCGTTTTGAGTACCTCAAGTTGCTCCACACGCGCATGTGCTTGAGAAGAACTCTTCCAAAAGAAAGGAGTCATATGATACAAACTCATAATATCGGTGGCATTCTCCATCTGCACATCAAACAATACACGCTCAGAGCGTACGACCTCAAAGGAAGTACTTGCGTGCTCAAGAAAATCTGCTTGGGAGTGTTCTACAACATCCTCGTACAGCACTTCTCGCAGTTCGTAGAGATGAGATGGGCCTGGTGTGGCCAGTAGCAGCTTTCCTCTCGGTTCAAGCACTCGCATAAATTCAGCTATGTTGATTGGAGCAAACACACTTAGAATCATCGAGCATGATGCATCCATAAGAGGCAACGATGCTACACTCGCCACAACCCAAGTAATGTGCCTGCTCCGTCTTGTTGCTCGCCGAATGGCTGTCTTGGAGATATCCAGCCCCACAAAATGAGCAGAACGCCGCCCTAGCAAACTATGAGAGGCAAATGCCTCTTGCAGTCGCGCCAGACAGTATCCCTCGCCACATCCCACATCAACAACAGTTTCGTGACCTGTCTGTTCATTTGCGGTCAGACAGGCCAGTATCTCCTCATTGACCTGCTCTGAGAGAGGCTGATAATAGCCTTGATCAAGAAAGTGGGCACGGGATGAGACCATCTCTTTGCTGTCGCCAGGCTGTTTTGATTTTCTCTGGTGCGCCAACAACACATTGACATAGCCTTGTTTTGCGATAGTAAAGTTATGTCCGTTAGGGCAGAGGTAGGCTTGGGCAAGATGAGTCATCTGCTCATGACAAACTGGGCAACGGAGAAAAGAAGTGGTAGCAGCATTTGAAACTGGATCAGGTAGGTATATCTTTTCGCTTTGCATCGTATCACACGCTTTCCGCACCTAAAAACTCACCTCATGGTAGCAAATTATTATACCACTTGATGAGAGAGGCTGAGATATGATGCCCACCCACAAACAAACTCATAGTTGACACACGGCAGCAAGTCGCCTAT
>Ga0213874_10000018_pt1 | contig 21600 bp, 18 predicted proteins | sample BarmaccomBMRX_R7_FD_160098 | JGI IMG/M metagenome (GOLD analysis project Ga0213874, IMG submission 160098) | Root-associated microbial communities from Barbacenia macrantha in rupestrian grasslands, the National Park of Serra do Cipo, Brazil - RX_R7 | ecosystem: Host-associated > Plants > Roots...
AAGCCAAAAACGAGCCTTAACAACGCTATTGTTATTGACGGCCAAGTAGTGGACACAACAGAAGCGCTCGTTCAAGAAAAACGCAGTCGTCATTGAAGCCAACCCCTTCACGCCACTGAATGAAGGCGAAATACGTGCCTTAGCAAGCCGCGGCGGGGCATTTCTTGGTAAATGTCTGTGAGTGCCACCTTTACGGTGATATAGTGCTCCACAGTGCCTATGGGATATTATGTCAAATGAGCTCAGCTTCTGTCCTCCTTCCAGAATATACCGTACGTGTGGGTGAGAGGCCTTTCCCAACTGCGACCTACGCGAACACTGTTGTCATCACATGCAAGAAAGGATCATCGCTATGAGTGATAGAAACAATTGGAACAGTCAGATTATTGAGGAGTTTCGTGCAAATGGAGGAAAGGTGAGAGGGCCATTTGAAGGTGGATCCTTGCTCCTACTCACTACGATAGGAAAGAGGAGCGGAAAACTGCACACGACGCCATTAGGGTATAAGGTCGATGGGGATCGACTCATCGTGGTTGCCTCCTTTATGGGTGCGCCGAAACATCCGGACTGGTATCTTAATCTCGTGGCTCATCCACAAGTCACCGTCGAAGTTGGGAAAGAGACCTTCAACGCTCTCGCCACCACCGTAGAAGGGGAAGCGCACGAGCAACTTTTGGAGCAGTGGCCTCAAATCGCTGAGCTTCAGGACAGGACGACCCGTCAGATTCCGTTCGTTGCACTGCAACGCCTAGGATGAGGGAGAATCGCTCACCACAGGCGATGCTGCAACACCTGATACGCGTTATATACCCCACGTCATGGGCAGCTTCTTTGCGCCGAAGACGGCAAAGCTCTTAATAATCTCTAGCGGCACATCAGCTACCTGCCAGCCGCCAGGTAAGCGGTCGAGCATGGCATTGAGGGCAATTTTCGCCTCCAGACGCGCCAAGGGAGCGCCCAGGCAGAAATGGATGCCACGTCCGAAGCCGATATGACGATTAGGCTCACGCTCAATGTCGAAGCGATCAGCATCGGTAAATTGGTCCTCGTCGCGGTTCGCCGAGCCGATGTGAGCCACAATCACTTGATGCGGCTCAATGTGTTGATCGCCAAGCGTCGTCTCGGTTGCCGTAACGCGCACCATCGCCTTCACGGGCGAGTAATAGCGCAATGCCTCTTCAATGGCCGCCGGCACCAGTGCGCGATTGCTGCGTAGGCGCTCCACTACGTCGGGATGCTCGTCGAAGCAGAGGACCATGTTGCCCAGCAGGTTGGTCGTCGTCTCGTTGCCCGCAACCAGCAACAGGCCGCAGAAACCGAGCAGTTCCACGTTGCTCAAGTGCTGCCCATCGACGGAAGCTGCCAGCAGAGCGCTGACCAGATCGTTTTTCGGATGCTGGCGGCGCTCCTCAAGCACCTGTGTGAAATAGCCATACATGCCCTGGACCTCCTGAAGTAAGGTATTGCGCTCCTCTTCCGAGCTACCTTCGGACACAAGGGCATCCGACCAGCGTTTGAAATCCTCGCGTAGTTCGGCGGGAATGCCAAGTAGTTCGGAGATGACGGTCACAGGCAGAGGATAGGCCAGATCGTGTATCACATCCATCTCACCTTTGGTGGCAACATGGTCCAGCAGTTCGTTGGTGATGGTGGCGATGCGCGGCTCTAGTTGCGTTACCATACGTGGTGTGAATGCCTGCGAAACCAGGCTGCGCAAGTGATGGTGGCGCGGTGGGTCCATGCGTAGGATGCTGGATTCAATCGGGTCGATCTCGCCTGTGTAGCCGACGGCCTGCATTATCCGCTGGCCCTGGGCGGAGAAAGTTGCATACTCCGAGAGTACACGCACCACGTCGGCATAGCGAAAGGCATGCCAGCCGCCCCAGTCCGGGTCCTTCCAGACGGGCTGAGTGCTACGCATCGTGCGATACCACTCGTAGGGTGCGTGAAGTTGCTCTTTGTAGTCTTGTAGGTGCATATGTTTCTTCTTTCCAACTTTCATGGATTATGTGCTCTACTTTTGTTCTCTACGCTTCAAAGGACGCAGGGTTGTAGCAAGTGCCTAGTTGCGCAACACTACCATCTGTTGTATTCTGTTGCTAGCCTATTCGTTTTCGTAGGCTTTGCGGCAGTTTCCTACGAGCTGCCGAGCATCGAAAGAAATAGAAAATGCGAAAGGCAGCAACACTGTGAGTGCGGCAAATGGAGTCCGTATCGCCCTGCCAGGGAAGGGTGCGCTGGAGGCATCGACCCTGGCATTTCTTGCCGAGTGTGGCATGAAGGTCAATCGTAGCAATCCACGTCAATACCTTGCGCGCATAGCAAGCATGCCAGGACTGGAGGTCGTTTTTCAGCGGGCAGCGGACATTCCCGCTCTGGTGCAGAACGGAGATGCGGCCATTGGCATTACAGGCTATGATATTTTAGCTGAACATCGTGGCTATGGGGACGAGGAGATGGAAGAGGACAGCGACGACGAAGATCTCATTGTTTTAGTGCGTGACCTGGGCTATGGTGGCTGTCGGCTCGTCGTCGCTGTTCCAGAAACCTGGATTGATGTCAGTACTTGTGCCGACCTGTGGCATTTGTCAGGGTACTATCAAACGCACAAGGGGCATGGCTTGCGCATTGCGACAAAATATCCCATCCTCACAGGTAGATTTCTCCGTCGTCATAATATCACGCACTGCAAAATCTTCTCACCGCATGGGGCATTGGAAGCTGCTCCCTTAACCGATACGGCGGACTTGATCGTGGACCTGACCGAGACTGGCACAACGCTGCGCGAAAATCGCTTGAAGCTACTAGAAGACGGAGTCGTATTGCGCTCACAGTCTTGCCTTCTTGCCAATGCGCGCTTGCTGTATCAACAAAAGGAAGCTCTCACGATAGCCGAGATAATGCTTGAATTGATTGATGCACGCGTGCAGGCGCGCAATCAGTCGGTTGTGACGGCTTACATGCAAGGTGACAGTCATGAGGCAATGCAGCTTACATGTGCGAAACTCAATCAGCGCCTAAATGCCTCCATGTCTAGTATGGAACTGCATATCTCAACCTCTGACCTCACTAGTGATATAGAGCCTGGACGGTACACTATTGCAGGAATCGTCAGCGTCGGCGGTTCCATCTCGACACTACTGGAAACGGTGGCAGTGCTGCGCGCAACTGGTGCAGTGCATATCAATGTCACTCCCTTAAGCTACCGCTTTGAGGAAGCATCAATGAGTGTTCGCGCCCTACGCGAACGGTTAAAGAGGTTTGCGTGACCGACCTGATTATCCTTGATCTCGACGGGGTCATTACTAGTGAAGAGGCATACTGGGACACGGCAGGCTTAGTATTACATGAATTGCTCTATAGTCCGCGCTACTGGCATATCGATAAGACCGTAGAGGAGTATCATCCCGCAAGCACACAAGCAGAGAGTGAGCGTGTCAGCAGCGCTACACTGCCCAAGTCGGTAATTATCGACCTCAAAGCGCGCTCGGTCAACTCCAACTGGGATACTGGTTACGCGGCGGTGGGTCTGTGCTTAATAGATCTACTCGCCCGACTTCCCGACTGTTCGTCACTGCTTCCCCTAAGGCCAGAAGAGGCGGGCTGGATTGAGTCGTTCAGACGACAAATAGCGGCTGTAGATATCGGCAACTATCAGACCACACAGGTGTTCCCACTCTTCGCTGCTCCTGTCTTTCGCGGCTGTGTTGGCCTAGAGTTTATAGATCAATTGAACGTCTATGCCAGCCAGAGGTTGGGTTATGCCATAGGAGGTGTCTTTGCACGCTATAGCCCGTCTTGGCTGTTCTGTCAGAATCTCTTTCAAGAGTGGTATCAGGGAGAAGAGTTGTACACACGGCTATATGGACATGCTCCAGCACAGCCAGGGAAACCAGGATGCATTCACTTCGAGCGCTCCCTCTTACCTGTTGAGCAATTGCGTACGACGTTGGAGATGTTACGGACGCAAGGCTACACGCTTGGCATTGCTACGGGACGATCAAGACAGGAGGGATTGCTGCCGCTCAAAAATTACGGACTGCTCTCTTTCTTCGATGAGCGGCATATCTCGACTCATGATGAAATAGCTCGTGCCGAAGCCGAGTTACATGCGCAGGGCGACAAGACCTCGCTTGTCAAACCTCACCCGTACCAATTCCTGTTTGCGGCTGGTGTTCTCGGACAACCTGTACAGGCGTTGCCAGCGGGGAGTTTTATCGTTGTGGGTGATACGCCCAGCGATGTGATAGGTGGGCATGCGGCTGGTGCTCTGGTTGTAGCCGTGCTAACAGGAGCACGCACGCCAGAAGCACGCATGTTGCTGGCGCAGAGTGGACCCGATTTTGCCATTGAGGACATCACCAAACTTCCTGAGCTGCTTGTGCATATCGACAGCCTAGCGGCTATCCAGCACCTGCAATTCACGCAACGCGCACAAGCAGAGTTATTGCTGCGGCGCTGGTGTGCGCGGCACATGAATTTGCATGTAGAGAGCGTCACACTCACACCCAAGGCGACCTCTCTCAACTCATTTAATGGCATCTATCGTGTTGACGGAGAAGACTATTTCTTCAAAACACATGTCGAAGAGCGGGGAGTGCTGGAAGAGTACTACAACGCCGAACTATTGTATCAGGCTGGCTACCATATCGTCAGACCACTACGCACCCTGCACGAAAAAGAGCAGCAGATGGTCGTCTACCCCGTAGTGCGCTGGCCTGTTATATTTGATCTTATGCGTGCCGTCGAGACGGGAGATACGAGCGCGGCTAGCGCGGAAATGCTGGTCGCTGCCGAGAGACGCGAATGTGGGTGTCTGCTTGACATCTATCAATCCACGCTCACTACAAGCACAGCCGACGAGCATGCCCGTGCTCCGATACATCAACTCTTCTGGCACCGTATTGCGGCAGGTAGACTCAACAACTTCTACGGAGGAAAAGAGGTATCTTTGCCCGTCCACCAGCGGAGTTTAGAGTCGGGACTGCCGTTTGCGCAACTATTGAGTACACGTTGGACCATTAACGGATGCCACTACCCGCAGACGCTGGGCGAGTTGATAGAGCGTGCAAAAGTGGTGCTTCATCCAGCCCGCGCTGGCATGACCATTATTGGTCATGGGGATGCGCACTTCGGTAATGTGTTCTTGGAGGAGGAGCGGCGCTATCTCTACTTCGACCCAGCCTTCGCCGGACGCCATTCGCCGCTGCTGGACGTGATAAAGCCGTTCTTCCATAACGTATTTGCAACATGGATGTACTTCCCACACGAAGTAGCTCAACACCTACAAATACATGTTGGCATACGCAACATAGGCGTGTTTGTCGAGCATAACTACACTCTGTCTCCTCTACGTCAAGCAGTACGTGACACAAAAATAGCGTATCTGTTCGCTCCGCTGGTTGCTCTACTGCGTTCACAGCATGGGTTGCCATCCGATTGGCAGGAAATACTCAGGCTGGCACTGATGTGTTGCCCGTTGCTGACTATCAATCTACTCGACGTAGGACGTGTGCCTAGTCCTCTCAACTGGCTTGGATTATGTTATGCCATTGAAATGGCGCATTTTGATTGGGATATAGGATGAACCGCTGGCTCTCGCTGCTCTTGGTCGCGGCTCCGGCAGCCGTGCTCACCGAGGTAACGCATGCACACCCCCTTGTGCCATTTGTGTTGGCAGCGCTGGGGCTTGTCCCGCTAGCTGGGTTGATCGGTCAGGCTACTGAGATGCTAGCAGAGCGCCTTGGGCACAGGATTGGCGGTCTACTCAACGCGACCTTCGGCAATGCTGCAGAGATCATCATTGGTCTAGTTGCGTTAGGGGCGGGCTTGCCCGAAGTGGTGCGAGCCTCGCTTGCTGGCTCGATCATTGGCAATATCCTGCTCGTGCTCGGTTCGTCCATGCTCTTGGGGGGGTGGCACTATCGGCTACAGCGCTTTGATCGGCGTGTGGCGGGCCAGTATGCAGTCATGCTGGCTCTGGTGGTGATCGGCGTAGCTATTCCCTCGTTGCTTGCCACAGTTGGCGAAAGCACGCGCCCCGGAGCCGCTGTAGTGGCTGGCAATGCACTTCATCAGCTCAGCATCGGAGTCGCACTCATCCTGCTACTGTGCTATGCGGCGTACATCGCCTCCTCAATCTTCGGCGTGCGAGCGCCCCAATTCCCCATCCCTGTGGACACGGAGCAGAACGAAACGGAGGTGAACACCGCTCCCCCCCTTGCAACAGCGCTTATAGGGGAAGCGACCGCAGAGCGGCGTGTGGCGACCACTGGACCGTTCGCCGTACTTGTCATCTGGTGGAAGACAACACTCTGGCTGCCTCTGGTCGTTCTAGCTGGCGCTACAGCCGTCACCGCCCTGGTGAGTGAGGTATTGGTGAGCACCATTGAGCCACTAACGCGCCTGATTAGACTGAATCCCTTCTTTGTCGGCCTGGTCATCCTACCGATTGTAGGTAATGCTGCTGAACACTTCTCTGCCATTACCTCAGCCACCCACAATCGTATGGAAATCTCGCTCGCCATTACTGCTGGCTCGTCGATTCAGATCGCACTGCTAGCCGCACCCATTCTCGTGCTGGCTGGTCCTCTTCTCGGCGCACCCCTCGACCTCAACTTCTCTCTGCTCGAAGTGGCGATGTTCGGCTTGGTAGCTGGACTCTACGCGCTGATCAGCTTGGATGGAGAGTCGACGTGGCTCGAAGGGTTGCTACTGTGCGCTTTCTATTTGATTCTTGCAGTGGGCGCGTTTTTTGTGCCAAGTTGATGAGGGGATGGTACTCAAACTCTCCTTAGCGACTTTTTTGTTCTCTTCCTAGACTTCAAGTATCCCTTGTCCATCGCTCTCTCTAGCTCCTATGCGGGGCAGAGAGCAGTTTGTATTTGGGGTAGGCAGTATACTGTAGATAGGGGAGTGAAGAGATTAAGTATTTTTCTTTTGATCATGTACTGGCTGTGCTAGGTACAACCGTTAATTGTCTTGGCAGAAGCGCGAAGTCGAGGATTTGTGTACACAAATGGGCGAATCTGAATAATTTCGTATTTACAAGAGGGCTTGACATGTGTATTTTTTAGTTTAAAATTCACTAAGGAAGGAAAGAGGTGGCTGAATGATCATCGAGGTCATACGATGGAGCAGGCCGCTTCCAAAGGCAACAGATAAGGAGTCAGCATGCCTAAGAAAACCATCACCAGTCTAGCACTCCTGCTCTTCATTGTGTGTAGTTGTGGAGCCGGAGCAAGCCCAACTAGTGCTGCACCTATCGCCCAGCCAGATCACAGAGAACACGACAGCGCCGTTCAGTGTCACAAGCATTGACATGTCTGTCAGTCCTACAACCACTTCTACTTGGACATGTGGGAGTTACATTCAAGTGGTCTACAACGCGACATTTCACGTTGTTTCAGGGTCTTCGGGTGGAGTGATCGTCTTCTCCTACACCCTCAACAACGGGCGTTCCGAAACACCCGAAAAGTTAACCATCCTTCCAGGACAACAATTGTCAAATTATGTTTTTACGTGGCAAGGACCACTGCCAAGTGACCACATGTACCCCGGCCGCGGCGGGGTGATGGTCGCAAGCCCTAATCAGCTCATCTCACAGACGGTCTCACCTGGTGGGGCGTGCAGGTAGGGGCATTCAGGCAGAGCGGTTCTCGTCTTCTCAAAAGAACACGCCTCTCTGATTTTGCAGGCATAGTGGAGGAATTGAGAAAATGGACATCAAAAGAAGTGGCTCACAACCTTCCGGCAAAGGACCAGCCGAGCATTTTACTGGTGCTGTACGCATTGACATCTTGTTCGAGTCATCCGATCCGGCACGTGCGGCTGTGGCCAGTGACACGTTCGAGCCTGGCGCTCGGACAGTATGGCACAGCCACCCGCTGGGCCAGACGCTGATCGTGACGGCTGGCTACGGCTGGGCACAACGCTGGGGGGGTCCGATCGAGGACATTCGACCGGGGGACGTGATCTGGTTCCCACCGGGGGAGAAACATTGGCACGGTGCCACAGCGACCACGGCCATGACGCACATCGCCATTCAGGAACGCCTCGACGGCAAGACCGTTGACTGGATGGAGAAGGTCAGCGACGAACAATACCAGGCCTGATCGTGGAGTCGGAGGACAATCAAACGGTCCTTGGGCACAAAGAGCATCAGCCCTTGTGCCCTATCGACGAGCTTTTGCCTCGCACGGATGCAGAGTCTGCCCGAAAACCCACCTTCCCATGTGGGAAGGTGGGTTTTCGGAGGAGAATTTACTGGGCAGGTGCCCAGATGCCGAATTCGTTGCCGTCGGGGTCGGTGAACTGAGCCCATTTGCCCCAGGGTTCAGTACTCAGCTCTTTGGAAAGAGTGACGCCACGAGCTTTGAGCGTCTGGCAGGTTTGTTCGATATCGTCGGTATGCATAATGTAGCCAGTGAAGCCAGTTTTATCGCCGCCACTCTGGCCACGCAGGCCAAGCACAATATAGGTCTGCGCTCCGGCAGGAGCTACTGCGATCCAGCGCTCGGTCTCGCTCATAGGCTGGTCGTCGATCTTGTCAAAGCCCAGTTTGTTGACGTAGAAGTCGAGGGCCTTGTCTTGGTCGCTCACACCTACGCCGACCGAGCCGATTTTCGTGAACATAGATATCTACCTCCTCATATAGTGAACTAAAACTGTTAAACTAAAACCAAGCCCTCTTGAGGGAGGGTCTTTTTGTCGCTTACTACCTGTTCAATGATAACCGATATCGAACAAGAATTCAAGTGTAGGGGAAACTACGTCAGTTCGTCTGGGCATCGTGGTGATCAATCTCCCACAATACCTGGGTGGGAGGTCGGCAGAGCTAACTCTCAGGTAACCGATATTTTAGGACTTAGAGCAATTGGTTACATCACCTCCAGCAAGGTATGAGTACCCTCGTCCTCCTCTTTGACTTTTCCCCACCCACCACCACCAGGGGAGGCAATCACCAAGCGGTCGCCAGGCATAGCACGGAAATGGACCTTCGCGGGCAGAAGCGTTTGCTGGCCCTCACGGCACAAGCGATTCTCCCCGCACTTGCCAGGTTCGCCCCCTTGCAGTCCGTACGGTGGCAGAGACCGTCTCTCCGTAAGTAGCGTCACGTCTGTCGGCACCTCAAAGGTAATTTCGCGCAGCAAACCATCCCCACCCCTCGCGGCCCCACGCCCACCAGAACCATCGCGGAGTTGATAGCGTGTGATGCGCATAGGGTATGCATACTCAAATGCCTCGACTGGCGTATTCATGGTGTTGGTCATATGGGTGTGAACACCCGACAGCCCATCCAGTCCTGGTCGAGCGCCCATACCGCCCGCCATCGTTTCATAATAGGCAAATGGCTGTTGAGTGCGCGGATCACTACCACCAGCGGTAATATTGTTCATCGTTCCCTGGCTGGCAGCAGGGATAATGTCCGGCAAAGCCTGGGCGAAAGCTCCCAAGATTACATCGGTGATACGTTGAGATGTTTCCACATTTCCCTGTGCTACTGCTGCGGGAGGGCACGCATTGACGACCGTTCCGCTTGGAGCAATGATGGTCACCGGAGCAAACGTGCCGTGATTCACTGGCGCATCATCTGGCATCAGGCAGCGCACGACATAGTAGGTGGCAGATTTCGCCACGGAGAGCACTGTATTGATATTGCCTCGCACTTGGGGAGAACTGCCCGCAAAGTCAACTATGAGTTCGCATCCCCGAACTGTAATGGTCACTGTTATAGGAATGCGTGAACCGCCGACCCCATCGCCGTCGAGGTAGTCCGTGAATCGGTAGCAGCCATCTGGGATAGACTCAATAGTAGCCTGAGTAATTCTTGTAGCATAGGCGATCAGCGCGTCAATATGTTCCTCAAGCGTAGAAAGCTTCCAACGATCAACCATCTCTTGCAAGCGACGAGCAGCCGTGCGATTCGCGGCAACTTGGGCTGTCAGATCTCCGCGTCGCTCGTCGGGCGTACGCACATTGCGCAGCACGAGCGCAAGTAGGGCATGGTTCGGCTGGTCAGCTTCCCAGAGTTTGACAGGTGGAATGATTATTCCTTCCTGGTAAATCTCTGTGGCAAGCGGCATTGAGCCAGGGGACATACCGCCGACATCGGCATGATGAGCACGATTGGCGGCGAATCCAATAAGCTCAGAAGCACCTTCCACCTGCACGAAGATGGGTGCAATGAGGGTGATATCAGGCAGGTGATTCCCTCCTAGAAACGGATCGTTTAGGGCAATAATATCGCCTAGCGCAAAATGGTCGAAGGTGACGAGGGCCTGTGCAACGGAATCGGGCATGGACCCTAGGTGAGCCGGGATATGAGCCGCTTGAGCAATAAGCCGTCCGCGAGCGTCGAAAAGCGCGCAGGAGAAATCTCTTCGTTCTTTAATATTGGGTGAGTAGCTGCTACGCATCAGCACCACTCCCATCTCCTCAGCAATCGAGGTCAAAGCACTGCGAAAGATTTCTAGGCTAATCGGGTCTACCATGAACGTGTTCTTTCTGCTGCTCTCGCGTGATCTCAATGATGAGACTGCCTACAGCATCGACTTGCACGGACCACGCGGGAGGTACGACCGTGGTTGTGTCATACTGTGTAATGATAGCAGGCCCCGAAAAGGTTGCTCCAGGTCGTAGGGAAGCGCGTTCATAGACTGGCACTTCATAGGCGACAGGGCCATCGCCGCTAGCGAAAATGACCCTGCGCGTCATGGCGGGGTCGGCGACCGCTCCTGCTATGATCGCTTGCCGTTCTAGCACAGGTGGGTTTACGATGCCTCGTGCCTTCAGCCGTACATTGACTACCTGGACGCGCTCGTTAGGATCATTGTAGCCAAAGCGCCGTTCGTGAGCTACATGAAACTGGTTAGCAGCTTGTAGGCTGTCACCTGCAAAGGGAATTGTGAGTTCATACGATTGGCCAACATAGCGCAGGTCGAGAGAGCGTTCAATGATCAGGCTGTCAGCAGCAACGCCCTCGCGGCTTAGATCAGCACGTCCCTGCTCCTCTAGTGCCGCTAGCGTAGAAGAGATGATATCCTGCGCCTCTTCGAGAGGCACCATCACGGTACGAACATAATCTTTGAGCGTGTCGGCAACCAGCATACCGAGAGCCGAGAGCACCCCAGGAGTCGCCGGAATGAGCACACGCGGAATGCGCAGGGCTGACGCCAGTTCGCACGCGTGTAAAGGGCCTGCTCCGCCGAAGGCAACCAAGGTGAAGTGACGTGGGTCTAGTCCGCGCTCGACAGAGATGACGCGAATAGCCGCTTCCATATTCGCATTGACGATGCGAATGATGCCTAATGCTGCCTGCTCAACGGAAGCTTTCAGGCGTTGAGCGATATGAGACACGACCGCTAAAGCACGCCGCGTGTCAAGATGCATTGTGCCACCGAGGAACGCATCGGGAATCAGCCGACCAAGCACGACATGAGCATCGGTCACCGTCGCCTCAGTCCCTCCATGCCCGTACGCGGCAGGTCCGGGGTCGGCTCCTGCAGAGGTAGGACCAACGCGCAGAGCACCGCCAAGATCAAACCAGGCAATGCTCCCTCCCCCAGCACCTACGGTATGGATATCGATCATTGGCAGTTTCGTGGGATAGCCAGCGACCTTGCCATCGGTTGTTTCGGTAATGCCTCCATCTACTAGAGAGACATCGGTTGAGGTACCACCGATATCGAGGGCAATGATCTGCGAAATGTCAGAAGCTCGTGCGACAAATGCTGCACCCACTGTGCCTGCGGCTGGCCCAGAAAGCAGTGTGCGTGCCGCCTCACGGCGTGCCATCGTGCTCGAAATAGAACCGCCATTGGATTGCATGATGCGCAACACCGTTTCCTTGGGCAGGGCTTGTTCTAAGCGGCCAAGGTAGCGATCTATGAGCGGCCCAACGTAGGCATTGAGCACGACGGTACTGGTGCGCTCGTACTCACGAAATTCGGGTAGCACCTCCCAGGAAGCCGAGACGTACATGCCCGTCTCACGAGCCGCCTGCGCGACTCGCTCCTCGTGCTCAGGGTTGGCAAAGCTAAATAATAACACGACGGCAACCGCTTCGACACCAGCCTCTTGCAGACCTCGCAGTGCATCCTTTAGAGAGTTTTCATCAAGAGGTATCAGTACCTCACCACGCTCATTGAGCCGTTCCACCACCTCCATCCTGCGCGAACGAGGCACGAGGGGAGGTATGTTCTGGACGCGCAGATCGTAGAGCTTGGAGCGAGTCTGTCGGCCAATCTCCAGCACGTCGCGAAAGCCGCTGGTGGTAATCAATCCGGTAAGCACCCCTTTGCGTTCGAGGACCGCATTGGTGGCGACGGTCGAGCCATGTACAAACACCTGCAGATTCCCCATAGCGTTAAGCTGGCTCAGACCGTCAAGGATAGCTCGTGACGGGTCGTGCGGCGTAGAGAGCACTTTGTGTACACGCAGTTTGCCCTGCTGGAAAAGTACGATATCGGTGAATGTTCCGCCAGTATCGACTCCGGCGAGTATGTGAGTCATGCGTGTTCTCCTCTCGCCAAAAACGCGTGTCGAAACACCTAGCTCTCTCTTCTTAATGACGGCGTTCGCCGAAGCGTACACGGAACGCAGACCCGAATGTGGGTGTGGGATCATTCTTCACACGCAACTTGGTCTGAGGACGAACCCGCTCTAGACGCGCCATATGCAAGAGCGTAGCCATGACTAGGACGATCTGCGCCTCTGCAGCTCCGGCTCCCAGACACAGATGTGTGCCAATACCAAAGGGAGCATAGGCCCCACGCTGCTTGTGCTCCTTACGTTCTTCGCTATAGCGACCAAGATCAAATGTGTAAGGAGCAGGAAAGAGTTCTGGCAGGAAGTGGCTTACTGTTGTGGCGATAAGCACATTTTGCCCCTCTTTGACACAGTGTCCGGCGAAGGCAAAATCCTTGGCAACCGTGCGATTGATAGCTGGGGCGATTGAGTGCAGTCGCAGCGTCTCCATCATTGCATCATGTAGTATGCCGTGTGCGCGAATCTGCTCCTGTGTCGGCAGACCGTCAGAGAAGAGTTGATCGGCCTCTGTCACACACTGCGCGAGAATGTCTGGATGGTTGAGCAGTTCGTATAACAAAAACGCACATTCGTTGGCAACAGTATCAAGACCCACAACGAAAGGACCGAGTGCTGCAAAGACAATCTGCTCCTCGCTGCTGAGTGTGCCCTGAAACTCTGGTCTCTGGCTGGCAGCGAGAATATCGTCAACGAGGTCTTTCTTGTCACGTGTCGTCGCTCGGTGTGCCGCCACGATCTCATGTCCCAAGTTGAGGAAGTGTCGTTTTGCTCGCTGATAGAGGGGCAGCTTGAGCATGAAGGCTGGCATTTGTTTCGTCACATAGACGTTGAGGGCGATCCTGATCGACGTGATGATATGTTGGAGATTCTCCCCCAGCGGGTGGTTAGCCAATGCTTTACCAAGTTGCTCAGTGACAATCCGGCGAAAGAGATAGAGCACAGCCACTTCTTCGCCAATTTGAAAGCTATCGAGCACATTGTTGGCGATATCAACCAACAGAGGGATGTCCGACAGAAGCCTAGCGACTGAGTAAGCAGGCTTGAATAGCTTGCGTAGGTGAGCGTGAGGCTCGCCATCAAGGGCCGAGAGATGCTGCTCTCCGTCAAACTCGCAGCCAAATGCGTGCCAGAATTCGTACGAACGAAATTTATCGGCCCCTTGTTGTGTGACAAATATATTGGCTTCCGGTCCCGCCAGAACGACGAATTCCTGGCTGAAAGCGCGTACGCGAAAAATTGGCCCCAACCGCTTGTATTGCTCGACAAGAAATGCTACCACGTCTTGTTGCATCTCCACTGCATTGCCCAAAACAGGCCAGCCCTGTACCAGTGGTGGCAGTGGAAGTTGATCGATAGCGATATCTACGCTCATGTGTCCTCCAATGTGGTCTCGTGCTTTATTTTTCACAATGCTCTGGAAGGTTGATCTAATTCGCTTAGGATTTCTCTTAGACCAAACTGGGCATGAACTACTCCTAAATCATTATAACCACAATATAAATGTACTATGCCTTTATCTAGCAAGAACCCGCTCGCAAAAACTACACCTGCTTCATGCCCAAATCCATATTTAGCCGGCGAAAATAGTTTATTGAGCGCAGAAGTTGGTGCTAAAAGAGGGTTTGGCGTTCTAGCTCTAAGCGTAAGTGTAGTAGCGTCTATAAGCACGGCCCCAACGCGGTACGCATTGTCCCTCTCAGCAATTCCCATATAAAACCCTAAAAGACCTTCATTAATTTTGACAGGGGAGGGTCCAAACCCTCCGATTCTTTTCTGTTCCCACCATTCTTGTGGTCCGAATAGCAATCGATCATCCGTTCTTTGAGTAATATCCGCTGTCTCATTAACGTATATACTTGAAGGCGTTCCTGTGTAGAAGTCAACGTACTCACCCTTTTCATTTTGTTTTTGGGGACGACTGAATACGATAAACTCGCCATTTTCGTGTTTCATCGGGAAGACGTGGCGGTCATCTCGCCCATCAACTGGAGTAAGCCGGGTTTCGATAACGATTGTCGTGAAATCCTGGGACACCGTCCCAAGGTAACTAATAGCACATTGTCCTGGTGAGTAAGCAGGTTTTGTTAAACCAACGAGAGTTATGCTGTCACCATCCAAAAATCTTGGGTCTTCTTGTGAGTGTTCTAAATATTTTTGTGTAATTTCTGGCAGCTCATTATCAGGAGTAATAATAATTTTTGGCTCTCCAGTTATCGAGAATGATCCATTCTTAGTACCAACAAGAGAGAGAATTTTAGAAATTCTCTCGCCTTTTTCTACTCCCCTAGCAAACATAGCGACTTCTCCGGTAGTACTATCAAGTTTTACCGTCGGGTTGAAGATTGCTCGTTTCCCCTTGTCTTCTGGTATGATAATTGGTTCCATTTCTGTATGCATAATTTGTTGCTCCTTACGATTTCATATTCCATAGCCTTTGATCCATTATATATTACCTAATGACAGCAACACCACGCTTCCTAGCAAGCGAATATGCCATACTCTAACGCGCTCACCGTACACTGGCTCACACTAACCCGCAGAGCAATGGAGGAGATCTGCTCCCCCGTCTCTGGATCTATACCAACTATGATTGTAATCTGTCCTGTAGCTATTGTGTGGCAGAGTCTTTTGTAGGGGCCGAACGCAATGGACTCGCCTTCCAAGAGGTCTGCCGTCTGATCGATGAGGCAGTCGCATTAGGAATGACGGACCTCTTCCTTACAGGAGGCGAACCATTTATCCTGCACGACATCTTCTCAATGATACACTATGGTCTGGAACGCATGCATGTCACAGTGCTCAGTAATGGTATTCTGCTCAAAAAGAAGCGTCTGCACCAGTTGGAAGCCCTGCCGCATAAGGAGCGCCTGACTGTCCAGATCAGCTTGGATGGTTCCTCTGCCTCGACTCACGATGTGTATCGCGGTGTTGGAAGCTGGCAAAAAGCCATCGACGCCATTGTATGTCTCAAATCCGCTGGCTTCCATGTCCGTCTGGGAACGACAGAGACACCCGAAAACAAGCAAGATCTCGCGGCCACGTGCGAACTTCATCGGCAACTCGGTATCCCCGATGAAGATCATATTATCCGCCCACTTGTGCGACGTGGCTTTTCTATGAACGGGATGGGCATTGCTTTGCCTGCGCTTGAACCAGAAGTCACAGCGGATCGTCATGGGATCTACTGGCACCCAGTAGCGACTGACGCGGATCTGCTGATCTCTCCCAAGCTGTTTCCTTTGCAGGATGCGGTCGAGCAGATCAAAGAGATCCGCACCTCGATGCTGGCCGTTACGGGTGGGGCTGCGGGTCACTATCGCTGCGGGTAAGAGACAGGCACGTCGTATCCGTATATTGCTCGTCACGCCAGAGATACTGCCTTTCTGTCCCAACTGTGGGCAAACCCTGGATGGCTCAGAACAAGTGATGGGACCATCCCTAGACATCATCGACTGGGCTGTTTGCTCGGTCGGTAGCGTCTGGGGATGCTTCTTCTGTGTTGGGGAACGCTTGTACAATGATCTCGTGGGGGATATAATCATGGCAGAGCCCACTGTTGGGGAATATAGCCGCATCGGTATCCGCGAAGGGAGAAACGTATGGCAAAAGAGGTCCCGGCGATGCTGCTATGGCTAGCAGAAGACAGCCAGTACCTCTGGCAGCAAGAAACAAACAAGGGAAAGAGGGGAAGGTCGTCCGCTCAAGATGATGTATTCCGGATGCTCGACGAATTCACCTCGTTTTCCTTTCAAGGCCAACAGGGGCATCTCACTCTGCTCAAGGAGACGCGTGTCAGAGGCAGCGATGGCTACTGGTATGCCTATCGCCGTCAGGGCAAGCGCGTCGAAGAGGTTAGGTGGATTGCCTGGCATTGCTCTGCATCCAATCCCCGATGGGCGTTGACCTGCATAGTGAGGTTTCCGGCTCGTCTCATGAGACGAGTGGTGCCCAAGGAAGTCAGCCTACAGCAGATGGGATGTCATTTCCTATCACTCCATAATGTGTAGCTTTGCTGGACCATTAGAAGGGAAGTCTCACATGAAAAGGTACTCTTACAGAGAACGAGACTATGCCTTTGGCCAGCATATACTGACGCTGCGTACGCAGATTGGCCTGACGCAGGCTGGTCTGGCTGAGCTCCTGCACCTCTCCAAGCGGTCTGTGGGGGAGTGGGAGGCAGGCCTCAGTTACCCCAAAGCCGAGCATCTCAAAGCGCTCATTGCACTGGCCGTGCGAACCTCGGCCTTTCCAGCCGGGCAAGAGGCCGAGGAGATCCAAGCTCTCTGGAAGGCGTCCCATCAGAAGATCTTCCTAGATGAACGGTGGCTGCAGGAGCTCTTGCAGAGCACACAGCTCCCTGCTCTCTCGCCAGTAGCACCTCCAGTGGCTGAGGAGAGCGACCCTGCTGAACAATCTCTCCCCCAATCTGCGGCCAGGCCACGGGTCGATTGGAGTGGGGCACCGGCAGTCTCGAGCTTCTATGACCGGGTGGCAGAGCTGTCTCGCCTGAGCCAGTGGATCCTCGAGGAGCAGTGCCGGGTGGTGACCGTGCTGGGACCGGGCGGCATCGGCAAGTCAGCTCTGGCAGTCAAGCTGATGCAGCAGCTCGCACCAGATTTCCAGGTAGTGGTCTGGCGCTCCCTCAGGGATGCCTCGCCACCAGAAGTGTGGCTTTCGGACTGCTTGCAGGTGCTGGCCCCCGAGCCGTTAGCTGAGTTGCCGGCCAGCCTGGAAGCACGCCTGGGGCTGCTGCTCGGCTATTTACGCACCCGGCGGGCGCTGCTGGTGCTCGACAACCTGGAGTCGGTGCTGGAAGAAGGGGAAGCGACGGGCCGCATGGGGACCGGCTACGAGGGCTACGGTCGGCTGCTGAGGGAGGTCGGTCAGAGCGAACATCAGAGCTGCCTGCTGCTGACCAGTCGCGAGAAGCCAGCCGAGTTGGTGGCACTGGAGGGCAGTCGGTTGCCGGTGCGCTCATTGCGCCTCTCTGGGCTGGATGCGTCTGCCGGTGCGCGGTTGTTGGCCGAGAAGGACGTTGCGGACACTCCGGCCGAACGGGAGCGACTTGTCGTGCGCTATGGGGGCAATCCGCTGGCGCTTAAGATCGTGGCCCAGACCATCGTGGATCTCTTCGACGGCGAGGTCGCACCTTTCTTGGAGCAGGGCGAGGCGGTCTTTGGCGGGGTGCGTACACTGCTGGATGAGCAATTGGCGCGCCTCTCTGCAACGGAGCAGACGGTGCTGCGGTGGCTAGCAGTCCTGCGCGAGCCAGTGACGCTCGATGACCTCGTGGCGAGGCTCTCCACGCCCCTGTCACGAACTCGGGTACTCGAAGCCCTCGAGGCGCTGCGCCGCCGTTCGCTGATCGAACGTGGGGCACGAGCTAGCAGCTTCACTCTGCACTCGGTGGTACTGGAATATACCACAGAGCAACTGATCGCGGAGCTGGCGAGCGAGATCGAAGAAGGCCTGCTGGCTCGCCTGATCGAGCACGGGCTGGAACTGGCGGGAGTCCGCGAATACGTTCGGCAGACCCAACAGCGCCTCCTGGTGGCCCCGCTACTGACACAGTTGCGCAGCCGGTACCAGGGCAGAGCAGACGTGGAGAGCCGCCTGCTGGCCCTGCTTGATGAGTTGCGTGCTCTGGCCGACTATGCCCAAGGCTATGGCCCGGCCAACCTGCTGGCCTTGCTGCGCCTTGAGCGCGGGCACTTGCGCGTCCTCGACCTGTCGCAGCTCGCCATTCGCGGGGCCTCTCTGCAAGGCGTCGAGCTGCAAGACGCCAATCTTTCTCACACCCTGATGCAGGAGTGCGTCTGGACCCAGAGCTTCGATGCCATCACCGCAGTGGCCATCAGCCCGAGTGGGCAGTACTGGGCGGCTGCTGGGCGGCGTGGGGAAGTGCGGCTGTGGCGCGAGGACGGCAAGCACCTGCACCGCGTCTGGCAGGCCCACACTGACCAGGTTTTTGCACTGGACTTCAGTCCGGATGAGTGTACACTGGCCAGCGGGGGTCATGACGGCGGCCTCAAGCTGTGGGACGTCGAGACTGGAGCGCTGCTCTGGTCAGACTGGCTGACCAGCGTCATCGAGCGCATGGCCTTTGCACCCGATGGCCGCCTGCTCGCCAGCGGAGGGCTAGACGCGACCATCCGGCTCTGGGACGCAAAGCTGGGCACGCTCTTAGAGGAGGTGCCGCATCCCGAGCCGATCTTCTCACTGGCTTGGAGTCCGGATGGGCACCTGCTCGCCAGTGGCGACGTCGCTGGCACGATCCGGCTCTGGCAGATGCAGCCAGGCGGAGCGTTTTGCGTCACAGAGACGCTCTCCGGGCACAGGAGCTGGGTGCGGGGACTGGCCTTTGCCCCCGACGGCAACATCCTGGCCAGCGCCAGCCGGGATGGCAGCGTCAAGCTGTGGGAGGTTGGCCAGACGGGAAGCGGGCACCCTCTTGAGACCCTCGCGAGGCAGACTGACAAGGGACAGACCGACCTCGTGGATAGGGTGGCCTGGAGTCGAGATGGAGGCACGTTGGCGAGTTCCGGCAGAGATCACACGATCTGGCTGTGGGCTGCCCGCAGTCGCAGCTCTCGGGCGGTGCTGCACGGCCATAGCGCCGTGGTGCTTAGCTTGGCCTTCACCCCCGATGGCCGCCTACTCAGTGGCAGTGACGATGGCACGCTTCGGCTGTGGGAGGTGCAGCGTGGCGAGCCGCTGCGCGTCCTCGCGGGCTACCCGGCCATCCTCTACGACCTGGACTGGTGCCCCGATGGCACACAGCTTGCCAGTGTCGGCACCGAGGGCGTGGTGAACCTCTGGAAGGGGGAAGGCAGAGCAGGGGGAAGGCCCCAGGGCGTGTTGCGCGGCCATGAGTGGATCGTGCGCGGCGTGGCGTGGCATCCCGATGGGAACCTACTGGCAAGCTCTGGGGTGGATAATGCCATCCGGCTGTGGGACCCGGCCACCAGCAGTTCTCTCCAGGTCATCCGCGACATGGACCACCCCGACACCTTCTTCTCTGGCGTGGCCTGGAGTCCCGACGGAAAATTTCTGGCCAGCGGCACCTTTCTGCAAGGCGTGTTGCTGTGGGAGATGAGAGCAGGCACTGGGTGCTGGATCGGGCGTGAGCTCCCGATCTTGATCCGTCGGGTGGCATGGAGCCCCGATGGCACACGCCTGGTGGGAGGCGGTGATGATGGCCACGTCTATGTGTGGGACACTTCTGATGGCACGCGGCTCCATCGGCTGGCGGGACATCGTGGAACCGTCAGATGCGTCACCTGGAGCCCCGAGGGGACGCGGCTGGCCAGTGGGAGATCTTCGTGTGGAATGCGCATACGGGGACGCGCCTCTACAGCTTACACGAGCCGAGCGAGGTGGTCTATGCGCTGGCCTGGAACCCGGATGGGGCCGGGCTGGTCAGTGGCGGCAGCGATGGCAGGCTGTGCTGGTGGAACCTGCTGCTTGGAGAGCGCGTGCGGGTGCGCAAGGCCCATGAGGGGACGGTGCAGACCCTTAAGGTGAGCCCCGATGGGCGTATGCTCGCCAGTTGCGGTGATGATGGCGCGATCAATCTCTGGGACCTAGAGAGTGGCGAACATCTGGGCACCCTGCGCCGCGATCGACCCTACGAACGGCTCAACATTACCGGCATCCGAGGACTGACCCAGGCCGAGATCGCGACCCTGCGTACCTTGGGGGCTGTGGAGGACGGCGTCTATATCTGAAAGGGACTCCTTCCCGCTCTGTTAGGGAGTATGCCGAGGCTTTGGCTACCTACCGTCATGTGGATAGGGGAGCCGAAAAGCCTCGGCATCAGCGAGCCGAACGGCTCGCTCAGTGCGATGGCGATGGGCTTCTTCGCCCGAACTGCTCTGCCAGGCGCTCGACCTCGCGCAGCACCTCCTCCTCTGGCAGGTCGAGGTTGATCGGCCGGACCTGGTAATCTTGAGGGACGCGAACGTTGGTCAGCCAGTAGATCTCGATATTGTGTCCCTCCGGGTCATCGAAGTAGAAGGACAACGCGACGCCATGGTTGAAGGTAAACGTGATGGGTATCCCACGCTCCTTGATCTCGCGGTAAGACGAGAGCAGCTCTGCCAGAGACGAGACTCTGAAGGCCGTGTGCGCAAACATCGGGTTGGAGAAGAAGACCAGATCATGGTGCTCTTCTCCTTCGGGGTGGCGGCTTATGAACACGGTGGCTCCCATAAAAGAAGCAGCCGGGGTCTCCGCCACGACCGTCATCCCCATCACATCGCGGTAGAACGCCGCCAATGCGACAGGATCCTTGACCCCCCAACCGACGTGACGAACGCCAATAAAGTTGGGCATTGTAAATCTCTCCTTTCCGTCAGTGGCAACCGCTGGGCGCTGGCCTGCCTGTTGGCTGGACACGCCTTTGGGCTACCAGAATACTTTCTACTTGTTTCTTCTGCTTTTCATCCATGAGAAGGCCTTTCCTCACTCCAAGGTTCGCCTTGATAGGGTTTGGGGCTACGTCTCAGGTGAGGTGCCTCCGCCCTCTCTACCGCGAGTATAAGATTGTTGTGATCCTTCATCGTGGATGGACAGAGGGAAAGCAGAGATCGCAGGCGTCTCAATGAGGCGTCCGCGATTGAGATCACTTAGATCTGTGCTTGACCCCCATCGACGAACAGTTCAATCCCATTAACAAAACTGCTCTCATCTGAGGCAAGGAACACGACGGCTTTGGCGATTTCGTCAGGATCGGCTATTCTTCCCAACGGGATAGAGGCTGCCAATGCCGCAAAGATCTGCTGCCGCGCTTCTTCTGTTTGCACTATCCTACTGAGTCTTGGCGTGACAGTTGGACCAGGGCTCACGGCATTCACGCGGATATTGCGGCCCTTCAGATCGAGCGTCCAGGATCGCGCAAAGCAGCCATTGGCTGCTTTGCTTGCGGCATAGACACTCATGGCAGGATCCACTTTGAGCTTGAACTACTTTTGTAGAGGCTCCAAAGATTTGAATTAGCACATCAGTTGTTCATAGGCAACGGGACTCTTGTAGCCTAGTGAAGAATGGCGT
>Ga0213874_10000019_pt1 | contig 21282 bp, 21 predicted proteins | sample BarmaccomBMRX_R7_FD_160098 | JGI IMG/M metagenome (GOLD analysis project Ga0213874, IMG submission 160098) | Root-associated microbial communities from Barbacenia macrantha in rupestrian grasslands, the National Park of Serra do Cipo, Brazil - RX_R7 | ecosystem: Host-associated > Plants > Roots...
CGTCGACACCGAAATAACGCGTGACCACGAAGATGTGGCGGCCGCGCTCCAGGGATGTCTTGACCGCGTGATTCAGCATCTCTGTGGACACTTTGGCCGCGAGCTTCGCATGACCCGGCTTGCCCTAGCGGGCGGCGTGGCTCTGAACACCACCGCTAACGCTCGGCTGCTCGAAGCGGGCATTTTCGAGGAGCTCTACGTCCAGCCCGCCGCCGCCGACGACGGCACCGCACTGGGGGCCGCCCTGAATCGAGCGGCGCTCGCAGGTGAAGTGGTGAACCGCCGCTCGCCGACCCCGTTCTATGGCCCGGCCCACGGCGCAATGCGACTCGATTCGGCGCTCACGGAGTTTGCCGAGCGGATCGAGGTGACTCGTCTCGGCTCACTGGGCGAGGCTTGTGAGGCAGCCGCGGATCTGATCGCCGGCGGCGAGGTCATCGCCTGGTACCGCGACCGCATGGAGTTCGGTCCGCGGGCGCTCGGGCATCGAAGCATCCTCGCCGATCCCGCGCGAGGAGATATGAGAGACCGCGTCAACGCACTGGTGAAAATGCGGGAGGCGTTCAGGCCGTTTGCGCCCGCGGTGACGCTCGAGCAGGCCAGCCGGTGGTTCGAGATTGAACCGGGTATCGAGCTGCCGTACATGAACGTCAACGTCAATGTGCGTCCGGAGTATCGATCACAACTTCCGGCAACCACCCACGTGGACGGTTCGGCTCGCATTCAGACGGTGTCGAGCGTGGACAACGCGTCCTTCCACACCCTGCTGGAAGCCGTCGGAAGACGCACGGGACGTGAGATAGTGCTGAACACGAGCTTCAACGTAAAAGGCCAAGCGATCGTGAACACGCCGGAAGAGGCGCTCGATACGTTCCTCGGCACCGGCATCGAGGCGCTGTTCCTCGAGGATGTCATGGTCCGTAAGCGGGAGGGGGTCGGCGACCGACAGAGGTAGCGGGGGGCGCGCCCGAGCCTAACCGCCGGCCTCCGCATCAGCCTCCTCGACCGCCTCGGCCAGGAGCGTCGCCAGATCCACCACGCGGAGCGCGTCGCCGCTGCTCTGCACCCCGTCGTCGAGCATCACGGTGCAGAACGGGCAGGCCACCGCGAGCGTGTCCGCCCCGGTGGCCGCCGCCTCGCGCACGCGCTCGGCGTTGATCGGCCGGCCGCGCTCCTCCATCCACATGTGCGCCCCGCCGGCCCCGCAGCAGAACGTCTCCTTGCCCGAGCGCTTCATCTCGACCGGCTCGCCGACCGCGGCCACCAGCTCGCGCGGCGCCGCCAGCACGTCGTTGTGGCGGGCGAGGTAGCAGGAGTCGTGATAGGTGATCGAGCGCGAGCCCGACCGCGAGCCGGGCCCCGCGGCCGCTCCGGCCTCGGCCCCGTGACCGGCGCGCGATGGCGAGAGCCGCCCCTCGCGCACGAGGCGGGAAAGGAGCTCGGTGTGGTGGACCACCTCGTAGCGGCCGCCGAAGTCGGGGTACTCATTGGCGAGCGTGTTGAAGCAGTGCGGGCAGTTGGCCACGATCTTCGTCACCCCAGCCTCGTTCAGCGTCGCGACGTTGGCCTCGGCGAAGGCCTGGAAGACGTACTCGTTGCCCATCCGCCGGGCCGGATCTCCGGTGCAGCTCTCGCCCGGCCCGAGGATCGCGAAGTCGACCCCGGCGCGCCGCAGCAGCCGCGCGACCGATTCCGCGGTCTGCCGCGCCCGCTCGTCGAACGAGGAGGCGCAGCCGACCCAGTAGAGATACTCGGGCGGCGGCTCACCCGGCTCGAGCACGCGGACGCCCAGCGAAGCCGCCCACGCCGCGCGGTCCGCCTGCGGGTGCCCCCACGGGTTCGACGCCCGCTCGACGTCGCGGAGCATCGGCTCGGCCTCGCTCGGGAACGACGACTCGACCATGACCAGGTTTCGCCGCAGGTCGACGATGTGGTCGACGTGCTCGATCGAGACCGGGCAGGCCTGCACGCAGGCGCCGCAGGTGACGCAGTCCCACACCATCTCCTCGGGCACCGCGTCCGGGACGAGCTTGGAATCCCCTTCGCTCAGCACCGCGTCGCGCACTCCCATGATCACCAGCTTGGGCGAGAGCACCTTGCCGGTGGCGTACGCCGGACAGGCGTCCTGGCAGCGGCCGCACTCGGTGCACGAGAAGGAGTCGAGCACCTCCTTCCAGGTCAGCTCACTCGCCACCCCCGCGCCGAACCGAAGCTCCTCCTCGGGCACCGAGGGGTCGTCGAAGCGCAGCGGCTCGAGCCGGCCGCCCGGACCGGTCCGCCCAAACCACACGTTGACCGCCGCAACGAAGATGTGCAGGTGCTTGGAGCGCGGCAGGTAAGCCAGGAAGCCGAGGATGGTCAGGACGTGCAGCCACACGAAGACCCGCTCGAGCACCCGGGTGACCGGTCCGCGCCCGAACAGGCCGGACAGCGCATTCGACACGAACGACCAAGACGCCGGCCACTCGTTCAGGCCGAGCGCGATCAGCGTGGCGTGCCACAGGAGCAGCGAGACGACGATCGTGGCGATCAGGGCGAGGATCAGGTCCGCCTCGCCCAGGTGACTGCCCGCGAACCGCCGCGGCCGCAGCACCTTGCGGATCCACAGCGCCGCCAGAACCCCCGTCAGCACGAGCACGCAGAACACGTCGACCAGCGCCTGGTACCAGCCCTGGTGCCCCAGCCACGGCAGCGTGGCGTGCCTCGACACCGCCCCGATCATGGCGATCACGATCGTCGGGCCGAGGACCAGAAAGCCCCAGAAGATGAACGCGTGCATCAGCCCGGGCCCGATCCGCTGGAGCAGCTTGCGCTGCCCGAGCACGATCGTCGCCTCGTTTCGCACCCGCCGGCCCACCGCGCCCTCGCGTGTGACCGGCGCCCCGGCGCGCACCAGCCCCACCAGCTTGACGACCCGCCGCGCGAACAGCCACGAGCTCACCGCGAGCGCGGCGGCGAGCGCCAGCGCGGAGACCAGAACGCCTACGAGCCCCTCGCCTTCCTGATCTCGGCCGAGATCGCCGGCACCACCTCGTGCAGGTCCCCGATAACCGCGTAATCGGCGCTGGCGAAGATCGATGCCTCACCGTCCGGATTGATCGCGAGCAGCTTCTTGGCGCCCTTGACCCCGGCCAGGTGCTGCGTGGCGCCGCTGATCCCGCAGGCGATGTACAGCTCCGGTGAGACCTTCGTGCCGGTCTGGCCGACCTGGTCGGAGTGCGGCCGCCAGCCGGCGCTCGTCACCGCCCGCGAGCAGCCGACGGCGCCGCCGAGCAGCGAGGCCAGCTCCTCGAGCGCCACGAAGCCCTCGGCCGAGCCGACGCCCCGGCCACCGGAGACAACCACCTCGGCGTCGGCCAGCGACACGCCGGCCACTGCCGAGGGCACCCGCTCGCTCACGCGGACGAGTAGGTCGGCCGGCTCCTCGCTCGCCGCCACGCTCTCGATCTCGGCCGGGTCGAGCACGCCGTCGGCGGCGATCGCGTGCGGCGCCACTGTCAACAGCACCGGCGAGCCATGGATCCGGGCTTCTTCGAGCAGGCTCCCGCCCCACCGCAGGCGCACCACCTCGGCCGGATCGCCCAGGGCGACCGAGGTGCAGTGGGCGGCCATCGGAAGGTCGAGCCGGGCGGCGACGTGGGCGAGGACCTCGTTGCCGCGCTCGCTCCCCGGCGCGACCACCGCGGCCGGCCGCCGCTCGGAGATCACCTCGGCCAGGGCGTGCGCCCACGCGGCCGGCGCATAGCCTGCGCCATCGTTCGTGATCCGGACCGCGTCGAGCGGATCGGAGTCACCCGCCAGCGAGCGCCCGAACGCGATCGCCTGCTGCGAGAGCTCATCGCCGGCGTCTTCGACGAACACCAGGATCGCCATCTACACCAACCCCAGCTCCGCCAGCACCGAGATCACCGCCGGCGCCGCATCGGCGCCATGGCCGAGCACCTGTGTCTGCTTCTCAGCCCCGGAGGGCAGCCGCAGCCGCACCATCTCCAGACGCGCGTCGACCGGGCCGGCCACCGTCGACTCGACGGGCTTGCGCTTGGCCCGCAGCCGCCCCGGCACCGAGGGGTAACGCGGCAGGTTGATTCCCTCCTTGACCGTCACCACCGCGGGCAGCGGCACCGTGTAGACGTCACGGCCGCCCGGGACCTCCTGCTCGCAGCGCACCGCCGCGCCGCCGTCGAGCACCGCAATCGCCTTGACGCCCGTGACCACCGGCAGACCGAGCGCGTAGGCCACGCGCACGGCCACCTGGTAGTTGCCGGCGTCGGCCGACTCGTTGCCGAACATCAGCAGGTCGAAGCCCTGCTCGCGCACCGCGGAGACGATCGCCGCGGCGGTCGCCTGCGGGTCCGACTCGCTGCCGTCGCTGACCAGATGGATCGCCCGCTCGACGCCGATCGCCATCATGTCCCGCAGTTGCTCCTCGGCCTCCGGCGGCCCCAGAGTCAGCACCGTCGAGGAGCCCCCGTGCTGCTCGACCAGCCGCACCGCCTCCTCGCAGGCGCATTCCTCGTGCGGGCTGACGGTGAACCCGAGGTGGCGGGTGGAGATCGCGCGCTCGTCGTCGGTCAGCACGATCCGCCCGCCGGTCAGCGGCACACGCTTGACGCAGGCCAGGATGTTCACGAGCGGACCCGCGAGTTCGAGGGGTCGAACAGCGGCGTCGCGTCGGTGGCGGCGACCGTCACCGGGAAGCGCTCGCCCATGTACTCGACCGCCAGCGGAGCTCCCACGACCGCCTCCGACGGCGGCAGGTACGCCATCAGGATGTGCTTGCCGATCGACGGGCCGGCGCCCGCGCTGGTCACGTACGAGCGCCGCCCGCGGCGGTCGACCAGCACGTCGCCGTCACGCGTGAGCACCGGCTCGCCTCCCATCATGTAGCGCTTGACGCCGGTGGCGGAGGTGTGGTCGTCCACGGTCAGCGTGCACATGATCGCCGCGGGCTCCTCCTCGCGGTGGCGCCGGTGTGCGTCGCGCCCGATGAAGTCCTCGGGCTTGACCGTGCCCCAGGCCATCCCGGCCTCGACCACGTTGTAGTCGCCGTCGAGCTCGGCGCCGTAGGCGCGGTAGCCCTTCTCGAGCCGACCCGTCGTCCCGTACACCCCGATCCCCACCGGGACGAGGCCATGCGGCGCCCCCGCCTCGTAGACGATGTCCCACAACCGCGCGCCCTGCTCCATCGGCACGTAGAGCTCCCAGCCCAGGTCGCCCACGTAGGAGATCCGCGAGGCGATCACCTCGAGCGGCCCGACCTCGATCCGCTTGCACGATGCGAACGGAAGGCCCCCGTGCGAGACATCCTCGCCGGTGATCGCGCTGAGAATCTCGCGCGCCCGCGGTCCCCAGAGCCCGAGTGTGGTCCAGGCGCTCGTCTGGTCGGACAAGGACGCTGAGCCGTCGTCGGGCAGGTGGTCGGCGAACCACTTCATGTCCGAGCGGCCGTAGGCGCCACCGGTGACCACCCGGAAGCGGTCCTCGGCCAGGCGCATGATCGTCAGGTCGGCCTTAAAGGCGCCGCCCGGGGTGAGCACCGGTGTGTACACCACGCGGCCGGCCGGCACGTCCATCTGGCGCAGGGCGATTCGCTGCAACGCGTGCAGCGCGCCCGGTCCGCTCACGTCGAAGATCGCGAACGCGGTGAGGTCGACCAGGCCGGCGCGGTCGCGCATGGCCAGATGCTCGGCGTTGATGATCGCCGACCACCAGCGCGACTCCCACTCGGCCTCGCGCCGCGGCACCCGGTCGCCGTACTCCTCGAGCAGGGCCGCGTTGCACTCGTACCACTGCGGGCGCTCCCACCCCACCGCCTCGTAGAAGACCGCGCCGAGCGCCCGCTCGCGCTCGTAGAACGGCGAGACCCGGACGCCGCGGTCCGACTCCCACTGCTCGCTCGGATGGACGATCCCGTACATCTTGTTGAAGCTCTCCGACGCCCGCGCCTTGACGTGGAACGACGTCTTCTGGCAGGGGTACGCGCGGGCCACGTTGGACTCGTAGACGTCGATCTCGGACTCGCCGTGGACCATCTGCTCGGCCACCGTCTTGCCGACGCCCGGGCCCTCCTTGATCCACACCGCGGCGGCTGACCACAAGCCGCGCACCTCGGGCGTCTCACCGAGCAGCGGCATCCCGTCGTAGGTCACCGACAGCACTCCGTTGATGGCGTACTTCACCCCGACGCTCTCGTCGCCGACTATCTCGGGCATCAGCTCGAGCGCGATCTCCATCTGCGGGTCGAAGTCCTCCTGGGTGAACGGCAGCTCGGTGGGGGTCAGCGGCGCTTCCTCGATCGACGGGATCTCGTCGGGATCGAGGGTGATCGGGCGGTGGGCGTAGGAGCCGATCTCGAGGCCCGTGCCCTCCTGGCGCTCGTACATGTTGGTGTCCATGTCGCGCACGATCGGGTACTCGATCAGCCCGCGGCTGTCGGCGAACCGCGGCGCCGGCCCGATGTCGATCATCTGGTGGACCATCGGCGTGAGCGGGATCGACGCGCCGGCCATCCGGGCGATCCGCGGGCTCCAGGCCCCGCACGCGATCACGACGCGGTCCACCTCGATGTCCCCCCGGGTGGTCCGCAAGCGCCTCACCCGCCCGCCCGACACGTCGACGCCGAGGACCTCCGTGTTGGCGAACACGTTCATTCCGGCGGCGATCGCGCGCTCGCGCATCAGCGTGCCCGCCTGCAGCGAGTCCACCACCCCGGCGCCCGGCGTGTGGAACCCCCCGAGGATCAGCTGCTCGTTCATGTAGGGCACGAGCTCCTTCACCTCCGCCGGCGTGAGCAGCGAGACCGGTTCGATCCCCCACGACTTGGCCGAGGCCAGCCGCCGGGTCAGCTCCTGCATCCGTTCGCGTCCGCGGGCGATCTCGATCCCGCCGCTCTGGGTGAAGACGCCCAGGTCCCGGTACTGGCGCACGCTCTCGAGCGTCAGCGCGGTCATTTCCTTGGAGTGATCGACCGGGAAGATGAAGTTCGAGGCGTGGCCGGTCGAGCCGCCCGGGTTGGGCAACGGCCCCTTGTCGATCAGCGTGACGTCGGTCTCGCCAAGGCGCGTGAGGTGGTAGGCGACGCTGTTGCCCACGATCCCGGCGCCGATGATGACCACGCGCCGAGAGGCCGGCAGTTGAGCGGAGGCGGACACGGGCGTGATATATCAGAAGAACATCAGGTTCGTCAACTCGCGAAGGTCATTCGTCGACTCGCGAGTGAGGACGGGCTGCGCTCTCCGCAGCGCCCAAGCCGGACGGCTCGCGGGGTCGCCCCGGTCGTCGGCGTCTTCGTGGTATCGGCAATGGCCGTTCAACATCGCGGTGACGCTGGTGTTCCGCCCCGGCACTACCAGGTGCGGCCGGCTGCCCGCGCTCACCGTGGCGCGGCCGGCTCGCTCCGCAGCACCCGCGCCGCGGTGAGGATGACCAGCACGGTCATCAGCACCGCGCTGCTCACGCACCACTGGCAGATCGCCTTGATCGTGAACAGCTCGCGGTAGGTCAGGTACACGCTGAACAGGAAGCCGATCAGCGCGACGCCGAAGCCGGCCAAGCGGCCGAGGTCGCCGCGCAGGGCGAGCGAGAGGAGGATCGCGATGTATCCCAGGAGGCCGAGGACGGCAACCGGAATCCCGTCGAGTTTGGCGTAGCGGGAGCTCTGCACCGTCTCGCAGCCGCCGTTCGAGAAGCACACCGGCTTCAGGCCGGCGTAGTGGATGTAGGTCAGATAGCCCGCGACCGCGATTCCGACCAGGCAGATAACCGCGATCGCCACGCGCAGGCGGCGGTCCACCGACACGCTCGGGGCGAGCGTCGGGGCCGCCGCGGTCACGAGACCGAGTTGATCGCCGACTCGAGCGTGCCGTAGTCGACCGCTCCGACGATCGGCTGCGCCTGGCCCTTGGGGCCCTGAACCACGATCGTGGGCGTGCTGTTGAAGCCCTTGGCGTTCGCGGCGGCGACATCGGCGCCGACCTGCTGGGTCAGACTCGAGGACGTGCGGTCCGTTGACCACCTGGCGAAGTCGAGGCCGGGAACGAGCCTCGCAATCCCGTTGAGGAAGGCCGTGTTGACGTAGTCGGTGCCCTCCTGGCCCTGGAGCTTGTAGAAGGTGAGGATGTAGTTCCAGCCCCTCGCCTGCTCGCCGGCGGCCAGCGCCGCCGCCTGCTGAACCGGGAAGATCGTGGCGCCGTCGGGCGCGCTGCCGGTGGCCGTCGGGAGCGAGCGGTAGATCAGCTTGACCTTGCCCGAGCGGACGTCGTTGGCGATCAGCTGGCTCCCGGCGCCCGCGGCGAAGTCGCGGCAGATCGGGCACTCGAGGTCGCCGAACTCGGTCACGGTGACCTTCGCCGAGCCCGAGCCCAGGCTGTTGTTGCCCGATTGCGCGATCCCGCTCAGGGCGCTTGTCACCTGAGCGGCGCTCTGCTTGGCCGCGGCGCTCGTGAGCGACGCGGCCGACGCGGAGCCGGAGCCGCCGCCGCTGCTCGAGACGGCGATTGCCACCGCCACGATCACGATCGCGATCAGGGCGACGCCGCCGACGATCCGCAGCCGCCGCTGCCGGGCCGCCCGCTCGGCGCGCGCGCGTTCCTCGGCCACTCGCCGGGCGCGGGCTTCTTCCTTTTGTTTCGTACGCGAGGCCATCAGGCGAGGATTCCCCTGACAAGCAGAATAGCGACGACGAGCGCGGCCACGCCAACGCCGAGGGCGGCGATCGCGGCGAGCAGGCGCACTGCGAGCTGACGGTGGTTCATCAGCCGTCGGCCTGGTCGACGACGACCGCGGAGAACGACGGCCCCGACGGCGGGGTTACCTGAAACGAGAGGCCCCAGCGCCCGGCCATCACCAGCGCCGGCGCCGAGCGCGTGTACACCCCCGGCCCGGTCTCGGTCAGCTGGTATTCCTGCGAGGGCATCTGCATCTCGGTGTGGTTCAGCGTCAGGGTGACCGTCGCGCCGCGGACCGGCTGTCCGTTGCGGGTGATCCGCAGGCCGAACGAGTCAGGGGCGGCGGCCCGGTTGGGGGAGACCAGCACCTGAACCACGTAGCCGGCGCGGTGCAGCGTCTGCGCGACCACACCCGGCCCGACGGTCGCCGCGGCCGAGTTCTGCAGCGCCCAGCTCGGCGGTGGCGGCGCGAGGCTCGAGAGCAGCGCCGCCGCGAACGCCGCGGCGGCCACCAGCACCGCTTCGGCGCTGATCAGCCGCCGGAGCAGCCGCGCCGCGGAGGTGCCCGGCACCGAGCGCTCGCGGGCGGCCAGGAGCGCCGGGCGGGTGCCCATCAGGTTCACCGCTCCGAGCCCCATGGCGGCCAGCAGCAACCCGAGCTTGGCCAGGATCGTCACCCCGTAGCCGGTCTCCCACAGCGCGTTGACCGCGGGCATGTGGATGATCGTGGCTCCGGTTCCCGAGGCGAGGAGGAGGAGCACCGCGGCCAGCGCCAGATTGGAGAAGCGCGGCACGACCACGGTCAGGACCTCGACCCGCGCCGATGCGCCGGGGCGTTCGGTCTCGGTCAGGCTCATCCACAGCACGAGCAGCCCGATCAGGCCCCCCAGCCACACCGACCCGGCGGCCAGGTGAAGCCAGTCGAAGGCCAGCGAGTAGCCCCGCGGCGAGGTCTGCCCCGCGTGCCCGATCGCGCCGGGGACGAGCAGCGTGGCCGCCGCGGCCAGCGCCGCTCCCGCGCCGGCCGCGAGCTCGGCCAGCGAGCGCCGTTCGCGGTCCGGGCGGTCGACCCACAGGGCGATCGCGCCGGCCACGCAGAACAGGGCGAAGCACAGCTCGAGATCGAGCAGCCCGCGGGAGAACGCGGTGACACGGAACAGCGGGACGAGGGCGCCGAGGTCGAACACCGAGCGCAGCGAATCGTTGGCCACCGAGAAGTCGAGGTAGGCCGGGACCGCCACCAGCCCGACGATCGACGTGACAACGAACCCCAGCGAGACCGCGCGGAGACTCGACCCCGGCATCCGGAGCAACACCGGGCGCGCCACCATGAGCCGGAGCGCGAGCAGCCCGATCGCGCTCATCACGCTCAGGAACATGATCCAGCGGGCGATCAGCAGCTGCGGCCCGGTCGCACTGGCCGACACGCTCGGCACCTGGAACTGCGGCGCCGGGCCTGGGTTGGGGCCGAGAGCGTAGGTGAACGCTCCCTGCACGGGATGGCCGTCGACCGAGATCGCGCGCCAGTAGACGAGGTACCAGCCGCTGGCCGCGCCCGGCCGCAGCGGCACGACCAGCGTGTCGGGATCGGCCGGCGAGCGGCTCGGGGCGCCTGTCGTCTGCTGGCTGCCGGCGGCGTTGGTCACGGAGATGATCGCGAACCGCGGCTCGACCGCCTCGTCGAAGGTGAGCGCGACCTGGGCGGGCGGTGAGTTCAGGACTTCGGTGGCCGACGGAACCGTCCGGATCAGGTACGCGTGGGCGGAGGCGGTGCTCGGGAGCGCGAGCACGGCGAGTCCGATCGCGGCGAGGACGGCGAGGATGCCGGCGCGGCGCCTCACGGCGACTTCAGGAGGCCACCTGCAGTGTGTAGGGAGCGGTGACCACGCGGCCGCCCAGCTTCATCTGCAGGAACAGCCGCCACGCCCCCGGTACGGGGAGGAGCACGCCGAGGGTCAGCCGGCCGGGCGACGTCGATTGCCCCGAGATGCGGGTTGCGCCGAGCACGCTCGAGCAGTTCAGAGCGCCCGGCGCGCACACGTGGGTGTGAAAGTAGTCGAGCGACCCCTCGTGAAAGAAGATGGCGTGGGCGAGCGCCCCGAACCAGGGCACGAAGTTGACCTTGGCCCCGTGCGCATCGGTCACCTCCACGTTGACGAACTGGGCCTGGATCGCGTGCAGCGCGGGATTGCCCTGCATGTCCACGTGGTATCCGTCGACGCTGAGGTCCGGCTTGAACGGCGGCAGCGGCCGCGGGTCGTAGGCGCCGGCGACTTCGACCGAGCGCAGAAGCTGGAAGTTCGACTGGCCTCCGGGCAGGTTCGGATAGGCGTCGACCAGCACGCGGTAGGGCCCCGGGGCGGGAAACGTCACCGTCTGGTGGACCATGCCCCCCGCGCCGACCGGCGGGTGCTGGTGAATGATGTAGGTGAGGTCGTCGCGCACGATTATCAGGTGTATGCCGGTGTGGGGACCGGGGCCCGTCTTGTACGTCGTCAGCGGCCGGCCGTTCGGCTGCTGGATCACGAACGAGATCGTGGTCGGGCGACCCCTCTCCACCGAACCGGCGGGCTGGAAGCCAGCCAGCGAGAACGTCCGGGCCGGCGCCACCTTCGGCACCGACACGTCGCTGGCCGCGCTCGAGCCGCAGCCGGCGAGCGCGGCGGCCGCCAGCATGACGGACACCAGCCGTCGCACGCCCACGCTCATCGGAGGGCGGCCTCCAGCGCCTGCGTGGCGGCGTGCACTCCGAACGCCCCCTCCAGCCGCGCGGTGATCATGCCCTGTTGGTTGATCGTGAACAGCCACGGCTCGGTCTCCAGATGAAAGGCCTTGAGCTGTGGGCGCAGGCCCTGGCTCGGCTGGTTGTTCACGTAGACCTCTTCGTGAATGAACGTGATCCGGTTCTCGTACTCATGCTCGAGCTCGGCCACGATGTCCGTCACCGGCCCGCAGACCCGGGAGGTACAAAGCTGCGGCGTCGAGAACAGCAGTGCGACCGGCCGCTTGCCGAGCACCGCATCCAACGATACGGAGTGCATGTTTTCCGGCGGTAGACGAGTGGTTAGGAGCTTGATATCGCCGTGCGTGGAGGCGAGCGTGTCGGTGGCGATGGCGGGCGAGCGCGCGCCCACATCGGGAATCGGCGAGGAGGCGGCGACCGCGATCTCCCCGGCCGACCCGATCAGCCCCCGCGACGTTCGCGTCAGGGCGAGGATGTAATACGTTCCGGGGGCGGGGACGCGAAACTCGGTCTCGTAGATCGCCTTTACCCCTCCCGGGCCGGAGTTCTGCTGACTGCGGTAGGCCGGAGTCACGGTCATCGGGTCGGCCGGGGCGAGGAACGGACCCGAGGCCGGCGAGTTCGGGCTCTTGGCCAGGTACACCGCGGTGGGCGCGTATACGAACGCGCCCGAGCTGGTGTTGAGGCCGAAGGCGAGCCGGCGCGCGCCGGGAGTGAAGCTTCCGGTGGCGGCGCCGAACTGGGCGCTCGAGCCGGCCAGCGAGGCCAGCTGCTGCAGCGTGTGGCCGCGCGCGGAGGGGAACCGGTCGGCGCGGGGCCGCTCGGCGGTCGGGAGCTCTGAGACCGCGGGCGGCAGGGCGCCGGCGGCCGTGCTCGAGCTGGCGCTGGAGGGAGCCCGGGCCGAGGCAGTGGAGGATGAGCTGGGCTTGGACGCACCGCATCCGGCGATCGCGATCGTGGCCGCGATCAGCGCCACCAACGCCCCTGGATGCAGCGGTCGCGACGCCTTAACTTCGGACGGCTGGACCGGCACAATCAGAGCGTACAACGTGCTCACCACCCGCAGTTTGCGTGTAACCAGCTTGTTACCGCTCACACCGACGCGACGGCGCGACAGTCTCGTGCTCTAGAGTGCGCGCCATGGCGGCTGACTACAGCGACGGGCTGCCGGCGGTTTATGGCGCTGCAGCACGCCCGCAGAACCGCATCCGGGTCGCGGTGATCGACCGCGATCCGGGCTTCACGAAGGTCTTCGTCCACCGGCTCGACTCGCTCGGCTGGGAGTACCGCGCCCTACCCGGCCCGACGACGCCCGAGCGGCTCATCGCCATGCGCCTGAACGCGCTGGTCGTCGACGTGACGGTGATCGCCCCCGGCAGCTGGGAGTATCTGGAGCGCGTCTGCGCGCGCCTGCCCGGTCTCTCGGTGATCGTCTGCACCGGTCCCTCCTCGGTGGCCCAGCGCGTCCGGGGCCTGCGGATCGGGGCCGATGCCTGGATCACCAAGCCCTGTCATCCCGAGGAGCTGATCTGCGTGATCGAGGCCGCCGTCCGGCGCCACCGCCGCAACGAGATGCCCGAGCTCGACGCCGCCGCCACGGTGGGCGAGATCACGATCCGCCCGGACCGCTATCAGGCCTACGCCGGGGAGACGAGCCTCGAGCTGACCGCGCGGGAGTTCGAGATCCTCCAGCTGCTCTCGCAGTCCGACCGCGTCCTGCGTCGCGAGGAGATCTACGAGCGCGTATGGGGCTACGCCATGGCCCACGGCGATCGATCCGTCGACGTGTTCGTGCGCAAGCTCCGCCAGAAGCTGAATGCCGCCTCGCCGGGGTGGACCTACATCCACACGCACTTCGGCGTGGGCTATCGCCTTGCGCCGACGCACGAGGCCGCGCCGGACTACGAGAGCGCGGCCGCCGTCCCCGAGGCCGCGGCCGCCGTCCCCGATGCCGCGCTCTCGGGCGCCGGCGCCGCCGACGCCCCCGACGCCGCGTCCGAGGCGGCCGTCGCACCGTCCGGGTAACCACCTATTCACATCTCCGTCACGACCGCGTAACGCGTCCGCCGCCGGCGGCCCGCAGCATCTGAGGACATGGCTGCCACCGCCCAATCCGGTCGCGAGCTGATCGCGGTCGGGCCGCTCGAGATCCTCCCCGACGAGCACCTCGTCCGCGTCCGCGGGCGAGCCCTGATGCTCTCGATCCGCGAGCTGCGCCTGCTGACCGAGCTGGCGCGCAGAGAGGACCGCATCATGTCGCGCGAGGAGCTCTTCCGCCTCGTGTGGGGGCGGGAGATGCGGCGCGGTGACCGTTCGGTCGACGTCTACGTGCGCAAGCTCCGGGTCAAGCTGGAGGTGGCGCTGCCGCGGTGGCGGTTCATCCACACCCACTTCGGCTTCGGCTACCGCCTGAGCGCCGAGGAGCAGGACGAGCGGGTCGCCAACGCGGGTTTCACAACCGGATAACACCCGGGCGCCCGCGGCTTCGCAAACTCTGACGAAAACCAACTCAAGGAGATGACTTTGAAACCAGGTCCTTTCGGCGCACTCGGGCTCGCATTGGCGGCCTCGGTCGCGCTCGCCGCGTGCGGCTCGAGCAGCAGCTCGTCGAAATCGTCGTCGAGTGCGGGCTCCGCCTCGGCCACGCCCGCATCCGCCAGCAGTTCGGGCAGCGGCAGCGGAGGAGGCGGTGGCACACTCAACGGCGCCGGTTCGACCCTGGCCGCTCCGATCTACCAGCAGTGGGGCTCGGTGCTGAAGGGCCAGGGGCTGACCGTCAACTACAACCCCGTCGGCTCGGGAGCCGGGCAGACGCAGCTGGCCGGGGCAACGGTCGACTTCGCCGGCAGCGACCCGGCGCTGAAGCCGGCCGACAAGGCCAAGATGAAGGGCCCGGTCCTGCAATTCCCGGTCGCCTTCGGCGCCATCACCGTGTCGTACAACCTCTCGGGCGTGAAGAGCGGCCTGAAGCTGGACGGCACCACGATCGCCGACATCTTCACGGGCAAGATCAAGACCTGGAGCGATCCGGCCATCAAGGCGCTGAATTCCGGCATGAGTCTGCCCAGCAGCTCAATCACGGTCGTGCACCGCTCTGATTCGTCGGGGACCACCCAGGGGTTCACAACCTTCCTCTCGGATGCCGATCCGGCCTGGAAGTCCTCGGTGGGCGTGGGCAAGGACGTGAAGTGGCCGGTCGGAACCGGCGCCAAGGGCAATTCGGGCGTCGCCGCCGCGGTCAAGCAGACGCAGGGCGCGATCGGCTACGTCGAGCAGGCCTACGCGCTCGAGAACGGCTTCACCTATGCCGCGGTCAAGAACTCCTCCGGGCAATACATCGAGCCGACGATCACGAACACCTCGGCGGCGGCGACCGGGATCAAGGTCCCGGCCGATCTCGGCATCTCGACCATCAACGCCCCCGGCGCGTCGGCCTACCCGATCGTCTCCCAGACGTTCATCGACGTCTACGCCGATCCGTGCAAGAGCGGCAAGGCGAGCTCCTCGACGGCGGGCGGGCTGAAGAAGTTCCTCACCTACGCGTTCGGAGACGGGCAGAAGACGCTCGGTCAGAGCAGCAACCAGCTGCCCTACGCGCCGCTGCCGGCCGGTCTGACGGCCAAGAACAACGCGCAGCTGGCGAAGATGACCTGCAACGGATCCCCGATCTCCTAGGCGAAAAGTCCTTGGAGGCATCCGCCACCGGCGTTCGCGGCGGCCGCTCGGCGCTCGAGCGGTCGCCGCTCTCGCGCCTTCCCGACCAGGTCATGCAGTGGGGCCTCAGCGCCCTGGCCGCGCTGATCCTGATCCTGCTGGCCTACTTCTTCATCCGCCTGATCGGCCAGTCGGGCAACGTCTTCTCGAAGTACGGCCTGAGCTTCGTCTTCGGCAACGATTGGGACGTCTCCCGCAACATCTACCACGGCGCCGCGCTCGTGGTGGGGACGCTGATCACCTCGGCGATCGCGTTGATCATCGGCGTACCGGTGGCCGTGGCCACCGCGCTGTTCATCAACGAGCTGTGCCCGCGGCGGCTCCGGGGCCCGTTCGCACTGCTGGTCGACCTGCTCGCCGCCGTCCCCTCGGTGGTCTACGGCCTGTGGGGCGTGTTCGTGCTGTGCCCCAAGCTGCTGCCGGCCGAGAAGTGGTTCGCCAAGACGTTCTCGTTCATCCCGTTCGTCGGGGGCGGCACGCCGACGCTCTACAACTACTTCATCGCCGGGCTGATCCTGGCCATCATGATCCTGCCGATCGTCTCGGCCATCGCCCGCGAGGTGATCTCGACCGTGCCGGCGGAGCACAAGGAGGCGGCGCTCGCCCTCGGGGCCACGCGCTGGGAGATGATCCGCATCGCGGTGCTCCCGTACTCGCGCTCCGGCATCACCGGCGGGGCGATGCTCGGCCTCGGCCGCGCGCTCGGCGAGACGATCGCCGTAGTCCTGGTGATCGGCAACGCGCCGGTGATCGGCTCGCACCTGTTCAGCCAGGGCTACACGCTGGCCGCGGTGATCGCCAACGAATTCGGCGAGGCGACCGGCATCCACACCTCGGCCCTGTTCGCCGCCGGCCTCGTCCTGTTCGTGCTCACGCTGATCGTCAACATCATCGCCCGCGGCTTCGTCGCCCGGGGCACCAGAGGCGCCCGAGGCACCGGCGGGACGGGGATTGGTCTCGCGGCGAGCGGAGGTGAGATATGACCGCGAGCGCCGTGCCCCCGGTGAGCGCCCGGCGCCGCCGAACCGACAAGCTGATGCGTGGGCTGCTGACCGCGGCCGCGGTGATCGCCCTCGTGCCACTGGTCCTGGTCGTCTACTACCTGCTCTACAGGGGGCTCGGGAGCTGGAGCGGGCAGTTCTTCACGAGCGACCCGAACGGCAACTTCCTCGGGTACCCGGGCGGGATCCGCAGCGCTCTGGTGGGCACCCTCGAGATCGTCGCTCTGGCCACGCTGATCGCGGTGCCGATCGGGGTCGGGGTGGCCTTGTACCTGACCGAGTACGGCAAGCAGTCGCCGTTCGCCAACCTCGTGCGGTACTTCGTCGACGTGATGACCGGCGTGCCCTCGATCGTCTTCGGCCTGTTCATCTACATCGTGCTGGTGCTGGCCCATGTGGGCGGCGGCTTTACCGCATGGAAGGGCTCGATCGCCCTCTCGCTGCTGATGCTGCCGGTGGTCGTCCGCGCCTCCGAGGTGGTGTTGCTGCTCGTGCCCGCCAGCCTGCGCGAGGCCGCGCTGGCCCTCGGCGCCCCGCGCTGGCGGGTGGTCACCCGGGTGGTCCTGCCCACCGCTCGCTCAGGCCTGCTCACCGGCTCGCTGCTCGCGGTGGCTCGCGGAATGGGGGAGACCGCGCCGCTGCTGTTCACCACGGCGGGCGCGTTCGGTCTCACCTTCAGCCTCGGGGCGCAGATGAACGCGCTGCCGATCCAGATCTACCAGGACATCCAGTCACCTCGAGCTCAGGTGATCGACCGGGCCTGGGGGGCCGCGCTGGCGCTGGTGGTCCTGGTGCTGATCTTCAACGTGATCGCTCGAGCTTTCTCCAGAAGGAGCCGCATGACATGATCCCGCCGGAAACCAAGCGCGAGGAACGGGTCGGAATGTCCACAGCCGGGGGCCGTTCGGAGCAGACGGGGATCTCGCCGGACGTCACGGCGCGCAGCGCCCACGACGTAGCCGGGCGCGGCGTCCGCGTCCAGGACCTGAACGCCTACTACGGTAGCTTCCACAGCATCAAGGGCATCGACATCGACTTCCCGCCCAACCGGGTCACCGCATTGATCGGTCCCTCCGGATCGGGGAAGTCGACCGTGATCCGCTGCATCAACCGCATGCACGAGGAGATCCCCGGCGCCCGCGCGGAAGGCTCCGTGATGCTCGACGAGCTCGACGTGTACGGGCGCGGCGTCGATATCACCTCGGTGCGGCGGCTGATCGGCATGGTCTTCCAGAAGCCGAATCCGTTCCCCACGATGTCGGTTTTCGACAACGTCGCCGCCGGGCTGCGCCTCACGGGGGCCCGCCGCGACGACCTGCGCGAGCGCGTGCACAGCGCGCTCCGGGCGGTCGGCCTGTGGGATGAGGTCAAGGACCGCCTGAACGGTCCCGGTGTCGGGCTCTCGGGCGGCCAGCAGCAGCGCCTCTGCATCGCCCGCACGGTCGCCGTCGAGCCGGAGGTTATCCTCATGGACGAACCCTGTTCGGCGCTCGACCCCGTCGCCACGCTGAAGATCGAGGAGTTGATCGACGAGCTCAAGGAGCGGTACACGATCGCGATCGTGACCCACAACATGCAGCAGGCGGCGCGGGTGGCCGACACCACCGCGTTCATGCTCGACGGCGAGCTGATCGAGCACGCGCCGACCAACGACGTGTTCACCAATCCGAGGGACGAGCGCACCGAGCGCTACGTCACCGGAAAGTTCGGCTGAGGCATGCAGGAAACCCGACACAACTTCCGCGAGACCCTCAAGGAGCTCGAGCAGCAGGCGCTCGGCGGCCTCGATCTGGTCATCCAGCAGCTCGACCGCGCGCTCGAGTCGGTCAGCTATCAGGATGTCGAGCTGGCGGGCATGGTGGTCGCGGACGACGACCGGATCGACGGTCGCTACCTCGAGGTCCACCAGGGCGTGCTTTCGCTGCTGGCTCGCCAGGCGCCGGTCGCCGGCGATCTGCGCACCGTGGCCGCGCTCCTGCACATCATCCGCTGCGTCGAGCGGATGGGCGACCAGTGCGTGAACATCGCCAAGCTGGTGCCGCTCTCGGGCTACGAGGCCCCCAAGGACAAGGACATCCTCGACGCGATCGAGCGGATGGGCCAGTACGCCCACTCGCAGGTATGCCAGGCCAAGCAGGCGTTTTCCAGCCGCAACGTGGAGCGGGCTCAGGACCTGGTCCGCCAGGACGTCGAGATCAACCGCCTCAACCGGGAGATCTTCCGGCGCGCGGTGGATGTCGGCGACAACCTCGAGATTCGCGAGTGGGCGATGTTCATGGTGCTGGTGGCCCGCTGCCTGGAGCGAATCGGCGACAACACGGTCGACATCGCCGAGCAGACCGTGTTCGTGGTCACCGGGTTGTTTCGGGAGTTCGCCGACGCCTCGACACCGCCCGAGGCGGCAGCGGCCGGCTGAGGCCGCGCGCCACATGCGCGCCGGGCGCAGGTGGCAGGCCGAATCCTGGCCACCGGGCCAATGGCCGGTCGGCGGACAGCGTTTACCTTGCTGCCATGGCCACGCGAGCGACGCAGATCGTCGCGTTCGGCGGCGGCGGCTTCTCGATGGAGTGGGGCAACACGCTGCTTGACGACTACGTGCTGGGGGTGACCGGCGTGGCGCGACCGCGCGTCTGCTTCCTTCCCACCGCCAGCGGTGACGCCGACCACTACGTGGTCCGCTTCTACCGGGCGTTCTCGGCCTGCCGGTGCGAGCCCTCGCACCTCTCGCTGTTCCGTCGCGAGACCGGCGTTGGCGATCCCCGCGCCCACCTGCTCGCGCAGGACCTGGTCTACGTGGGCGGCGGCAGCATCGTGTCGCTGCTCGGGACGTGGCGCGCGCACGGCGTCGATTCGATCCTGCGGGAGGCGTGGCAGTCTGGCGTGGTGATGTGCGGCGGCTCGGCCGGGTCGCTGTGCTGGTTCGCGCACGCCGTCAGCGGCTTCCACGCCGGGCCGCCGCGCGCAGTCGACGCGATGGGGCTGCTGCCGTTCACCAACGCCGTGCACTACGACGAGGAGCCGGCCCGTCGCGAGGCCGTCCACCGGGTGGTGCGCGCGGGCGGCTCGACCGCCTACGCCGCCGGCGACGGCGCCGCCCTTCACTTCGTCGGCGCCGAGCTCGCCGACGTGGTGTCCTCCCGGCCGGGATCTCGGGCCTTCGTTGTCTCCCGCGACGACAGCGGCCTCGTCAGCGAGCGGGCGCTCACGGTGCGTTACCTCGGCCCCGACGCCGACGCTCCCGTTGCACCGGCGATGGTCGCCGCGGCCGCGGTCGCTGCGTGACCCGTCCCCGCGCGAGCCGCGAGTGCTGCGCGCTCCCGGCCGGCCGCCGGCGCCGGCGCCGGGACTGACGCTGGGCCGTCGCCCTCGCTGCGACCGAAGGCGCGGCCTGGCTTCAGCGCGTCGTGGTGCGGCGGCGGCGCACCACGACCAGCGCGGCCGCGGTGAGAAATGCGGCGAGTCCGAGCGCGACCACGATCACAAGCGTCGTCGAACCGGTGCCGCCGGCGGCCGACGGCCCCGCGGCGAGCGGGTGACCGGAGGCGTCGGCCAGCTTCGGAACCGCCTTCGCGGCAGCTGCGGCCAGGTCGTCGGTGGACTTCCCCGACGGCTTCGGCAGCGCGGCCGCGGTCGCGGTGGCGGCCGCGCTCAGGCCCTGCACCCCATATCCGTTCGGCATCACCACGAGCAGCGGCTGCTTGGTCGGGTAGCTGATCTCCTGGTCGAGGAACTCGGCGTACTTCTGCGGCTGGCCGAAGAGGTCAGGGACGACCCCGAGGTCGACGGGCGAGGCGATCAGCGCCACTTTGATCGGGAAGCGCGCCCGAGCCGCCGCGGCGGTCTGGGCGTCGAGGGTTCTCTGCAGGGCGGCCGAGACGGGCGGGGTATAGGGGTAGAAGACGTTCTCGCCCAGCAGCACGTCGCTGGCCGGATCGCCGTCGGCGCGCGCGCCGGCGGGGAGCACGGCGAGCGTCGCGATCAGCGTGAGGAGGAGCAGCCCGGCCCGGCGCGGCATTCAGGACAGGTTAGGACTCGGCGACCACGGCCCGGGCACTATGCTGGCGCGACTGTGGCGGGCCAGAGGTCCAAGCGACGCTCGCGCAAGCGCCGCACCGACGGCTCGGCGACGCGAGCGGTCGCCCCGCGCCGGGAGCGCCAGGCCGCGCCGGATGCGTCGGGCGAGGGGACCCGAGCGGTCACCCCGCGCCGGGAGCGCCAGTCCGCGCCGGATGCGTCGGGCGGCTCGGCGCCGCGGGCCGCCGGGCGCCACTCGCCGAGCCCGCTCGGGGCCTTCGGCGAACGGCCTCCGAGTCCGTTCGGCGGACTTCCCGTGTCGGAGATCGCGATCTTCGCCGGTGCGGTTGGGCTGATCGTCGGCCTGGTGCGGCACGGCGGACCGGCGCTGATCGTCGGCGTGATCGTGTGCACGCTCGGCGTGCTCGAGGTGACGGCGCGGGAGCACTTCTCCGGCTACCGTTCCCACACCACGCTGCTGGCGGCGGCGCCGGCGGTCGGCGCCGAGGTCGCCGTCGTCGCGCTGTTCGGCGTCCCCCACCAGCGCCTGCTGATCCTGCTGGTGATCATCCCCGTCTACGCGCTCTGCTTCTGGTGGTTACGGCGGCGCTTCCGGGTCGCCCGCCACACGCGCCTGGCCCGCCCGCCCAGCGGCCCGCGGCCACGGTAGCCGGCGGCGCTGCGCCGGCTCCGCCGCTTCGGGTCGCCGTAGCCGTGGCCGGCGGCGGCCGGTTCATCGGCGGCTCGGCAGCGCGGGGAAGACGTCCTCGCCGGCCGCGGCCGCCGCGCGTTTCGCTGCCGGCTCGGCGCCGGGCGACTCGGGCGCGCTCGTGGGCAGGTGGACCTGGAACACCGCCCCGCCGTCGGGGGCGTTCGCCGCGCTCGCCGAGCCGCCGTGCTGGAGCGCGGCTTGCCGCACGATGGCCAGACCGAGGCCGCTGCCCTGGCGCCCGCGCGAGTTGGCGCCGCGGAAGAAGCGGTCGAATACATAGGGCAGGTCCGCCTCGTCGACGCCCGAGCCGTGGTCGCGCACCGTGACGCCGCCGTGATCGACAATCACTTCGACGGCGCCGCCCGGCGGCGAGTGGTGGGCGGCATTGTCGAGCAGGTTGTTGACCGCGCGCCCGAGCCGCCGGGCGGCGCC
>Ga0213874_10000020_pt1 | contig 21253 bp, 18 predicted proteins | sample BarmaccomBMRX_R7_FD_160098 | JGI IMG/M metagenome (GOLD analysis project Ga0213874, IMG submission 160098) | Root-associated microbial communities from Barbacenia macrantha in rupestrian grasslands, the National Park of Serra do Cipo, Brazil - RX_R7 | ecosystem: Host-associated > Plants > Roots...
CGTCTCGCGCCGAGAGCGGGTCCTTAACACTCATTTCTACATGCCTCCCGTGAGCATCGCCGTAGAGGTCATGTCATGCGGGCACACCGACGAGCGTGTCATCGATCTCCTCATGCAGACACTCCCCGCGTATGGTCTCGTGCCGTTCCGGGTGCGCAGCGAGAGCGTGGGCTTCATCTACAACCGGATCTGGGCCGCGATCAAGCGAGAAGCCCTCGCGGTAGTCGCCGAGGGTGTCGCGACGCCCGCTGAAGTCGACAGCATCTTCGAGCTGAGCCTCGGCGCGCGCCGCGGGCCATTTCGAGCCATGGACGACGTCGGCCTGGACGTGGTCCTCGATATCGAAGAACACTACGCCGCCGTCCGCGACGGGATACCGGACTCTCCCCGCCAGCTGCTGCGCCAGTACGTCGACCGCGGATGGCTCGGCGTCAAGCGCGGTCGCGGCTTCTACGACGACTACGGTGACGGCGCGACATAGGCTACCGTCGGGCCGAGCGAGCGAGTCACCGGACCGTCGCCGCAACATAGGTGACCGTCGGCCGTCGCGCCCGCGCTTGAAGTGTACGACGTGGCCGCAGACGAACAGCGGCTCGCAGCGCGCTTCGTCGGCCGCGGCCTTGGCAAACGGCCGAGGACCAGGACTGCTGCAGACGGCGCCGACGCCGGATCAATGCTGCCACGCATACGATCGTCACGGGCGGTTTGGTGGACGACTCCTTCGGCAACGATCTAAGCGTCCAATTCCGCCGGCGAGGAGGTCTCGGCGCCGCCTAGCTCAGACGGGTTCCAGGACGACTAGCGGGATGACGCGTCCACCCGCGCGCCGCGCGTACGTTTCATAGCCGTTGTAGTTGTCGTTCACGCGCCGCCAGAGCTCGCTGCGTTCCGGCTCCTCCACGAGGCGCGGGCGCACGGCCGCGTGACGCCCCTCGAGCTCGACCGAGACGGCATCCGGATGAGCGCGGATGTTGTGATACCAGCCCGGGTGATGACGGGCACCGGCCTTGGACGCCACGACGATGAAGCCCCCCTGCAGCGGGGTGTAAAGCAGCGGGGTAGTTCGCGGCTCGCCTGACCTTGCGCCGCGGGTGTGGAGGAGCAGGATTGGCTGGCCGATGGCGACTTTCAGACGTCCTCGTGTCCGGGGGATCAGCCATCGGTCGATGACCGGGAACACGTTGATGAAGAGCCAACCGCCGGCACGCGTCTTGGCGACCGCCTGCAGCGCCTGGTCGACGCGAGATTTGTCGTGCTGGCCGCGGTAGGTCGTGATCGGCGTAACCTATCAGCGAGTTACACCGGGTGTGGCGAGATTCGGGCGATCGCTTGGCCTGCAGCACTGGCCCCGACATCGCCACTGTGCTTTGTGTCTCGCGCGGCCGCCAACCAGGCGACTGCCTCGGCGACACCCGTCAGTCCCTTTCACCTGAAAACACCCGCAGCATGAACAGAAAGATGCTGAAGTTGCCCAGAAAAATGCCGGCCGCGATCGGCACGGCGCTGGCCATGCCGACACGCCGCAGGCGATTGACGTCGAAAATCGTGAAGGCCGAACATCACCAGGCCGGCAGCCCGGTGGCCAGTTGTTCGTGCCCGCGGGCCGACGCGACGTTCAGGCCGAAGATGCAGCCAAACCAGCCGATCATGACGACCATGGCCGTGCCGCCGATGAGGCTGCGACCGATGTAGGCGCCCAGCGCCGTGTAGCCAACCGTGAGGGCAACAAGGCCCATGGCATGCCCGAACACCGCGCGCCCGCGGTCACGCATAGCGCGGGCGCCGCGTAGCCAAGGCCTGAGTAGGCCGGCACATGGAAAGCTCCGTGGCGAGGCCGGAGGCCGAGCGGGCCGTGCCGCGCGACCGGGAAAGTCCGAGCTCGCACGGGCCGGGGGCGGAAAAGTCCGGTTATACCGACAAAATTCGCCACGACCCGCAGCGTTGCGGCTCGTGGCCTCGCCGTAGGTTCGGGCAACGTTAGCTGGCACGGGGAGTAGTCCGCGTGGCCTGCTCGACCCGTCAAACGGAGGGAGGAGGGACGCTTGCTCGCATCCTTCGGGCAGGCAGAACCGGCCGAGCTCCGACGGACTGTGTCGGGATTTCGTGACCCAGAGCCTGTAAACCAACTCAACGCGGCGGGATGGTCCCGGCCCGGTGCGACCGCCACGCAGAACCGCCGGCGCCCGGTCGGCGCGCAACGCGTCGATTTTCCGGTTGGCCCAATCCCGCTCGCCATTCTTGCCGACGATCGCCCTGCAGCTCACACGCAATCCCGGAGCGAGCCGGACGGGCTAGCCAGGGAACCCGACCACGGCTGGGTACGCGACCGGGCGGATCCCCGTCACTTACGGCGAGGGTGCGGCAGACAGACCGACGCCAGGGCGCTGTTCGTGGCGACTTCCGTCGCCGGAGGCAGCGGGATCGCTACTTGAAGGGCACCGTGACCGGGTCGGGCAGGGGTCGGTAGACGGCAAAGAAGTCACGGCTGTCGGGGACGAGATAGCGGCTGGCCGACTGCTGCGGCTGGGGTTCGACGAGCTTCGGCACGAGCCCGTTGGGGCCGTGGGTGTAGGTGATCAACGTATGCCATTCGTAGTTGATGTCGAACTCCATCGCCCGGACCGCGCCGATGTGCTGAAGGATCTTCGCCAGAGTGATCACCGTCTGGTCGCTGGCGACGACGAAGAAGAGGTTGCCGCGCCGGTCGATGCCCACACCGGTGCGCGGGACGCGGGCGACGTGACCGAGCGTGTACCCCCACTGCGGGCTGTCGGGGTTCTCGTTCAAGTCGGGGTTCAGTTGTCCGTTCCAGACGATCGGAGCCAGGCTCTGGCGAGCCCAGGCGACGTCCCCGCCCGCGTTCGAGCCGCCGCTCCACTTCACGATGTCGACGCGCCCGTCGCGATATCCGACCAGGGTGGCGTTGCCCTCCGACAGCGGCTCGTTAACGCGCCCGTTGTCGGTCGAGCCGTTACTGCCGTCCGTGTAAGTGAAGCCCGCGTTGAAGGTCGCCAGCAACCGCCAGCGCTGGCTATCCGGAACCATCATCGGCCCCCGGACGGCCGCGCTCGGCGGCTCGGAGCCGCCCGGGTAGTACCCGATCTGGGTGCGCGTATGGTCGAACCACGCCACGTAGGCGACGATCTGCGGATAGGCGAGCTCGGAGCGAAAGGTGCTCACCAGGACCGGCGGACCACCGTTGACCGGCGGGCCCGTCGGCTTCCAGACCCCTTCGCCGGGTAGCGGGTCGGGGAAGACCGGCCTGATCGGCGGCGGCAAAACAGCGGGCTTCGCACGCGCAGCCGCGGGCGCGATCGCCGCGCGCCCGCTGGTGCCGACCGCCTGCGTCGGTGCCCCCGCGTGGCCCGGGACGTTCTTCGGGGCGGTCGGACTCGACCCTCCGCCGCAGCCGCCGGTCACGAACGCGGCGGCCACCACGACCATAAGCGCCGTTCGGCGGATCACTCCCGATCGGACTCCATCAGCGGGGCAAGCGTTCGACTCACGCTCGTGAGTCTAGGGTCGAGGCCGGACGGTGTTCGTCACTTGGGCACGTGGTCGGTCGAGGCCGCCTGGGCAAGACCGTCGGCTTGGTAGTCGTGGAGCAAACGCCCTCGAACCGCCGCCGGTGCCCCTCCCAGATCGGGTACTACCCGCGCGGCTCCGAGCCGCCGAGCGCGGGCTCCTCGTGGATCACGCCCTCGACGATGTGCACGACGTCGGTCGGATGCTCGGGTAGCTGCAGGTAGACTGCGCCGGGAGGACTTCATCAGTGGCGGGCGCCGGAAGGCGCGCCACTCGGCGGCGCGGCGCAACTTCCAGCCCGCCGCCGGGTATAGACCGTCCAACAGAGCATTCGAGGGGAGGAAGGCAATGCGGCGCACGATCAGAGTTGTTGCGGGGATGCTGGCCGGTGGCGCGCTCGCCACCGGAGTGGCGGCGGCGGCGTCATCGCCGTCGGTGGTGACGGGCGGGCACAGCGCAGTGAGGCAGACCAGCGCCGCGCTTGCGGGCACGGTCAATCCGAACGGCAGCGCCGCTACATATTTCTTCCGTTGGGGGCTTACGAACGCCTACGGCGTGAACGGCGCCCCCCGTAAGGCCGGCGCCGGAACCAAGCCGGTCACCGCCACCACCACGGCGACGGGTCTGATCCCGGGCACCCCCTACCACTATCAGCTGGTGGCGCTCAACAAGTACGGGATCTCGGTCGGCGCGGACCACACCTTCACCACCGCCGGTCACCCGCCGCCCGTGGTCGCCACGGGCCCCGCCGCCCAGATCGGCACGAGCTTCGCCACGTTCACCGGCGTGGTCAATCCGCAGGGCGAGCAGACGAACTGGCAGTTCCAGTACGGGCCGACGGCCCTCTACGGCTCGGCGACCTTCGGCGGGACGAGCGCCGCGGGTAGCGCTCCGGTCACGGTCGCCTCGCCGGTCCAGGGCCTGCTCCCCGGCACGATCTTCCACTTCAGGCTGATCGCCCTGCATCCAGGTAGCTCGATCGTCTCCTACGGAGCCGACCAGACGTTCATGACCTTCCCCTCGCCGCGCCCGGTCCCGAGGCTGCGCGCGCGAACGTCTCCCCGCCGCGCGCGCAAGGCGCCGTTCACCTTCGCGACGTCGGGCAGCGTGGCCGGCCCCTCGTCGATTCCCGCGAGCTACGCGTGCGCGGGCGAGGTGAGCGTCAAGGCGTTCTTCGGGCGCCGGTTGGTCGGCTATTCGCTCGTCACCCTGCAGCCGAACTGCACCTACTCGACCCAGACGACGTTGGCGCGCAAGCCCGGACGCGGCAAGCGGGACCGGCAGGTGCGACTGTGGTTGTTCGTGCACTACCTCGGCACCGGCTACCTCGCCGGGGTCAAGGCCAGGCCGGAGCAGATCCGGTTGGGCTAGAGACCGCGCCGCGAATCCGCGGAGACAGGCCGGCCCGCTCGTGGCGGCGGTGCGGGCCGGTCACCGAAGGGCCGGTCACGCACGGGCCGGTCACGCACAGGCCGGTCACGCACGCGATGGACGAATCGCAGCCCCGACCACACCTCGTCGATCGCGCAGACCTTGTTGTCCACGAGGCCGGCCGCCAGGCCGAGCTCGTGCACCGCGGCCTCGGTCACGTCGGTCGGCATTCCCGACGCCCGCTTCGGCCACGCGATCCACAGGCCGCCGGTGGGCGCGAGCGCGTCGCGCAGCGCGGGCAGCCGCCGCTCGAGCGCCCGCCGGCGCTCGAAGAAGGCGACGATCACATCGAGTGGAGCCCGCAGACCCGCCAGGACGGTAACCCCGTCCGGAAGCGCGCCCAGCGTGGTCGTGAAACCCTGCGGCGCCCGGATCAGCGCCAGGCGCGTTCCCGGCTTGACCCCCAGCTTGCCCGGCAGGGGCGTGCCCGAGTAGCCCGCCCGGCTCACCCGCCGGAGCCTCGCAGCCCGCTCGCCCCGGCGACCTCCGCGATCACCTTCGAGAGCTGGCTCCCCTGCCAGGCAATCGGGGAACGGCCCGGCTCGTCGGTGATGAGCCGTGCGCCGGGGATCGCGCGCGCGTATTCCTGCCCCACGACCTCCGGGTGGCCGGGGTCCGCGTCGTCGTTGCTCGCCACCACCACCGCCGGCGCCCGGATCGCCGCCAGCTCTGAAAGCTCGCCAAACGGGCGGGAGCGCGGCACATTGCTCAGCGCATCGGCCACGGCCTCGGGATGCTCGTGCAACGCGAGCCGCTGCCGGATCACCCTGAGTACGGCGTCCCGCATCGCCTCGGGCACGGCCGGGGTTCCGTAGGCGGCCACGAAACCCTCCACCCCGCCGCTGCGCAAGCCCTCTGCGAGCGCATCCCAGCGCGCCAGCCGCTCGGGATCGTCGTTGGCGTCCGGCTCATAAGCGGGCGTTATGACAACCATCCCGGCCACCCGCTCGGGGGCGCGAAGCGCGAGCCAGAGCAGGGTGTGCGCGCCCATCGACGCGCCGGCCAGGACCGCCCGGTCGATCTCCAACTGGTCGAGCACCGCGATCAGATCGAGCCCCAGATCCTCGTAACGGTAGGCGCGGGGCGCGGGGGCCGGCCGCGACCGTCCGTGCCCACGCGCGTCGTAGCTGATCACGCGGTGACCGGAGCGCTCGAGCGACTTCGATCCCATCACGACGTAGCGCCGGGTGGCGGTCAACCCGTGGAGCAGCACTACCGGCGGGCGGTGAGGCTCGCCGGTCTCCTCGACCGCCAGCGCCGCCCCGTCGCGCTCGACCACCCGCTCGCTCATTCCCGTTATGTAACACGACCCGCGCATGAGGCGAGGCGCGACCATCATCGGTCCCCTACAGGCCGGATGCGGCTCGCTCGTTGTGTCGGCGTCGCTGAGCGCCCCGCCAATCTCCATGCCGCCGTGACCGCGGTGCAACACTTCACGCGCCGGCCAGGGTGTGAGCCACGAGCGATGAGGAGAGGGTCGATGAGACAGAGCAGCGCGCGGATCCTGCCCACCCACAGCCGTCCCCTGCCGCGGACCGAGGCGTGGCCCGAGCTCGTGTTCCCCAACGGCGAACCTGGCTTGGCAGGTTCGCGGTTCGAAGTCGTCGACGCCGACCCGGCGTGGATGAAGCTCGGTGCGCTCGCGAGGGGGCCGCCGATGCCACCGAGCGACCGTGGTCAACTGCGGTGAGCGCATGAGCGTCGACTACACCAAGGGCCTGCACGAGCTCGGGGATGGCCTCTGGGCGTATCTGCAGCCTCGTGGCCAATGGGGCTACAGCAACGCCGGCCTGATCGCGGGCGACGCGGATTCCCTGCTGGTGGACACGTTGTTCGATCTCAAGCTGACTGCAGACATGCTCGAACAGATGAGGCCCATCACTCGGACGCGACCGATCGGCAGCCTGGTCAACACCCACGCCAACGGCGACCACTGCTACGGCAACGAGCTGGTCCCCGAGCGGGCCACGATCTACGCCACCGTGGCCGCAGCCGAGGAGATGAAGGAAGCGCCGCCCTCGCGCCTGAACGCGCTGAAGTCCGCTCCCGACGCGGAGCTCGCCGACTTCGTCGGCTACGCGTTCGGCGATTTCGACTTCTCTCCCATCACCGGGCGCGATCCCGACGAGACATTCGACGGCGAGCTCACCGTGTCGCTGGGCGAGCGAAGGGTGATCGTCCGCGACCTCGGCCCGGCGCACACGCTCTCCGACTCGATCGTGCTTGTGCCCTCGGCGCGCACCGTGTTCACCGGCGACCTGACATTCGTCGGCGGCACGCCGATCGCCTGGGCGGGGCCGATCAGCAACTGGACGAAGGCATGCGAGACGATTGCGAAGCTGGACGTCGACACGATCGTGCCGGGGCACGGTCCCGTCACCGACAAGCAGGGCGTGTTGGACGTCAAGCGATACCTCGAATTCGTGTTTGCCGAGGCCCGACAGCGCTATGAAGCGGGGATGGACGCGCTCGAGGCCGCATTCGACATCGACCTCGGAGAGTTCTCCGAGCTGGGAGACTCCGAACGAATCGTGGTCACCGTCGAGACGGCCTTCCGCGACCTGGACCCCTCCCGGCCGGTGGCCGACCGGATCACTCTGTTTCGCACCATGGGCGCGTACCGCAAGCGCAAGCTCCGCTAACACTTGCGCCTGGTCGGCACCGTCGGCCTCGGCTGCGGCTTTCAGTTCGACCCGACCTGTCTATGAGGCGCTGCTCGACCGAGCCGCGCGCGGGCGCTGCTCGACCGAGCCGCGCGCGGGCGCTGCTCGACCGAGCCACGCGCGGGCGCGGCGCCGCCGCACTCAGCCGGCCGCAGCCACACGGCGTCCTGCGGGCGCACCCGCGGCCGTGCGGGCCCGCAACCACAGGTAGCCGTACGGGGCCAGCGCCACGCGGAGCCGGCCACGCTGCACGCTGTGCTCGCGCAGCTCGAGGAGATCGTCCACGCCGACGACGTCCGTGCCGAGGTCGAGCTCGGCGGCGGCGGGCGCGTCGGCGAGGTTGTGAACGGTGAGCACCGTCGATCCCCGCCAGTCGGAGCGATGGGCGAAAACCGTCGGGGGATCGGTCTCGATCAGCGCGCTCGTGCCGCAGCCGAGCTCGGGCGTCGCGCGCCGTTGGTGGATCAGCCTGGTCATGAACCGCAGCAGCGAGCCCGGCGTGCGCCGCTGCGCGTCCGCCTCGTCCCAGTCCATTGGCAGGCGCACGCTCATGCGCCCCTCGCGGCCGAGGTCCTCCCCCATGCCGATCTCGTCGCCGTAGAGCAGCACCGGTGTGCCCGGCAGCGAGAGCAACAGCGACCAGGCCATGCGTAGCCGCGGCCCGTCCCCGCCGAGCATCGGCGCCACCCGCCGGCGGATGCCGGTCCCGTACACGCGCATCCGCGATTCCGGGCCGAACACGGCGAGCACCTCCTCGCGCTCGCGTTCGGCGAGCTTGTCCAGCGTCAGCTCGTCGTGGTTGCGCAGGAACGTCGCCCAGCCGGCGTCGCGCGGGGGCACGGGGAGGCGGCGAATCAGGTCCTCGAGCGGTGCGGCTTCGCACCGGGCGAGCGAGAGCCACAGGCGCTGGTTGATGAGGAAGGCGAGCTGCAGATGCAGCGCCTCGCCGTGGTCGGAGAAATACGACTCGAGGTCGTCCACGTCGACGTTGACCTCCCCCATCAGCGTCGCGTCGCCGCGCCGGCGCTGAGCGAACTCTCGTAGTGCGTGCAGCCAGCGCTTGGCGTCGCCGCCGGCCGCCCGTTCGGGCCCCACCTCCTCGACCAGGAACGGGACGGCGTCCATGCGAAAGCCCGCCACGCCGAGCGCCAGCCACAGCCCGACCGTCTTGGCGATCTGATCGCGCACGGCCGGATTGGTGATGTCGAGGTCGGGCTGGAACGGCGCAAAGCGGTGCAGGTAGTACTGACCGGCCTGCTCCTGCCAGCTCCAGTCCTCGGCGGTCGTGCCCTGTTCGCGCGATGGATCGTCCGACCAGACGTAGTAGCGGCGATACGGCGACGTGCGGCTCGCACAGGCCGCGCGGAACCACGGGTGCTCGTCCGAGGAGTGGTGGACCACCAGGTCGGCGAGCACGCGCAGTCCGCGGTCGTGCGCGTGCCGCACCGCCGCCACGAAGTCGCCGAGGTCGCCGAGCCGCGGATCGACGCCGAGGTAGTCGCTGATGTCGTAGCCGTCGTCGCGGTTCGGCGTGGGATAGAACGGCATGAGCCAAACGCATGAGGCACCGAGCGCCGCGACGTGGTCCAGCCGGGGGATCAGTCCAGGGAAGTCACCGCCGAACGTCTCGGGGTCGAGGCAGTAGACGACCGCGTTCTTCCACCACAGGTCACTCGCCGGTGCCACGTTCATGGCCGCCCGACTACCCGCGATCGAAAGATCCTCCACCCGCTTGCCGACCTGCAGCACCGATGCGGGTACCCGCGAGCGGTACCTCGGGGTCCCCTCCCCTACCCCGGCTCGATCGGCTGCGTCCCGGCTCGGACCTCTAATCCTTAAGCTTGATGGCCGGGCCGACGTCCGAATGGGCGGTGGCCAACGACCCCGATCCACGAACGATCCCTTGTTCCAGAGGAGCAACGATGACCGCCACGGCGACCCGCCTGCTTGAGAACTACATCGCCGGCCGTTGGATGCCGGCTGCCGCGGCCACCGGCGAGCAGGAGGTCGTCAATCCCGCCACCGGGGAGGTACTCGCGCGCGTGCCGCTGTCGGGCTCCGCCGACCTCGACGACGCCGTCACCGCGGCCCGCGGCGCGCTGGCCGAGTGGCGGGCCGTCTCGACCATCGCCCGGGCGCGCAAGCTGTTCGAGCTCCGCGAGCGTCTCGTCGCCCGCGGCGAGGAGCTCGCGCGCTCGGTGACCACCGAGATGGGCAAGACGATCGCCGATGCGCGCGCCGAGGTCGCACGGATGATCGAGATGGTCGAGTGCGCCTGCGCGATCCCGACCACGATGCAGGGGCGCATCCTGGAAGACGTCTCGCGCAACATCGACTTGGAGACCGTGCGTCAGCCAGTTGGCGTCTGCGCGGCGATTGTGCCCTTCAACTTCCCGGCCATGGTGCCGTTCTGGTTCCTGCCCTTCGCGATCGCCTGCGGCAACACGTTCGTGCTCAAGCCCTCGGAACAGGTGCCGATGACCCAGCAGATCGCCTTTGAGGAACTCGATGCCCTGGAGCTGCCCTCCGGCGTGGTCAACCTCGTCAACGGCGGGCGCGAGCTGGTGGAGGGCATGCTCGACCATCCCGGCATCGACGCCGTCTCGTTCGTCGGCTCGGCCCCCGTGGCCAAGCTCGTGTACGAGCGCGCGGCCAAGGCCGGCAAGCGCGTCCAGGCCCTCGGCGGGGCCAAGAACCACATGGTCGTGATGCCGGACGCGGTCATCGAGCCCACCGTCGACGGCGTCATCGGCTCCGCGTTTGGCGCCGCGGGGCAGCGGTGCATGGCCGGGTCGGTGCTGGTCACCGTCGGCGAGGCCCACGAACGGGTCATGCCGGCGCTCGTAGCGGCGACCGAGGCGCTCACCGTGGGCGACGGGCTGCAGGAGCGCACCGACGTCGGACCGGTGATCTCGTGTGCGGCTCGTGACCGCATCGTCGGCTGTATCGAGCGTGCCCTCGCGGATGGCGCACGGGCCGCCGTAGACGGTCGGGCGCCCGCGGGCGACGAGCTCGGTTCCGGCGGCGCCTTCATCGCGCCAACGATCCTCGACGATGTCGCCCCCGACGCGCCGATCATCGGCGAGGAGGTGTTCGGACCGGTGCTCAGCGTCGTGCGGGCCGGTTCGCTTGACGAGGCCATCGACATCGTCAGCGCGAGCCGCTTTGGCAACGGCGTATCGATCTTCACCGAGTCAGGGGCGTCGGTGCGCCGCTTTCGCCACGAGGTTCAGGTCGGCATGATCGGCGTCAACATCGGCGTCGCCGCGCCGGCGGCCTTCTTTCCCTTCTCAGGCTGGAAGGAGAGCTTCCTCGGCGACCTGCACGCTCATGGCCCCGATGCAATTGAGTTTTACACGCGTAAGAAGACCGTGACCAGCCGCTACTACTCGAGCGGCCAGGGCAGCGGCAGCTACTTCGTCGAGCACGCCGGCGGATGACCCTGCGGTCTTCGAGGCCGACGATTGCGCTACACGGACAAGGCGCCTGGCCCCGTTCGCACGCTGAGCAACCGCCCGGCGGTGCCCGCCCGCGCTCGGTGAGCGGCGGCGGTGCGCGAGCCGACGTTGAGCTTGCCGTAGATGTTCTCGAGGTGCTTCTTGACCGTCGCCGGGCTGACGACGAGCACCTCGGCGACAGCGGCGTTGCTCGCGCCCGCGGCGACGAGATCCAACACTTCGCGCTCGCGAGCGGTTAGCGCAGCGCGGGCCGCAGCTCGCCTCGCCGCCAGCTCGGCCGCGTGCAGGTGTGGGCGCAGGAGCTCGGCGAGGAGCAGCTCGTCGTCGGAGAAGTCCGGCCGGGTACGGTTCAGCCAGATTCCCACCAGGCGGTCGGGCGGTCCGTCAAGCCCCAGCGTCAACTGGTGCCCGATCGCGGCCGGACGGAAGAACTCGCCATACAGCGCAACCCGCCGGAAACTGCGCATACCGGTCACGTCTGAGAGCCGGTGCGCGGTGCTGTCACCGGCGGCGTGCAAGCGGATCAGCGGGTGCGCGGCAAGGTGGCGGACGAAAGCGGTGATCAGCGCCGGGCTGACCGCATCCGCCGGCTCCAGCGGGGGCGACGTCGTGCAGGTAACCGCCGAGGTCCCGAGCCTGGTCGGCCGGGGACCGAGCTCGAACTCGTTGAAGACCAGCACGTCGCAGGGGAAGGCAGCGGCCATCGCGGTCAGCAGCTCGGCGTGGTAGGTCTCGAGCGATCCGGCTGCTTCGGCGTCGGCGGTCAGCGTCAGGATCGCTTTGACGGCCGCGGTGTTCATGGCCTCGTGACAAAGATACGCCGAACGGCGTATGGATTGGGGCTTGAGTTTGCGGTCTCATCCGACGCCAAACACGAAAAGGGGGCCAGGCATGGCGACGGTAGAAACCACCAGCGCCGCCCAGCTTCGCGGCCGGCTGCGGGGAAGCTACATCGATCAGGGTGCGCCCGACTACGACGAGGCGCGGACCCTGTACAACGCGATGATCGACAAGCGGCCGGCGGCGATCGTGCGCTGCGCCGATGCGGCCGACGTGATCGCCGCGCTCTCGCACGCGCGCGAGCATGAGCTTCGGGTCGCCGTACGCGGTGGTGGACACAACGGGGCCGGGCTGGGCAGCGTCGACGACGGGCTGGTGATCGATCTGTCGCCGATGCACGGGGTCAGCGTCGATCCGCGCGAGAAGATCGCCCGCGTCGACGGAGGCGCGACGCTTGCCGCGGTCGATCACGCGACGCACGTGTTCGGGTTGGCAGTCCCGGGGGGCATCATCTCGACCACGGGAATCGGCGGACTGGCGCTCGGGGGCGGGCTCGGGCACATCACCCGGCGTTGTGGGCTGACGGTCGACAACCTGCTCTCTGCCGACGTGGTGCTCGCCGACGGTAGCCTTGTCACGGCCAGCGCGCAGCAGAACGAGGATCTGTTCTGGGCACTGCGCGGCGGCGGCGGCAACTTCGGGATCGTGACCTCGTTCACCTTCCGCTGCCATGAAGTGGCCAACGTGATCGCCGGCCCGGTCCTCTACGACCTCGACGACGCCGCCCACCTGCTCTCGTGGTGGCGTGAGTTCGGCCCGGCGCAGCCCGACGAGCTGAGCGGGTTCTTCGCCTTCCTCAGCGTTCCGCCCGGGCCGCCGTTCCCGGAGGAGCTTCACTTACGCAAGGTCTGCGCGATCCTGTGGTGCTACTGCGGTAGTGAGGACGATCCCGTCTGCCTGCGCGAGGCGCGCGGATTCGGCCGGCCGCTGCTCGATGGCGTCGCGCCGATGCCGCTGCCCGCCCTTCAATCCGCGTTCGACGGCGTCTATCCACCCGGCGATCAGTGGTACTGGCGTGGTGACTTCGTCTCAGAGCTGCCCGACGCAGCGATTGAGCGCCACCTCGAGCATGGCACCGCGCTGCCGACGTGGAAGTCGACCATGCATATGTACGCGATCGACGGCGCCGCCTCGCGAGTCGCCGCCGATGCCACGCCATGGGCATACCGGGACGCGAAGTGGGCGCAGGTGATCGTCGGCGTGGATTCCGACCGCGCCAACGCCGCCACGATCCGCCAATGGTGCGTTGACTACTGGGAGGCGACGCACCCGTATTCGCTGGGCGGCGGGTACGTCAACTTCATGATGGACGAAGGCCAGGAGCGCGTCGAGGCCACCTACCGCGGAAACTACAACCGGCTCACGCAGATCAAAGCGAAGTACGACCCCGACAACGTCTTCGCCGTCAACCAGAACATCCGTCCCGCTTGACGCCGCCGCGACGCTTGTCGCGGCCCACGTCCTGTCGCGGCCGCGCCGGTCAAAACAGCTCGCGCCAGCTGAACTTCGGCGCGTAGCCAAGCACCGACCGCGCCTTGGTGATGTCCAGCAGCGTGTCGTTCGCTTGCAGGTGCTCCGCCACGGGGACGGCGGGAAACACCTCCGCCATCAGTTCGCGACTCGGCCGCTTCATCACCGTGTCCGCGGCAGCGATGATGAACGCCTCCGCCGCATCCACATCGGCGTCGAGCGCCAGACGGACGCTCTCGGCAACGTGGCTCTCGTCGACGTAGCCCCACAGGTTCCACTTGCGCGCGTGAGGGTCCTCCCAGTAGCCAGGGAACTTCTCGTAGTCGGACCGAACCATGATGTTCGAGAACCGCAGTCCAATGATCGGGATGCCACTCCAGCGACTCCACTGGCGGGCCATCTCCTCACCCAGCACCTTCGAGAGCGCATAGCTGGTCTCCGGGTACACATGAGCTTCATCGACGGGGGCGTAATCCGGGGGCCGGGTGAACGGCAGCCCGAGCGTGGTCTCGCTCGATGCCCAAACCACCCGCTTCAATCCGAGCCGGGCCGCGGCCGCGAAGACGGCGTGGGTGCTTGTGACATTGGTGCGGAAGACACGGTCCGGTGTGGCGTGCGCCGGCGAAGGGATCGCCGCGAGATGCACCACGGCCTCGATCCCCGGAAGGGTCTCCCCACCCGCCAGCGCCTCCAGCGTCTCACCGAAGTCGGTGACGTCCGCGGCAAGGAACGGGATCGGCGCCTCGGGGGAATACGACTCCGGCGAGCCGACCCGGTCGATGTTGAGTACCTCGTGGCCGTGCTCGGCAAGGTCCGTGACGACCGCGCGACCTGCCTTGCCACTGCCCCCGGTCACAGCGATTCTCGCCACGTAAAGAGGTTTAGCACAGCCGCGTACCCCCAGCGTCGACGAGTGCCTCGCCGCAAGCGTCGTTCGACCGCATGGCCGACCTTCCTAACACACCGCGGTGGATTTCGATGGTGACTCGGTAGAGGTTTACCGAAGGCACTCGATGGAACACACCGCGCGCTTTGACCTGCACCCATCCGCCAAGGTGTCACGAAACCGGGGCACTCCACGTGCCGCTAAGATCGATCTCATGGACGTCTTCGAGAGCAACTTCCAGTCCGCGGTCATCGACCGCTCTCACATCATCCCCGTCGTGGTCGACTTCTGGGCCGCGTGGTGCGGGCCTTGCCGCCAGCTCGGACCGGTGCTCGAGCGCGCCGTGGCGGAGCGAGCCGGGAAGGTCGAACTGGCGAAGCTGGACGTCGACGCCAACCCGAATCTCGCTCGCAGCTTCGGCATCCAGGGCATCCCGGCGGTCAAGGCGTTCGTCGACGGCCGCGTCGCGGCGGAGTTCGTGGGCGCCCAGCCGCCACTGGCGGTCGAGCGCTTTCTCGACTCGCTGCTGCCCTCGGAGGCGGATCGGCTGGTCGAGCAGGGCGACGAGACCTCGCTGCGACGAGCCCTCGAGCTCGAGCCAACCCGCGCCGACGCCGCCGTGCCGCTTGCCCGCATGCTACGCGAGCGCGGCGAGACCGACGAGGCGCTGCGGATTCTCTCCCGCGTCCCGGGAAGCTTCGCCGCCGACGGGCTGGCGGCGCGCATCGGCCTCGAGCAGGCGGTCGCGCGCGCAGAGCAGCCGAGCGCGCTCGAGCTCCGCGCGGCGTTCGCGGCACTCGACGCCGGGGACCACCAGCGCGCGCTCGATCTCCTGATCGGAGCGCTCCGCTCGGCCGACGGCGCGCGCGACGATGTGCGCCGGGTGGTGGTCGGGATCCTCGACGAGCTCGGCGTCGAACATCCGCTGGCCCGCGAGTTCCGTCGCCGGCTCGCCTCCGCGCTCTACTGACGCGGCGCTACACGGCCAAGCTCAGCTGGTCGGCCGACGCGGCGAGCCGCTCGAGCGCGGCCACTCGGACCCCGAGCAGCCGCACCGGGCGCGGCGCGGCGAAGCGCCTCAGCAGCTCCTGCGCCACGGGCCCGATCCGTTCCGCTGAGCTGACCGGCTCGGCCAGCGTCCGCGCCCGGGTGTGGGTCGAGAAGTCGTCGAGGCGCACCTTGATCGCGACCGTCCGCCCGCCGCGTCCCTGCTCGGCCAGCGCCGCCGCCAGCTGGGCCACGAGCCCGGTGAGGATCTCCTCGAGCCGCGCCATGTCCGCGATGTCCCGGTCGAACGTCCGCTCGCGAGACTCCGAGATCACCTTGCGCTGCTCGGTGACGGGCGAGCCGTCCTCGAACCGCGCCCGGCGCTGAAGCTCGGCCGCCTGCCGGCGGCCGAACTGCCGGCCGAGCGCTTCCGGATCGGCGGCGGCCAGCGCCCCCAGCGTGGCGATCCCGGCCGCTTGGAGCCGCTCCACCGTCTTCGGTCCGATCCCCGGCACCAGCCCGCAGGGCGCTGGCGCGAAGCGCTCGCACGCCTGCTCGCGGGTGAGGACGACGAACCCGCGCGGCTTCTCGGCGTCCGAGGCGACCTTGGCCACGAGCTTGCTCGGGCCGATGCCGATCGAGCACCCAAGGCCGGTCCGCGCGTCGATCTCCGCGCTGACCCGCCGCATCGCCGCCTGGGGCGCCGGTAGCCCGGTCAGGTCGAGGTAGGCCTCGTCGAGGCCGATTACCTCGACCGTCTCCACGTGCGCGCGGACGACCCCCATCACCTCGCGGGAGGCCTCCCGGTAATACGCGAAGTCGGGTGCCAGGAACACGCCCTGCGGGCACAGCCGGCGCGCGCGGGCCGCTGGCATCGCTGAGCCGACCCCGAAGCGGCGGGCCTCATACGAGGCGGTCGTGACCACGGAGCGCGGCCCGCTGCCCGCCACGATCACCGGCACTCCGTTCAGCTCGGGCCGCCGGCGAAGCTCGACCGACACGTAGAACGCATCCATGTCGAGGTGCGCCACGCAACGATCGGGCATCGCCCAGAGGCTAGGCGACGCCTCAGACGTGGCCCCGCCTGTCTCTACGACGAGGTCCAGACCGTGCCGACGCCGTCGAAGCCGAGGGCGGCGGCCGAGTTTTGGTTGAGATCCCAATCGCGCCCGCCTACGTATGGGCCGCGATCGTCGACGGTGGCGGTCACGGTGTGCCCGCCGTAGCCAATGGTGACTTTGGTTCCGCACGGCAGCGAGCGGTTCGCGACGCCGAAGTAGGCATGAAACCCGCAGGCGGTGCCGCCGGCGTCGTCGTACCAGGAAGCGACGGCCGTCTGGAACGTCGTCACCTCGCCGGCCGCCGTCCCGGCATGGGAGTTCAGGCCGTCGCCGGCGAAGCGCACGCGCAGCGTCTGCGTACCGGAGGCACTCGGGACGTAGCGCAGGTCGAAGCCGCCGCGGCCACCCGTCGAAGCGGTGGCCACCGTGTGCCAGCTGCTCTCGCTGCGCGCCTCGAGGCGGATACGCCGGCCGGAGACGCCTGGGAGCAGTCTCCCCCGCACATGCACCGTCGACCCGGCAAGTGCAGTCACCGCCTGCGGGTGGAGCTGGAACACCGGGGTGACGATGATCCGTTGCACAGTCGGGCTGAGCGCGCCCGGATCGCCGGCCGCCGGGACCGCCGTGCTCGCGTTCGCCGAGGCGTCGAGGACCCGGAGCATTCCGGAATGGCGGGCCGGGGCGCTCACGCGAAATGCGCCGTTCGAGCCGATAGTGGTCGACGCCAGCGGGCTCCAGGCCCGCTGCCCCACCGACGCGAACTCGAGCTCGGCGGTGCGGCCGGCATCGGCGGCGGACGCCGTGCCGGTGAGCACCACCTTGCGGCCGAAGCGCACGTGGCTGGCCTGCAGGTGGGCCGGGAGAGCGGCCGTCGGGGGAGGGGCGGCGCTCTGCGCCTGCCCGGCCGAGACCGCGGCGGCGCCGGCCGGGATCGCAAGGATCAACGCGCCGATGGCCACCTCGGCCCGGCGCAGGTCACGCAAACGTCGTCGCGTCGGCCTCAAGTTGAGGACCTCCTGTTCGGTTCGACCGGGCGCCTACGGAGTTAGCTGACGGGCTCGCGGACGTCGGACCGCGCTCGAGATGCGCAGGTCGTTTCGCTCGCTACGGCCGCGAGCCGGCGTGCGCCGGGCGGCCGATACGCCCCGGCCGGACGGAAGTGACTCGCGCCCGGCAATGGGTCCCCCGTTCGTCCTCGCACCGAGCGAGGGCGATTCGGCGGTCGAGATTCGTCTCGCGCAGGCTGGCAGTCCTCCACCGGCGCTAGTGTGAGATCGCTCACACACGCTGCCAAATGCGGGCGCGGTCGCGGCCGTGGCGACACCTGCGAAAATCCTCCCGTGCCCAACCGCGACCGTCTCAGCGGCCTCGACAGCTCGTTCCTGCATCTCGAGCGCGACTCGGCGCACATGCACGTGGCAGCGTGCATGGTCTTCGAAGGACCCCCGCCGTCCTATGGAGAGCTGCTGACGCACGTGCAGTCGCGGCTGCACCTGGTGCCGCGCTACCGTCAGCGGCTGGCTTTCGTGCCCGCCGGCCAGGGTCGTCCGGTGTGGGTTGACGATCCCCATTTCAAGCTCGGCTTTCACGTGCGGCACACCGCCCTGCCGCGGCCCGGGTGCGAGGAGGAGCTCAGGCGCCTCGCCGGCCGAGTGTTCTCCCAGCCACTCGACCGCGACCGCCCGCTGTGGGAGCTGTGGCTGGTCGAGGGACTGGCCGGCGAGCGCTTCGCCCTGCTTTCGAAGACCCATCACGCGTTGGTCGACGGAATCTCCGGTGTCGACATCGTCACCGTGCTGTTCGACGCGTCGCCGGAGCCGATGCCGGTTGCGCCCCCGGAACAGGAGTGGGTGGCGCGCCCGCTACCGAGCCGCGCTCAGCTCCTGGCCGACGCGCTCCTGGAGCGGGCAACGGTGCCGCGCGAGCTCCTCTACGGCGCCCAGGCAGCCCTCCGCGCGCCGCGGGCGATCGCCGAGCGCGCGGTCGCCGCGCTGGCCGGGGTCGGGGCGATGGCCTGGGCCGGCCTCCGTCCCGCTCCCCCGAGCCCATTCAACGTTCGCATCGGCCCGCATCGCCGCTTCACCTGGGTCCGCGCCGACCTGGGCCAGTTCAAGGCGATCAAGAACGCGCTCGGCGGGACGCTCAACGACGTTGTCCTCGCGGTGGTCACCGGCGCGCTCGGGCGTTACATGCGGATGCACGGCCATTCCACCGACGGCGTCGAATTGCGCGCCATGGTGCCGGTATCGGTCCGCGCCGACGTCGAACGCGGCGCGCTCGGCAACCGCGTCGCAGCGATGTGGGCGCCGCTGCCCGTCGGCGTGCTCGACCCCGTGGCGCGGCTGCGCACGCTGAGTGAGGACATGCGGGCCGTCAAGGAGTCCGGCCAGGCGGTCGGGGCTGGAGTGCTCACCACGCTGTCGGGGTTCGCCCCGCCGACGATCCTGTCCCAGGCGGCGCGGCTGCAGGCGCGCCAGCGGCTGTTCAACCTCGTGGTGACGAACGTGCCCGGGCCGCAGCGTCCGCTGTTTGTGCTCGGACGCGAGCTCGCGGCGATCTACCCGATGGTCCCGTTGGCGGAGAACACGGCGCTCGGGATCGCGATTCTGAGCTACAACGGACAGCTCAACTTCGGGCTGATCGCCGACTTCGACGCGCTGGCCGACCTCGACGCGCTGGCCGACGAGCTCCGGGCCGAGATCGTCGAGCTGGCCGCCGAGGCGGGCGCCCCGACCGGCAACGGGCGCGGGGGTAGACCGGACGGCGCGCGCAGACGGGTCATCCGAGCCCTCGAGTGAGGACGGCCGGCACCGCGCTCGAGCGCGTGGCGATCGTCGCCGCGTCGCTGGCGCTCTCAGTCGCGTTGATCGCCCTCCTGTCCGGCTACTTCGCCGGCCACGACCCAGCGGATGTCACCGGCCCGGCGGCCGGACCGGGCAAGGCCTACCGCGATCTCGGCGACGCCGCGCTCAAGCCCGGTCAGCCCCGTCCCGCCTACGACTCGAGTCCACCGACCAGCGGCGCTCACCGGCCCGAGGCTGTCACCCGCGACGACGCCCCGCTCAACGACGACCAGCTGCTCCAGGCTCTCCAGGCCGGCGACGTGGTCTTGATGTACGGAGCGCACACGACGCCGCCCGGTCTGCGGGCGCTGTCCGTAACGCTGGCCCCACCCTTCTCGCCCGCGCTCGCCGCCTCCGGCCAGGCGGTCATCCTGGCCCGGCGCACCGGCATCCACGGGGCCGTCGGTCTCGCCTGGAGCCACATGATCCGGGTCGCCGACGCCCGCGACCCCTCCCTGCGCGCTTTCGCGGCCTTCTGGCTCGGGCGCGGCGCGCCCTCGGGCTAGCTGGCAGGACCTTTCCTCGACTGAGTGGGCCTCGCTTCGCTCGGCATCCGTGGGACCAGGCATCCCGGACGCGCGGATTTGAGTATTGCCCGGTCTCTACCGGGGGCTGCCCGCGGGAGATCCCGGCGGCCTGCGCCGCCTCACGGAGGCCGATCAAGCCCCGTATACGCCGGTGAAGGCGACCGGGGGCGCCCCGAGAACACCGCAAACGTGCCCAAGCGCGGACGCCGCCGGCGCCGGTACCCGCTGTGTCGGCCAGGCGACCACACGGTGAACGAGCGCCGTGCCGAGCCGGCCGCACACGCCGACGCGGACCGTGCTGAGCCGATCGATTTGGGCGGCTGACGCGGGTTGCGCCCGGCGGCGTCACAGCGGCCGAACGCGGTGACCGCCGGCGGTGAAGAGGCCGCCGCCGGTGCGCTCCCTAGCATTCCAACCGTCATGTGCGACTCGATCGACCTCTAGGATGTGGCGGGATGACTGGTCTGCGGCGGTCTGACCCTGCTCCCGATCTGCGCGATCCGCCACGCGCGGCTGACTCACCGCGCGTGTCTGCGCCGCTACACCGGGGTCCGGTGCGGCCGGGGAAGCGGCGCGAGCCTCCGAGAAGCAGATGGCGCCGCCGGCGCTTTTGGATCGCGGCGGCCGTCCTGGCGGTGCTCGTGTGGGCGCTGACTTCGTATACCGCCTGGATGTTGCGGCCCTCGAGCGTGTCGTTCCGCGTGAACAGCGTCGAGTGGATCAGGCACAAGGTGCCTCTCGGAAACTGGATCATGGACGAGATCGAGAACGTCTACTACAGCGCCAATGCGCCGAAGAAGGGCGGGCCGCAGCTGAAGCGCCTGCCGGCGGTCGGAGTGGGCCAGCCCGGCCACAACAGCACCGGACAGGCGCATAAACACTCGGTCTGGCCGCCGCCGATCAAGCCGGTCTATGCGCACCCGCTCCCTGGCGAGGGGCTCTGGAAGCCGACGGGCCCGAAGGTCGACGGCGGCCCGCCGGTGCTGGTGAGCACCTTTCGCCCCGATGTCGAGTATCCGAGCATCGTCGCCTACGTCGCCTGGTTTGACCATACGCGGACTCAGATCGGCTACTACCCCGGCCGCTATGAGCCACCGAACGCGGCCGTACGCGGGCCGATGATGGTGCCGGAAGACCAGCGCTGGCGGCTGCTTGCCACCTTCAACGCCGGCTTCACCTACACGGACATCAACAACGGCTCGACCGACAACGGCCACGTGAACGAGCCGCTGGCTGACGGCAACGCCACGCTCGTTGGCTACCGCGACGGCCGCATTGCGATCGTGAAGTGGAGCGGCGGCCCGAACGCCGGCCCGGACGTCGCCTGGGCGCGCCAGAGCCTGGCTCCAATTGTTTGGGACGGGCGCCTGAACCCATCGTTGGACGACAATCCCGACAGCCCACAGTGGGGTTACTCACTCGGCCACGCGACTCGGGTCTGGCGCACCGGCGTTGGCATCGACCGTCGCGGCAACCTCATCTTCGTCGCCGCCGACGGCCAGACCGTGATCACCCTGGCGAAGATCCTCCAGCACGTCGGCGCGGTGCAGGCGATGCAGTTC
>Ga0213874_10000021_pt1 | contig 20897 bp, 14 predicted proteins | sample BarmaccomBMRX_R7_FD_160098 | JGI IMG/M metagenome (GOLD analysis project Ga0213874, IMG submission 160098) | Root-associated microbial communities from Barbacenia macrantha in rupestrian grasslands, the National Park of Serra do Cipo, Brazil - RX_R7 | ecosystem: Host-associated > Plants > Roots...
TAGGCGAAATCGAACCGCGCCTGGCTCCTCTAGCCGAACAAGCCCAACGAGCCATCGAATACGGCAAACTGAGCACTGAGTTGCAAGAAGTGTTGCTCTCTTGGTACGCCTTGCAATGGCGGCGATTACGGGCTACTCAGCAGCGTACGGAGCGTGCCGAGCAAGAGCAGGCCCAACAAGTTCGCCAATTAGAGCAATCTCTGCAAGCACTGGACGCACAAGTCAGCACATTACGAGCAGATCGTCAACAGGCTCAAGCTCGTATTAGCGAAGCACGCAACGCATCTGAGGCGGCACATGAGCTGCTGCAGAAGCTCGAACGCGACCTCGCTGTCAACGAAGAGCGTCTCATGCATCTGGAGCAGCAACGCGGCGATATTCAACAGGAAGAGCGGCGTTTGCGTACGCGACTGATTGCTGCACAGAAGCAAACGATAGATCTTGAAGAACAATGCGACCTTGCCGACGAGGCAGTGGACGCTGAAAGTGCAGCTCTGGCGACACGAGAGACGCAGGTGGCCGAGGCACAAAAAGAGTATGAAATAGATGAACGCCGCCTGCGCAGTGCTCAGAGCGATCTCTTTCAGGTGCAGGCGCGGCTAGGAGCGAGTCAAACAGAGCTTGGGCGGCTGCAGAAGCAACTCGGAGAGCGCAATCGTGCTCTAGCAACTCGACGCGATAGCATCGCTCACTCTCAACAAGCACTACGCACAGTAGAGGCGCGCCAACTTGAAGAACGCGCCCAATTGGATGCACTGCGCGACGAGGAACAACAGATAGGTCAGCGCAAGCAAACTATAGTGCGTGCCATTGCCGATGCACAGCAGGAGATGGAGCGCCTGAAATCCACGCTTGCAGAAGCAGAACGCCAGCGACGTAGTGTATCAGATCGTTTGAACATGCTCAAAAACTGGCGGCAAAGCTTGAGCGGGTATAGTGATGGCGTACGGACAGTCATGCGTGCGCCCGACGGAAAGCTGAGCGGCCTGCTCGGCCCTCTTCCCCAGCTTGGAGTCGCGCCCGCTGGTCTAGAAGCCGCCCTTGAGGCTGCCCTAGGTGCATATATGCAAGCGGTGGTGGTGCAGACCTTGCCAGACGCTTACTGTTGTCTTGAGTACTTGAGCAATGCCTCAGTGGGCAAAGCGATGGTTGTCTGGCTGGAAAGAGAGCAACACGGGGTCACCGCCAATGAGGTGAGTTCACTACAGGCTGAGGAAACAGTGCTACATCGTTCTCTGGCTGAAACGTCTGCTTTACGGGAGCGCGTTGTCGGTCCTGCTTGGCAATTTGTGCAATGTGAGCAGCGTTACGTCCCTCTCTTCCGTGGCATACTGCGGGGCATAGTCATTGTTAAGGATGTCGAGGCAGCACAAACATTGCTAGCCTGGGCCATAGCGCTACGTGTTTCCTCTGCTCACAGTGTGCCTCTCTCGTCGGTCGTGACGCTCAAAGGAGAAGTATTTCACATTGACGGATGGCTCACGGGTGGCGCGAGTAAGGACGGCGGACAGCAAGGGCTGTTGGCTTATGAAAGGGAACTGCGCGAGTTACCACTGCAACTTGATAAGCACAAAGCGCTGATTGAGCAGGTGAATGGCATGTTCAGCGAAGTACAGCGAGCGCAGGAGGGGCGACGTACGCAGCAAATGGCAGTTGAGAAAGAGCTACAAAAAGTTACGGCGAAAAGCAACGACCTGAGCAAAATTATTGCCGCCTCGCAGCGAGAGCAGGAGCGCTTACAGACCGAAATACGTCTCGCTGCCTCCATCGAGCAGCAGATGGCGTCGGAGGTAGTCGGCTTGGAGCAAGAGGCTGCTGCCGCACAGGAGCGTACACATACGCACGAGAAATCGCAACGCCAAATGGCTGGCATGGTCGAAGAACTGCAACAGGAAATGGAAGAACGCGCTCGCGTCTACCGCCGCCAGCGGGATGAACTGAGCCAGGCGCGTACCGCACTGGCCGTAAAGAGGCAAGAAGCGAAAGCGCTACGTCAGCAGCTCACTTCCCAGCATACAGCCGTGCAAGACCTGAAGAAGCAGGTTGAGCAACAAGTCGCACGTGTGAAAGAGACTGAACAGCGGCAAAAGGCTGTGTGCGACGAGATGACGCTTCGTCGTGCTGAGCTTGAACAAGCGAGTGAGCGAGCACGAGTGTGCGTGGAGCGGGTGCATAAAGCTGAAGCTCAACTCACAGATATTGATCAACAACTGACATCGGTTGAGCAACAGCGTGCGCAGACACAGCAGGCAATAACGGAACAGGAGGTTGTCTATCGTCGCTCTCTGCTAGAGCGTCAGAGGGCTAGTGACGCTGTGGAAACCTTGCTACAGCAGTTGCACGAAGAGATGGGTATCTCCGATCCTAAAGAGCTTGAGCTTATAAGATTCAATGAGAACTCCTCGCAAGCAGAGGGAAAAGGTGAGCATAGTAATACACCTGGTGGAATGCTCTCCGACGGAGAGGAGGCCCAACTGCGCCGCTTGCGCAGACAGGTAGATAGTCTGCGCAGTCATGTAAAAGCCATCGGCGGCTGTGACAGCAATGCCCCGCGAGAATACGAAGAATTGCGCACACGCTACGAATTTCTCTCTACGCAGCTTACCGATATGGAGCAAGCTGCACTACAGCTACGTTCGATCATAGCGCAACTCGATGTCAGCATGGCACGACAGTTTGAAACCACCTTCCAAGCCGTCAATGCACGCTTTCGCGAACACTTTACGACGCTCTTCAACGGCGGCACAGCTCGTCTTGCAATAGTGGACGCCAGCAATGAGCAAGACAACGCCCATGCTGCATCTAGCATGCCCTCTGGTGTAGAGGTCATTGTGCAGCCGCCAGGCAAAAAAGTGCAGGACTTATCACTCCTCTCAGGAGGAGAGCGTGCGCTCGTATCGGCGGCGCTCCTGTTTGCCCTCTTAGAGATTAATCCTCCCCCCTTTTGCCTGCTCGACGAAGTGGATGCTGCCCTGGACGAGACGAATGTCTCGCGTTTCTGTGATATTTTGCAGCGCCTAGCCCAGCGCACTCAGTTTATCGTCATCACTCACAACCGCGTGACGATGACCGCAGCGCAGGTGCTCTATGGCGTGTCAATGCGCGAGAGTGTGTCACGGCTGCTGTCGATTAAGCTTGAAGAGGTGGCCGCTGCAGAGCGGTAATAGCATTACAATTTCGCCAGCGTCTCTACCAATGTATCAATCTCCTCCTCCGTATTATAGAATCCCGTCGAAATGCGCAATGCATTGTTCGACGGAATAGAGCGAATATAGATGTTACGCTTCTCTCGCAGTTGCTCCACCACATCTTTTGAGTCGCGTCCTTCGAGGCTGAATGCGACAATACCGCTTATGCCTGCCACAGGAGTAAGCAGAGTGAGACCTGGAACGCGTTGTAAGGCGTGATAGGCGTATGCATGTAAGGACGAGATGCGTTTGAAAAGCCAGGGGTAGCCAACGGTCTGCTCCAACCAATTGAGTGCCGCGCACTGTCCAGCTAGCGCCGCTGTTTGTCTGCCACCTAGTTCAAAGCGTTGTGCAGAATCCTGCAACTCCCACTCTGCATTCGACCAATGTTTGTTAGAGTAGTAGCCAACGTAGGTTGGAGCAACATAATGTAGCGATTCACGCTTGATATACAATGCTCCTGTTCCGTCTGGACCGCACAACCACTTCTGCATAGGAATGGCATAGAAATCAATGTCAAGGGCGGTAACATCTACAGGGATAGCCCCTGCTGACTGTGCGCCATCGATGAGTACCGGGATACCTCGTTCGTGCGCCATGCCGCCAACGGCATGAATATCGAGCACTGTCCCTGTCGTCCAGGTAACATGAGAAAGCACGATCAGGCGGGTACGTTCTGTCACTAGCTCGCCTATCGCCTTGTGTGCAGGACGCTCTGCCATCTGACCAAGCTGGGCCATGCGAAGAACGACTCCGTAGCGGTCGCGAATCTGGTACAGAGGCGCAAGAGCACCAACATGTTCGTGATCTGTGGTAATAATCTCATCGCCTGCGCGCCAATTCAACCCATAGCTCATACTGTTCATGCCCTCACCCGTATTATCAGTGAGGGCTATCTCCTGAACATCAGCACTAAGAAGACGGGCTGCACTACTACGCGCCTGATCATAGATAGTTTTAGTGGCTTCAAACACTTCTGCGCCAAGCCGTCCATCGCGCCATTCTCGTTGCATACGGTCCTGCATGGCTTCAATGACGCAAGATGGCAAAGGGCCAAATGTGCCTGTGTTGAGATAGATACGCGATGTGGTAGCGGGCATAGCATTACGAATACGTTGGAGATGAGTGATGTCAAGCAAAGTGGCACTCCTTATAGCAAAACAAAGACCTACTAGAAGTATAGCTTGTTGGCTAAAGGAGTGCCACTTACATGTGCATATCAGAGCTCGTGCTAATACGAGCAGAGTAGGAACTTTTAGGACACGGATTTCGCAGCACTGCTACACTTTCTCAAACTCAGTTTTTACTATATACGTCCCATCTGGGAGACGTTCTAGTGTATAATCGTCGAAGAGCACGGGGTCGGCCTTGACTAGGCAGAGAAATACGCGCAGCGCAAGCTCGCGTATTTCGATCTCCGCATGTGTACTGGCACGCATCTCAATAAAGTGCCGCCAAGCACGTGCATTGGCCGTCACGACAATGGGAGCCTCGGTCTCGTTGGGCAGAACGGAGCGCGCACACTGCTGTACCTTCTTGCGTAGGTCGGTGCGCTCTTGCGCGCTCAAGATGCTCATACCACTCTGCTGCATTTCCAGTAAGCGATGAGTAAGTGCCGCGTACTCGTTGGCCGCACGCTCAATACGCTCTATGAACTGAGCATGTAGATGTGAGTCTGTCTGGTACTCGCGACGTTCGACGAAGCGCAATACACGCCCTGCAACGTAGCGCTGACTCACTTGTGAAAAGCTGAGGTGTCTATGACGCACCAGTTCGTGTGTGACACTGCGTGAAATACCATAGAGCAACAGGCTGAAATTGGCATGTTCGAGGACCGAGCCATGACCTGATGATTTAATGTTATCGAAGTAGCGTTTCGCCTGTGCATTGGGAGTACGTTTGGGGCCAAAGCTCATATAGCAGACTTGTCCAGCCACTTTGCACAACTGCGCTCCGTCGGGCAACGGGGTTGGATCATCTAGGTAGCTCTCGAAATTGAGAGACGGGTCGAAGCTGTTAAGAAAGCCTACTAGACCTGCTGTGTTCATGTGTGGGCGAGAAAGAACCACTACTGCAGGGCTAAGCAAATATGCTATGTTGCCTGGAGAGTAGTGGGTGGGAGAGTGAATGGTGGCAAAACCTGTATCCTCGCTTCCGTGCAACGAGTGGAAGAGTGTCTCTGTGTCAATAACCAATGTGCATGCCTCCTTACTACTAGCTATGTCAATTGGATACTAGTCTAGCAGGTTGGAGGCTGCTTGACTACTGACCGATAGGCTGTTGTGATGGGGAGAGGAGAGCATCCAGGGTAGCGCGACGTATACGGTAAGCTTGGCGAGCACCACGATGAGGCAGTGTAATCGCCTCCAACACTCCGTTTTTAATCCAACGCCGTACAGTTGTGTCATCCACACGCAACTGCTGTGCCACCTCACGAACTGTGAGCAGCTCTGTTTCGTCGGACATCACTATCCTCTTTCTCTTTTTGCACTAATAGGACGCTTAAAATAAATACAATACGTGGCTTTTAAATATAATATGCAGCCTGTACGTCGGACTGCATATCCAAGGTTTATTTAACTATAAAAACGAACGTAACTGTTCAAAATCCCTTCTACTAGCCGCCGATCATCGACATACTGCGATTGGCTCGTCTAAAGCGCTTATCACCGATGTAGTGCTTGAGTTCCTTACGCCAAACCGCTTGGCGTATGGTAGCGGCTAGTTCCTCGTCGCTCTTGCCGCCACGGATAACGGCACGAAGGTCCGTCTCTTCTGTGGCAAACAGGCAGGTGCGAAGCTGCCCATCTGCGGTGAGGCGAATACGATCACAAGTGGCGCAAAATGGTTCGCTTACGGGATTGATGAAGCCTACTTCGCCTATGCCATCACTGAAAGTGTAGCGACGAGCGGTTTCTGAAGGGTCACCCGTGGTGATGGGAACAAGCGGCCCATAGTGTGCCTCAATGATAGCCTTGATCTCACCCCCCGTGAGAATATCTTCCTTGCGCCAGATTTGATCGGCATCGAGGGGCATAAACTCAATCCAGCGCATCACGTAGGCTTTGTTGCGTGCGAAACGCACAAAATCGAGCACATCTTCTTCGCTATAACCACGAATAGCGACAGCATTGATTTTCACAGGATAAATAGATGGGTATTTCTCTAGTTCTGCGAGACCTTCCAGAACACGCTCAAGCTGGTCGCGTCGCGTGAGTTGTGCAAATTTCTCGCTTACCAGAGAATCGAGACTCACGTTAATGCGCGACAGCCCTGCCTCGGCTAGTACCTTTGCTTGCTGTTTGAGTAGAATGCCGTTGGTAGTAAGACTTAAACTGCGCAATCCCTCGATTTGACGGAGTTGGCGCACAAATTCCGGTACATCCCGCCGTACCAATGGCTCTCCACCAGTGAGACGAATCTGTTCAATGCCAATACTTACCGCAACACGAGCAATGCGCTCTAACTCTTCATACGAGAGAATTTCAGCCTTCTTGAGCCAAGGCAGACCCTCGGCAGGCATACAATAGGTACAGCGGAAATTACACTTGTCGGTGATAGATATACGCATGCTTTTGATACGTCGTCCGTAACTGTCTACCAACGGTTCCATAGCTACAATCCTTTCTGTACTGTTTTTGTGCGGTTTTGTGCGTATATCTAACTATAGCACTTTTGGGTCAGTTTGTCACTTACGTGAGCAATCGACAATGCAAGGACACCGCAGTACATTGTATTATACAATATCTTGTGTAGAATGTGAATTGTACAACTTTTTCTGCACCTATCGTCCTATGGGAGATGGTGCTAGCTCAAGTGCAACTTCCAGGAGGAAACAAAGGCTATAGAAAAATGGGGGCTGCCCGGGCAGCCCCCATTTTTCTATAGCCTTTGTTTTAAGCGTCGTAGTAGAAGGCGAACTCAATGGGGGCTGGGCGCAAGCGTACTTCATCGGCCTGTGCTCGCTTAAAGTCGATATACTTCTCAAGCACATCTGTCGTGAAGACATCACCCTCCAGCAGGAAGGAATGATCAGCTTCGAGCGCATCAAGAGCTTCGTATAACGATCCAGGAACCGACTGAATTTCGCGTAACTCCTCTGCTGACAGGTGATAGAGGTCGCGGTCAAACGGTCCATAGCCGTGTTCACTTGGATCGATGCGGCGGCGAATGCCGTCTAAACCTGCCATCAGCATTGCTGAGAAGAGCAGGTAAGGGTTGGCTGCTGGATCGGGCGAGCGGAACTCGACACGCTTTGCCTTAGGGTTGTCCGTCAAAGGGATACGCACGGCGGCACTGCGATTACCTTTTGAGAACACCAGATTGACAGGAGCCTCAAAGCCAGGAACCAGACGCTTGTAACTGTTGGTAGTAGGAGCCGCAATCGCCATCAGGGCAGCAGCATGGGTAAGGATACCTCCAATGTAGAAGCGGGCCATCTCGGAGATGCCTGCATAGCCCTCGCTGTCATAAAACAGCGGCTTGCCTTCCTTCCACAGGCTCTGGTGTGTATGCATACCAGAACCGTTATCGCCATAGACCGGCTTGGGCATAAAAGTCACGGTCTTGCCATACTTGCGGGCTGTGTTCTTTACGATATACTTGTAGAGCATCAGATTGTCGGCGGTCTTCACCAGGGTATTGAAGCGGAAGTCTATCTCTGCCTGACCAGCGGCACCTACTTCGTGATGCTGTGCCTCGACTGGGACACCGTTTTCTTCCAGTTTGAGTACCATCTCACTGCGCAGATCCTGCATTGTGTCATTGGGAGGTACTGGGAAGTAGCCCTCTTTCACGCGCATCAAATGGCCCATATTGCGGGTACCATCACGAGAACTGTTCCAATGTGCCTCGTCGGAGTCAATCTCTGCAAACTGTCTGTTATCTGTAGAGCCATAGCGCACGTGATCAAAGATATAAAACTCTGCTTCCGGCCCGAAATACGCTGTGTCTGCTATACCGGTACTGCGTAAGTACTCCTCCGCCTTGATTGCTACGTAACGGGGATCACGGAGGTATTGCTTCTTTCGACCCAGAGGCCCTGGATGAGCAATGCTACAGATCAAGCTCAAGGTAGGGATGGTAGTGAAAGGGTCCATCAGGGCTGTGTTGGGGTCTGGAATGACCAGCATGTCACTTTCATCAATAGACTGGAAGCCACGAATACTGGAACCATCGAATGGAATACCCTCGACAAATGCCTCTTCCTCTAATGCATGTAAAGGAATTGAAAAATGCTGCCAGCTACCGGGTAGATCGACAAACTTGACATCTACCAGTTTTGCGCCATTTTCTTTGGCAAATTGAAGAACTTCTTCTGGGGTCATATACTTTCTATACTCCTCTTCCGTGTATCCCTGCATCTTTGCTGGAGGTAGTGGCTTACGTTGCCTTTGTCTCTAGTTGCAGGACCAAGCAGCGTCCATCTCGCACGAGATGAAAATACTTATGCTTCTGAATATCATATGACGCGAATAGATGGGATACTACAGATACTTTGCCTGAAAATTGTGGGTTCTACTTGTGCAGAATGCATAAGCAGAACTGTAGTCTGTGCTTGCCCTAAGGTTGAGATGCACCAGACTGTTAAGGCTTTCTGCTCCTCTCAGTTTTTTCAGTTGTTCTCACCGTTTTGTGGTGGACTCGTCAAAGTGATGGAAAGGTCATTGCTACAGCACATCTCTCTGAAATCAAACTTACGCAACTCCCTCTTCCCAACGCTCCTCAAATGCTTGGCGGATCAGCGCCATCACGTCGTCAAGCTGATCAAGTGATGACAGGCAGATCTCGATGTCTCCATTACCGTGGTGCCCAACTCCCGTTATATCTCTACAGAGATTCCTGGGATCGTCTATCTCGCTAAACGACATGTTCACATACAAATTCAAACAACTCTTGTGTGGCTCAATATTGACGAAGTTAGTTGCAGTTTTATAGGCGATGTGCAACTTTTTGTATTCTTCTCTCACTGTAGGATCAAGATTAAGAATACGCTTGCGCAGGCTCTCGAACAAAGCACGCGTGGAACCTTGCAGGTAAGCATACTGATCGAGCGTATATACGGTTTGCTCATCTGCATCATCACCATTTTGATGCTGTGCAGTAGCATCTCTGTTGGTCACTTTGGCGTAGCGTGGATCGATTTCTCCCCCAGTACCAAGTGGCTTCTCATTCTTTTTTGCCAAGTCACGAATATTCTTGCCGACGCTCTTCCAGGAAGTGGCATACCAAGCTACTTTGCCATTACCATATGGAACCCATTCACCACTAACAAGGCCATAATAATTAAATCGCCTCTCGTTCAGCGGTACAATTTTATAACCAACTGGCACAAAACCAGCCAGAGGGTGTTCAATGGGCCCGATAACTTCTACTAATGGGACTTTTTGTGTGAGCGAGCCATACCTGTTGATCTCTTCAGCAGTCAATGGGGGCAACGCCCAGATCTGCAAGGCACGCTCAGCTAGTCGTTGGGCACGCTGTTCAATAGCCTTGGCATCCCAGCACTCTACCTGACCCAAGCCAGCGTTCAAGTGCAACGGACTATACGCCAGCCCTGTCTCCGCCTTATCACGCTTCTCAAGAAACGGACGGTCACTCATTTCAGTGTTATACGCTGTGAGCGTCAGATTACCTATTGTATGCAGATATTTTCTCTGTACTCCCTGCCAATCGGGGCCAAGCATATCGCGCCACTCTGCAGAAAGGTTCTGGTTTTGCGGTAGAATATGCTCGATGGTGTACTCTTCCATAATTACACGCTCTTTGCGTTTGTAATTTTCGAGTTTGCTCAGCAAGTAGTAACGAATACGACTAGGAGAGTTATAGATATCTTTCACAACAAATGCCGCCTGAAATTCTTCATCACGTGGCAGGCGTGCGCCTGCACCTCTCTGGAGGAGGATCGCTTGAACGCTCTCTAAGTAATGCTCTTTATCGATCTCTTTGGTCAGGGTAGCGAATACTTTATTCAAACCATGCGTGGGAATGCCACAAATTAGCCGCCGGAATACATAGCTTTCGATCAACTTGAGAATCATAATGAACTCGGCCCGCGATAGCTGCTGCTGCTCATAATCTTCGTAAACTTCCAACAAAAATGGATACACAACATTTACTTCCAATGTTTTAATATCGTCAAAACAGTGTTTGATTTCAGCATCTTTTTCACGGGCAAGCACCATGCATGTGAAATGTTTAGAGTAACGATAAATATCTGCGACAAACTCTTCCATTGGTACATGGGTTTTATTCTGGTGATAGACCTTGAACGTAGCGTAGACCTTGTCCATATTAGGAATATCACCCATGTGGATGGTCAGGTAGTCGCGCATAAAACGGTTAAACAGCGCAACATTTTGGGTCTGGCCAAAACTCTGCTCCATGGGATACCAGTATTTTTTATAGAGTTTGATCTGTTCTTCGTTATCCAGCCCCATCAGGACATAGTTGCGAATGAGATCCGCCTGCGAGAGATCCATGCCAGTGGAGTTGAGGCTCTCGAAAATCAGTTGGGGATTATCTTTCTGTTCCAACGAGATATCTACAATGATCAGCTTGCTGATCCCTTCATAGAGAGTCGAGAGGCTGACCTGACTCTGCCTAATCTGGTCCTTGAAGAATTGATAGTTCTCTTTGAGGCGCAACGAGATATGTTCTAGCTTTTCGCTCCCCTCCAGAATAGAGATCAGTGTGTCTTTATCGTTCTGAGTAAGCAGGAGCTTATAGTGAGCTTGGTCGCTTTCGTCAGCATTGAAAAGATAGTAGTTACAAATTTTTCTTCGTGTAATCGTGTTGCTCTGTTCGCTACCCTCTGCCTCCAACGCCTCACCTAGTGCGGCCAGCAGGAGGAACAGTGTGGCTAAGCGCTGTTGTCCATCAATGACTAACATTTGCGTAATCGAACTAACATGGTAGATATCTTTCCCCACATATACGATAGATCCCAGAAAGTGGGCAGGTATCTGTTCATCTTGCGCTACTCTGAGGATGTCATCCCAGAGCTGTTGGCAATCACTGAGACGCCAGCCATAAGTGCGCTGATAGATCGGGATGATAAACTGTTTAGTGCCCTGCAAAAACTTTAAGAAATTGGTTTCTGTAGCTTTCATATGATTCCTTTTCTACAAAACTTGCCGTAACTATTGTACAGATTCTTGAGTCCATTATAATTGTTGCGACTGGTTTTCTCAAGACGACTGAGCGTTGCCCTTGCCTTTATGGGAGCGCCACCAGTTAACACGCTCGAGGTTGAGGAGAAGGATCAGGAAGATACTATCCAGTCAGTGCCCGGCCAGCAGACAGGAAAGAGCGCCGCGCATACCGTGAATGGAAAGCAGATACACAACAATGAGTAACATATCAGTCTACCAAGGGCCAGAGTATCCCACAGAAGCACACGGCTCCATTCCAGCTTTCAACAGCTACGAAGAAGAAGCCACTTTCTGGGATACGCACAGCATCACCGACTTTACAGAAGAAACCGAGGCAGTAGAGGTACGTGCAACACGAGGTCTCTCCGCAAATGTACAGGTCCGGTTTGATGCAGAAACCGACCATGAATTAGAGGCACTAGCACGTGAGCGGGGAGTGAAGAAGGCCACTCTGATACGCATGTGGGTATTGGAGCGACTGCGCCAAGACCACAATAGTCACGCTTCCTAGAGAAGCGCTGGCGGATTGCGCGTTAACGAGCAGAGCCAATGAAATCGATTGCCTCTATCATCTCTAAGGCTCCTTTGTGTATAGCAGTTTCGCAGGAGTATCGCCCCGAATAGAGGCATCTACCAACTCGATAGGGTGCAAGGCCGCAATGGGTGTGCCAAGCCGCTGTAGGCTTGCCTGAATTTGCAACAAGCAGCCAGGATTGGCCGTGGCAATGACCTCGGGACGCACACTGAGCACGTTACGAGCTTTGCGTTCTCCCAACTGCTTGGCCGCTGCTGGCTCCAACAAATTGTAAGTGCCCGCGCTGCCGCAACAAATTTCAGCTTCGGGAATGTCCGTCAATTCGATGCCTGGAATGGCTTGCAACACCTCGCGTGGCTGGATGCGAATACCTTGTGCGTGAGCGAGGTGGCAGGCATCGTGATAGGCTACGCGCAGGGGAATGGGATGGCGAGGTGCTACTGGTGTCAGTTCAGCAAGCAGTTCTGAAATATCTCGTACCGAGGCAGAAAAAGCTTTCGCCCGCTCTGCGTACTCTGGATCATCACGCAGCAAATGTCCATACTCTTTCATGCTAGAGCCACACCCTGCTACATTGACGACCACTGTATCCACTTCCGCTGCTTCAAATGTATCGATTAAGCGACGCGCATAGCGTAATCCCTCCTCTTCGCGTCCAGTGTGAATACTGAGTGCTCCACAGCAGCCCTGTGTGGCTGGAATGACAACATCGCATCCCTCGGCGGTGAGCACACGAATGGTCGCCCCATTCACGTCAGCAAAGAACACTCGCTGTATACAGCCAATGAGCAGTCCCACCCGTCGTCTCTTTGATTGCTTTGCTCTGTTAAGAACTGCTGGTCGAGACAGCAGAGAGGCTAGGCGTATAGGCGGCAAGATCGCTGCCATACCTAATAGTCGAGCAGGAAGAAGCCTTTTGGCAAGAGGAGTTTCTAACCAGCGTTGTGCTCCACTTTTTTGATAAAGCCAGAGCAATGGTGCCAGCACTCGTAATCGTGTAGGGTGGGGAAAGAGACTAAAGATCAGTGAACGGAAGAGACGGTCACCGAATGAGCGCGGGTAGTTCCGTTCGATCTGGGGCCGTGTCGCCTCAATCAGTTTGTCATATTGCACACCTGATGGGCATGCGGTGACGCAGGCCATGCAGCCCAGGCAACGGTCAATATGTGTAGTGAATGCCTCGGTCATGCCAATCTCTCCATCCGAGGCCATCTTCATCAGTTGAATGCGACCGCGAGGCGAATCCATTTCTTCGCTCCACAGCAGGTAGGTTGGACACGTGGAGAGACAGAAGCCGCAATGAACACAGTCTGCGAGTAATTCGGGGTCTGGCGCATGATGGCTATCAAAAGCAACAAATTGTTGCGCGTGCTTTGAGGGTGCCATGTCGTCTTGCTCAATCAGTCCATGTGGACCAGGCTTGTCAGGAATACTACCTTTCCCAGGATCCATGTTTGCAGTACTCATAACTCTTTCTAAATGCCTCCCACAAACCGCCCAGCATTTAAAGTGCTGTGCGGATCAAAGCGAGTTTTCAGACGGCGCATTACTGCTAATGCTGGACTTGGTCCCCATGCGTCGAGTTGCTGCATGAGTTCTGCTGGTGCTTCTACGACGATAAGACTCCCCCGAGCGGCAATTGCCACCTGCCGTAATTCACGAATTGCTGTTACAAGAGCTGCATCATCTCCGCACAGATGCACGAAGACAAGACCGTGACCAGCGTGTGCGCGCCAGTTGGCCCACAACTGCTTCTGCTGGCACATCTGCTCTAAGCGAGTCAACCAGTGCATTACCTCTGTAGGAAGTAGACTGGTCTTTATCATCACTGTGCTTTGTGGACTTTGTGGCGTGGTAGCCAAATGAGCTGTCTGAGACCAAAACTGTGTCTCCGCTTCACCTTCAACTACGTGTGTTGTGTGTGGCACATGACCAATCGTGTCCTTTGCCATCGCACACAATGTTGCTGCTTGGGCCTCCGCTGCTTGCTGGCCCATTTCAAAACGAACCGCCATAGTGTAGGTGTTTGCTTGGCTAGTAGTGCCTAGCACATCCATCATTGTCGGAACCAACGTCGAGCCAATCACCTGAAGTGCCAGTTCACGTAGAGGTGCCAGCGACGCAGCAGTGAGTAACACAGTGCGCGATGCTGGCGCAAGTGGATACAGCCGGAAGGTCGCTGTCACAATCACGCCGAGTGTTCCCAAGGCACCTGTAAACAACTTGGGCAAGTCGTAGCCTGCAACATTCTTGACTACCTTACCGCCACCCTTGGCTATCGTGCCATTGGCAAGCACGACGCGTATACCGATGATCTGATCTCGTACTCCTCCATAGCGCAATCGACGTGGCCCTGTTGCATTGGTAGCAATTATTCCTCCAATGGTTGCCTGCGCTCCAAGGTCGGGGTCAAGGGCGAGCCATTGCTGGGCCTGTGCCAGTGTTGCTTGCAATGCTGTCAAGGGAAGTCCTGACTGTACCGTTACGGTTAAGTCGTGTGGCACGTGCTCAACAATATGATTCAGTCTCGTGGTACTTAAGAGAAAGTCACCACCCGTCGGTGGAAAACCCATAGCCAGTTGTGTGCCACCGCCACGTACCAGCACGCGTAGTCCTTCCGTGTCAGCAAACGCTAAGACAGCCGCTACCTCTTCCTCGCATCCAGGCTCTACCACGACCCGAGGTTGCACGCCAGCCACCACATCTGTATCCGCCGCTGGACGTACCCAATTGCCTACTAGCGGCTCAAGTGCAACTTGCAACGATTGTGTTGAGACGTTCATCATTTGCTCCCATTAAAATCGCTCGATTATTCCGGCTGCTTCTAACGGATGTGGCTGGTAGCGACCCGGTACTTCACCACAGAGACGAGGTGTTGGGTAGACCTTGTTGGGATTGCACAGGTTTTGCGGGTCAATGGCGCAGCGGATAAGCTGATGGGTTGCCATATCAGCGTCGGTGAACATCGTGGGCATATAGTCTTTCTTGTCCATGCCGACACCGTGTTCGCCTGTGATGCTTCCTCCGTGAGCGACACAGGAGCGTAGAATCTCGCCTGCAAGCGTTTCGGCCCGCTGCTCGGCACCCTCAATGCGCTCATCGTAGAGCACCAATGGATGTAGGTTTCCGTCACCAGCATGAAAGACGTTGGCGACTCGCAGGCCAAATTGCGTACTCAGTGCTTCGATCTCGCGCAATACTTCTGGTAAGGCTGTACGAGGAAGAACACCATCCTGTACAATGTAGTTGGGGCTAATACGCCCCATTGCGGCGAACGCTGCCTTGCGCCCTTTCCACATCAGTGTACGCTCCGTGTCGGTGCGAGCCAAGCGATACTCAGTTGCTCCAGCATTCTGACAGATAGCCTCGACTTGTGCCAACTGTCGCGTTACTTCTGCATCTGGTCCGTCCAACTCAATCAGCAAAATTGCCCCAGCCTCCAGGGGAAAACCAGCATGAACTGCAGCCTCACACGCTGCAATGGAAAGTTTATCCATCATCTCTACGGCTGCTGGTATAATTCCCGCGCTAATAATGCCCGATACTGTCTCACCAGCAGCGTCGGTATGTGCGAAGGCAGCAAGTACTGTCTTGACCGTTTCTGCTCGACGCACAATGCGTAGTATAATTTCGGTAGCGATACCAAGTGTTCCCTCAGACCCAACGATAATTCCTGGCAAGTCATAGCCTGGTGTATCAAGAGCCGGGCCGCCAACTTCGACCGGCTCTCCATCGGGCAAGACTAGCTTCATACCTAGAACATGGTTCACCGTAAAGCCATACTTGAGGCAGTGCGCACCGCCCGAATTTTCAGCCACATTGCCACCGATGGAGCAGATCTGTTGACTGGATGGGTCGGGCGCGTAGTAATAGCCATGAGCAGCGACGCGTTGTGTCACCCACAGATTGATAACACCGGGTTGGACGACAACCCGTTGATTGAGCAAATCAACGTCGAGAATGCGATTCATACGGGCAAGCGAAATAACCACTCCCCCTTCTACTGGCAATGCACCGCCCGAAAGCCCTGTACCCGAACCGCGTGGCACAAATGGAATGTGTGCTCGGTGGCAGAGACGCACCACGGCCTGTACTTGTTCCGTCGACGATGGCAGCACTACCAGTGCAGGCTGTACATGGAAACTTGTCAAGGCATCAGACTCATATGTCCGTAACTGTTCATGTTTCTCCAATACTTGGTCAGCATCTACAATTGCTCGCAACTCCGCAACAAATTTTGCTTCAAGCATTGATGCCTCCTTGCTCACGGTGGCAAGAGTGAATTTCAGAGAGAGGAAAATATATCCTGCGTATTAAGTAATAATTATATACAAGATAAATGTCAAGCTGTCGGAGTGCGAAAAGAGGGAATATGAAGCTTCCAAAAATAAATAAGGTGTGGTAGCGCGTTTGGGCACAGTCCAAACACGCCACTATACCTTATTTAGTGTCCCGGTAGGGGACGTGAGAAGGTGCGAGCGTCGTTGCTCGTACGGAATGGTTCTACTGTACTACAGTTCCAAAAAGTGTAGCGATCTCTAGCGAGCTAGGGATTTCTCTTTCTGGTTTCGTGAGGGGGGAACGACCACCCTCACGGGATGGACTGCCAGGGATGCCAGCACCCCTTCACCATCCTCTACCCCCTCCGTCCCGAAGGCATCAGGGGCTACTTTGCGGATAATGTTTCCCGCTCCGTTGATATCGGCGTTGATCTCTCGTCCATCGGATGCACGATATAACCCACGCTTGATACGCTTGCCGCTAAACCTGTGCTGCTCCTTGCCCTTGTTCGGGTCACGCACTGGCAACGGGTCTAGGTCCAGTAACGAAGCCTTTGACGTGTAGGACTCTTCCGTCACCTGAACGCGAATGCCTACTAACTCCGCTTTGTAGGTCAGCATGGCGATAAAATGAGCGTGCGGGATTTGCACAAACTGCTGGTTGGTCCTCTTGCCCATGCTGGCTTCCCGCTCCAGAGATCGTTCTTCCCAATCACAAGAGTGCCTATTCCCTCTTTCACTAACAGGTCAACAATCCGCTTACTAGCAGTGTGCATGTAGTGGTCAATGCGCCTGTTCCGCTTGGTGGTCATGCGCTCCATGCGCTTGGTCGTGCCTGTATGCCCTAGCTGCTTTTGTAACTCCGCTTTCCGCTTATTATAGTATTGGTTGATGCTTTTGACTGGACGCCCGTTAATACTCACCGATGGGAACTTCGGCTTATTTGATGTTAGCGCTACCAGATTGTTCATCCCCATGTCTATCCCAGCGTAGTACGCAGGGTTCACTTCAGCTTGTTTCACCGCTTGCTCGTAGACGACCTCAAAAACATAAAAGCCTTTGCGTGGCACAATGCGTACCTGTTTCACCGCTGTCTGCTTTGTGGGTATCTCAACCCCTAAACCAGACGGCGCTATCATCCCACGCTTGAGTGCTCGTTTGGAGATGGCCCCTTGTTCATAGACCAGCAGGTTGCGTCCGTCAGTTTTATGTTTGTATGTGGGAAGCTGTGGCCGACCTGTGAACTTCTCAGGACACACACGCCATGCCTCCATTGCCTCAAAGAACGCCACCCATGCCTTATGCAGTTGGATGAGGACTTGATTACTCACCTTCGCTGGCAGTGCCTTGTAGGCTTCGTGACTCTTGATGAGATGGTAGACTTTGACGTTATCCAGGTAGACGCGGCTCTGAATGAACGCTTGCCGTACCACATAGTTGGCTGCATTGTACAAATTCTTCGACTTGAACGCCGCTTCATCAATCGCCCTGTAGCGCGGGTCACTTTTGCTGATGATCGTCTGTTCCACTAGCTGCATAGTTGTTTCCCTCCTTTGTGTTCCTCAAGACTGCATCGCCAGGCTGGGGTTTGCACCGCAGCACCTCTTGGCTTACCTTTCAGTTTCAGCAACGCTTTCACTTTCAATGCACTCTGAAAGTGAAAGCGAGTGTTGCCTTTCAAAGTACTGTTTGCGATAGCGGCTAATAGAACCAATGGAAATGCTCTGCCCACAGGCCCGTGCGCGTTGCTGAATTGCTTCAATCTTCAGACTGCTGTCTTGCTTGAGGCACTCATAGACGAATGCATCCAGCACGAACTTTTCCTGGCCCGCCTCCCGTTTGCCTCGCCTGCGCTCTGCTCTCTGTTGGCCTGTCGGCACGACCCGTAGCCCTGCCTGTCGGGAGCGTGAGATAGCTTGCTGCTGGCCTGCTTCCGTCATGGGTTGCGCCTGTACGGCTCTTTCCACCTGCGTCAATCGCTCTTTCAATTCGGGCACCACTGAAAGCGTTTCAGTCACCGCTTGCAGATGAACCGTCTGCGTTGAAACTGTTTCACTCAGGTGCCTCTGCATGGTGCTTTCAACCGTTGCGGCACTTTCAGCTAGTCGCTGCTGAAAGGTACTTTCCATGTGTGCAAGCTGCTGAGTGAAGCTAGCTGCCAGGTCCTGCACCTGCTGCTGGATGCGTGCCTGCTCGTCCTGCTGGGCCTGCTGCTCGCGTTGGTGGGCCTGACGCGACAGGATGCGGGGGGCGCTCCTGTCCACTTTGGCTAGCGCCATCAAGAAGCCCGTAATCACGATGCCACGCACGAGCAACAGGCACGCGGAAATGAGTTGGAGGGCCGCTGGGGGCACATGCAAGGCGTGCAGTGCGCCTTCCCCGATGCTCAGCACCGTCATCACCCGCGCTGAGAGCATCACCGCCTCCACCTTGCTGGCCGCCTCTTGCTCGTTGTGGCTGCGCAGCCCTTCGACTTGCCGCGCCAAGCCAGGGATGGACCCTTCCAGCCCCGCTAGTTGCAGGCAGAACATCGTCATTTCCAGCCACCCAGGAAAGCTGAAGGTGGGGTCGGAGAGTAGTATCCCCGCTTGCGCCCCGCAATAGAGCAAAAACACCAACAGCAGAAAGCGCCCAAGGATAGCTAAGGCATCCTCGACTGCATTCACAAAGGCCCGTAGCAGTCCCAACCGACAGAACAGATACGCCCACCACGCACTACTAAATCGGATGATCGTTTCCTGCTCGGTGGATGGTTCTTGTGTCATCGGTTCGCCTCCTTTTGTTACTCGGCTTCTTTGGTGTAGCCCATCTGCTGAAGCACCTGCCGATAGAGCGCGTACTTGCGCCCTGACAAGCCTAACAAGTGAGCGATGTCACGATCAGGATACTTGGCCTCTTTCATGCGTCTGATCGCTTCCCGTATTTCTATGGAAACGGGGTTCTGCTCCTTGCTCACGCTTGCGGGTACATGCTGGACCTCTGGACTGGAAACGGGAAACGCCCTGGTAATTACCTGCTCTGAGTTGGCCTGCAGCGCCGTTTCCTGTGGTGTTTCCGCGCTGTTTCCCCTGCTTCCAAAGATGGAAACACTGCAAACAGGACCCTGCTCAAGCCACGGTGTGCGTTGCTCTGCTTGAGGTGTGGTGTCTGATGAAAGCGTAAAAGGGGGAAAGGGGGTCTGCTCGTTTTCTTGGCGAGGCGGGGCGGTCCGCAGCCAGTCCTCTTTGCGGAACGGCGGCAGTCCCAGGTAGGCAAAGAGCGCCTCATTGCTCACCAGGGGCGCTCGTACCCAGCTTGAGGCTTCTAAGCCCTCTGCCAGCATCAGGCTTAAGCCCGCCCCGCTCGTTTGCAGCGTGCGCTCACTGTCCTTGGGTACCGCCCCTTTCATTAACCGCTCCGCAGAGGGTTTATCCCCCCCGCCATAGATGCGCGTTTTGTAGTTGGCTTGGGCGGCGGTGCTTTGCCCGATCTCGTTGACGTTGGCCGTTTGACTGGCAACCCAGCAGAACACCGCAAACTGCCGACCCGTTCGCCCAATCGTGTCCAGCAGCTTGATCGCCTCAGGACACCGTGCGAACACCTCCGGTAATTCGTCAATGAAGACGAAGATGGGCCGCTGCTGCCAGCCGAACTCCCCGCACTCCTCTTGCTCATTGCGTCGGGCAAGCTCTTGCACCAAGCCACTCAGCAGGTCCTTGATCTCCGGCCCCGCTTTGAGGGGTCGGTGGTTGGCCAGTCGGTCGTAGAGCGGCTTCCATACCTCGATCTGGCGGCTATCAGTGACCGCTTTGACGTTGGCGGCAAACGGGTTGATGTAGTAGGTCTGGCACTGCCCCACCACTTGCAGCAGCGCCAGGCGAAAGCGGTTGGACTTGCCTTTGCCACTGGAAGAGACATCCAGCACGTGGTAGATCTCCTTGGGAGCAAGGGCAATGGCCCCCTGTTCACTGTTGCCGAAGTAGACGCAGCCTTGCTTGTTGAAGGCTTGGACCACGTCAAGCACGTCGTCTAAGACAAACTGCGGCGGCACCCACGCTCCTTCTGTGGGCTGTGGCTGCGGTGCCGCCTCGGCTTGCTGCTCGTGGTCGGGTGCTCGCTGCTGCTCTGCTTCCTCCTGCGGCTGCTCGTCCTGCCAGTGCCGAGCGAGCAGACGGTCCCACGTACTCCACTGGCCTGTGCCTGCCCGCCGTCGGCTCCGCTCGGCCAAGCCGTCCAGCCACGCTGCCAGCGGTTCTGGCATCTCTTCACGGAGGTGGGCGTACCATGTAGGGCTGTGGAGCGCTAAGGCAATGGCCGCCCCCAAGCCGAACACTTCAGCGGGCAGCGGTGCATGCAAGAGGGCGGGTAGCCCCATCATCAGCAGCGCTGAGGACCCAAAGATCGCCGCTCGTTGCGACAGCGACCAGGCGGGCACGCTCGGCTCGTCCTCGTGGGGGGCGTGCTCCTGCTCACGCTGCTGGCAGCAGTCCTCACACAATAAGATGCCCTCGGCACACTCGTAGAGGGCCACCTCCTGCGCGTGGCACGCTTGACAATGCGGTGGGGTGGGCATACCTCTCTCCTTTCTCGGGCTTCGTCCTCGGCCCGCGCCTGCCCATCGTTTCGTGCGAAGCGAACGCGACGAGCAGGCACCAGACGACGACGCTACGGGCCTGTTTGCCGCATGCCAGCGGCGGCATGCTGAAAGGCCATAATGGCAAACAACAGCATACAAAAGGTGACAAAGAAGATGACCACCGTA
>Ga0213874_10000022_pt1 | contig 20409 bp, 17 predicted proteins | sample BarmaccomBMRX_R7_FD_160098 | JGI IMG/M metagenome (GOLD analysis project Ga0213874, IMG submission 160098) | Root-associated microbial communities from Barbacenia macrantha in rupestrian grasslands, the National Park of Serra do Cipo, Brazil - RX_R7 | ecosystem: Host-associated > Plants > Roots...
ACTCCGGCGTATAGGTCTTCTGAGTTTTCTGCATGCTCTCTTTCCTCCCTATAAGAATAGTAGATCCGAAGATTTCACTACTCTACAAAAGTGGTGAAAGCTCATCTACGAGAATGTTATCTTCCCAGAGGACGCATCAGACAGCTAGGCGGCCATAAATGTACTGTACTCGTAGGAGATTCGAGAGGGCGAGCGTTGATTTAAAAATCGCCTTGCAAATGGGGCTAATTGTTGTTGTCAGCAGCAAAATCTGCTATAGTGAGGTGCAGAGAAAGAAACACTCACAAGCATATTGGAGTACCTGCTCATGACAACACATGAAGGTGGTCAACTCAAGCGTACCCCGCTCTATGAGCAGCATCGTGCCCTTGGCGCACGTCTCGTCGAGTTTAGCGGTTGGGAAATGCCCGTACAGTATACTAGTATTATCGAAGAGCACAAGGCAGTACGTACTCATGCTGGCCTCTTCGATGTGAGCCACATGGGTGAATTCAAGATCGAAGGCGAGGACGCGCTCGCTTTCTTGCAGTACCTCGTGCCTAATAATGTCGCGCACCTCGCTATCCATCAGGCCCTCTACACGACGATGTGTCTACCCGATGGCAATGTCATCGATGATCTACTCATCTACCATCTGGCAGAGCAGCACTACATGATGGTTGTGAACGCGGCCAATATCGCCAAGGATCTGGCGTGGGCACAGCAGCAAGGTCACCGCTTTCAGAACGTTGTCATCACCGACCAATCGGATACAACCTCCCTGCTTGCCCTTCAGGGACCTCTGGCCCAGCAGATTTTGCAGCCGCTCACTGAAATCAATCTTGCCGCCATCCGCTATTACCATTGTGCAGCAGGGGTTGTCGATGGCATCAACTGCATTGTCTCGCGTACCGGCTACACAGGAGAAGATGGCTTTGAGTTATACTGCGCTCCTGTGGATGTGGTCAAGCTATGGAAAGACCTACTGGCGGCAGGCAAATCTGATGGGCAGGGGCCGTTGCCGACAGGGCTGGGAGCACGCGATACGCTGCGCTTGGAGGCAGGATTGTGTCTCTACGGACACGAACTGGATGAGCAGACCAATCCACTCGAAGCAAAACTGGGCTGGACAGTCAAGCTCGATAAGGGGAGCTTTATCGGTCGTGACGCACTGGTGGCGGTCAAAGAGCATGGCCCTGAGCGTAAACTAGTGGGCATCGAGATGCTTGAGCGCGGTGTGCCGCGTGGTGGCTGTGATCTCTATGCAAGCGATCAGCACATTGGCGTTCTTACTAGCGGAGCGCCCGGTCCAGCTGTAGGCAAGAACATTGGCATGGGCTATGTTGACGCTGCCCACGCCACTGTCGGGCATACAATACAAGTTGATATTCGCGGCAAACGCTTGGCTGCACAGATCGTGGCTCTACCATTTTATAAACGCAACAAGTAGCAAGCAAGAAGGAGCTAGTGAAACATATGGCTGATCTGAATTATCCAGATGACCTCAAGTATAGCAAGACAGACGAGTGGGTGCGTGTCGAAGGCGACCAGGCGACCATCGGTATCACAGACTACGCTCAAGATCAACTTGGCGACATTGTCTACGTCGAACTGTCCCACGACATTGGGCAAGATGTTGCGCAGGGTGAAAAGTTCGGCGATATCGAGTCAGTCAAGGCAACCTCTGAGCTTATTTCTCCTGTGAGTGGCGAGATTATAAAGCTGAATAAGGAACTGCAAGATCATCCAGAGTGGATTAATGATTCACCCTACGAGAAGGGGTGGATGCTTGTGGTGAACCTATCTAATCCTGCTGAGCCCGAGAGGTTGATGAGTGTGGAGCACTATCGTCAGCGTCCACAAGGGCAGTAGGGAACATAGGCTTGGGTTCTTGTGTTATAACACTTGTAAGAGTGTCAATAGCAAAGGACCAGGTATATGAGCACACATGACATAGTAAGTGCAAAGCATGAGGCAAATGCTACACTGCCGCACGTAGTGATCATCGGAGCGGGCTTCGGTGGTCTACAGGCCGCTAAGGCACTGCGCAATGTCCCTGTACGTGTGACAGTAATTGATCGCACAAACTACCATCTCTTTCAGCCCTTGTTATATCAAGTTGCCACTGCTGCTCTTTCACCAGCAGACATCTGCTCCCCCATTCGCCATATATTGAAGTGGCAAGAGAATACCCGCGTAATCATGGCAGAGGTAACAGATATAGACACACAACAACAGCGTGTCTATATGCACGAGCGCTCCATCGACTACGACTATCTGATCGTGGCCACGGGTGCCCGTGAGAACTACTTCGGGCATACGGCATGGCAGGCGCTCGCCCCTGGCTTGAAGACGATTGAGGACGCCACGGCCATTCGGCGTAGCATTCTGCTCGCTTTTGAGCTGGCCGAACAGGAAACTGACCCGCAACGCATCAGAGAGCTGCTGACCTTTATTGTGGTGGGTGCTGGCCCGACGGGAGTTGAGTTGGCTGGGGCCATAGCGGAGGTTGCTCATCATGCACTCAAGTCCGAGTTCAGACATATCGACCCATCAATGGCGCGTATCTTGCTCGTCGAGCTTGGGCCGCGAATTCTGCCAAGCTTCCCCGAATCGTTGGCCCAACGAGCTTCTAAAGAACTGACGCATCTGGGGGTCGAGGTCAGAACAAACGCGCCTGTCTCAGATATCGATGAAGATGGTGTAGTAATCCTCGAGGACCATATTGCCGCGAAGACGGTGCTATGGACCGCGGGCGTGTTGGCATCCCCTGCTGGTCAATGGCTGGGCGCTGAGGTAGATCGGGCGGGGCGTGTCGAAGTCGAGCAGAACTTGAGCCTACCCAACGTGCCCAACGTGTTCGTCATCGGCGACACAGCTAGGGTTATGCAGAACGATAAGCCTTTGCCAGGCGTAGCACCCGTGGCTATGCAGCAAGGGCGTCACGTTGCCTCAGTCATCGCGCATCATATAGCAGGCAAGCAACACCAGCCATTTCACTACTTAGATAAGGGTAGTCTGGCTACTGTGGGCCGCGCCTACGCTATTGTCGACCTTGGCAAGCTGCGCATGGCAGGATTCATAGCCTGGTTGCTGTGGTTGGCGGTACACATCGTCTACCTCATCGACTTCCGTAACCGTGTGCTGGTAATGCTTCAATGGGCTTGGGCCTACTTTACTTGGCAGCGCGGTGCCCGACTCATCACCTATGCCGACCAGGAGACCATGAGGCAAGAAGCAACGCAGAGGAAGGCAGAGAAGCCTGTAGCATGACCGACGCAGCAATATCAGTCGTCAGGGTCTTCTATTCTTATGCTCATAAAGATGAAGCATTGCTCAATAGATTGAAGACACATCTGAGCAGTCTACGCCGTGAGGGTCTGATTGAGGATTGGCATGATCGTGCTATTGTGGCAGGTACCGAATGGGAACGCGAGATCGATCATCATATCCACACCGCCGATATGATCCTCTTACTCGTCAGCGCGGACTTCATCAACTCGGACTATTGCTATGGCATCGAGATGATGCAGGCGATGAAGAGACACGACAGTGGGCAGGCTCGTGTTATACCAATTATTCTGCGTCCAGTCGATTGGCAGAGGATGCCATTCGGTAAGCTGCAAGCGCTGCCAACCGGTGCTACTCCTGTTACCACTTGGTCTGATCAAGATGCCGCGTTTGTGCATATAACCAAGGACATACGGAGGACCATCGAGCATCTCCCTAGTTGGTCCGCCCAGCTTGATCCCACCCGCTTTCCCAATGGCTCAATCCGCTATTTCATGTCGCTCAAAGAGTTTCTCAAATCGCCGGGGCGCAGGTTTCCGACGGAGCAAGACTTCGCTCAGCATCTCGTCTACCTTTCGGAGAAACATGCGCTGCGAATCATCAGTATGCTGCAAGAGAAGCGTCGTGTGCTCCTAGTTGGACCGTCAGCGTCGGGTAAGACGGTATTGGCGATTGCACTTGCAAAACAACTCCAGGATACAGAAAACTACAAGGCAGTATACAACGATGCCAGCCGGGCCAAAGAGGGAGACGGACAGCGCTGGTATGAGTTGATGTCTACCCATGACCGCGAGAGAATACTTTACATCTTGGATAACTGTCACCTAGCTGCTAGCGAAGTGAACGAGTTCTGCTTTCAGTGGCAGGGCAGACCACCGCAACATGCACAATGTATGCTTATTTCTAGGGGAGAGCAGGCGGAGGTGATAAACAACTATTTTGATGCTTGCTCCGACGAGAGAATAAGAATTAGGGCTAGGGACCTCTACTGGGGCATTGCTCAGAAATATGCGGCTGCTTACCGCCAACAGGCCCCTGAGCGCTATGTAGCACTTGAAGAAGACTCAGCAGAGTTGCTTGAAAAGCAACACGCACACAACTTGGTTATTTCTAAAAGTCGCTTGGAGACATGGCGTACTCTTGGTGGTCGTCTAAGCAGTGTCAAGCAGGAAAGCGTGTACGAAGCCTTGAAACGGCGCTATCTCTCCAAGGACACCGAAGCGTTGGCTGCGCTATGCGTCCTGCGGCAATATGAAATTCGAGCGCATAACATCTTTGTCGAAACGAAACTGCCGCTACAGGAAGTCGAACAACTCGAACGAGAGCATTTACTCACTAGTGTAACAGTGCAAAACTATGGCCTGCTCTACAATCTCGTCTTTCATCCTGCTGAAGCATGCGAGGTTCTCAAGGCATACGTGTACCGCAAGAACGGGATAGACATCCAAAGACATTTTGAGACTGAGGTTATGCACTATCTTCGGCTCTATCTGCAAACTGCGCCTATTAACTACGTAACGGTTTATGAAAATCTCGCACATCAAGGACAAAATGCTCTTTTGTGCCAACTCCTCACAGATCGCTCCTTGCAAGAATGTGCAGCGCTTCAATTTGATGGAGGTAGCGTTTTCGATACAGTGCGCTACATACATATGCTCGCAGAAGTTGATGGATCCCGTGCATGTGAATTGCTCACTATGGTCGTAAACGATATGACCATACAAGCTATCTGTTCGCAAATAAAAAGGCGTCCTGTGCAAGATGTCGAACAGATATTACTAGACTTGCAGAAAATACACTGCGACACAGCACAACTGGTTGCCGAAACGCTGGCATCAGATCTACAGCAACTCATACAGCGCAGTACAGAAAAAAATCTACAACGTCTCTTCTGGCTCCTACGCGCTCTCAAGGGAAGCTCTCCTAACGCTGCCCACCGACTATTAGATAGCCTGACTCCAGCGGGTCTCGCTTCTCTCTGCCGTAGTAGGAAGGCTGACATGGGCATGGTACAACAATTCCGCAAAGTGTCAACGCAGCCTTTCTGGCGACAGTTTTTGCGCGAGTTCTCACCTCAGGACGTAGCCGATGTATTTCAACGCTCATCCCTAGGCGAGATTGGCACAGTGTTAGAACATGGCTATATACCCTGGCAGCGGGGTTACGACCTCTTTCGGCAGCAAACACTCAAAACCAGGCTCTCCACTGAGCCATTAGCCGAGGTAGGCAAGTTCATCCATCGCGTGCAAGAGCGTACACCACAGATAGCTCGTGACGCGCTTGACTTGCTCACCACATGTGATCTGTCCGAGCGCATCGCCAGCACTAATCTGCAGCAACTTGCGCTCCTCATTCAGAACGCCGCATCCGTGGACAGAGCATACGCTCTGCACCTTTTGTCTCCACTGGCTCACGCAGAGGTCGTACAGGCGGCCATCGTGCATAGCGATATTGAGGGTATCCAGAAACTGCTCTATCACGTCGCCAAACTGGATGATGACAGACAGTATGCCTCCTCGCTGCACCAAGCCCTGCAAATTTCGGACCTGACTGACAAGTTTGAGCAGGCCTCGCTCAAAAATCTAGCACGCCTACTCTGGAACGTCTATAACTATATCGACCGCAGCTTAGCACAGACATATTATCAACAAATTGATGGGCAAACACGCTCTGAGCAGTTGCGTAAGGCAGATTTGGACGACCTTAGCCTGTTCCTATGGAATCTTACCTCTATCAGCGGCGCTCCAGGCATACACACACTTGACAATCCCATCATCAAGGAACGCTTCACTCTTGCCTGGCAAGCTGAGAACGCACAAGCGCTTGTCTTGCTGGGCATTGTTACGCTCACACGCCCAGCAATTTCCTGGCAAAGCGAGATGTCATCTCGCTTTTCCCTGCAGGTGCTCATCGATTGGCTCGTAACACGTATGACCGAACAGAACCCCTACACTCTAGCTTTAACGTTGCGAGGACTGCGTCTTTCTCACAAAGCAGAAGCGCAAGATATCATGCGGCAGTATATGCCACTTGCAAAGGCAAAGGAAATTCTTAACTCAGCATTAGAACAGGCTATAACACCGCGATCAGTCACATTATTAGCAGAGGCGCTTGTGTGGATCGAAAAACTTGAGAAGATGAACTAAAGAGATGAGATGAGATTTTTGAAGAGGAAGAAAAATTTAAGCGCAAAAAAGAAGAGCTCACCGACGTAGAACAGTGTTCTAGCAGGATAGAGCCCTAGTGGACCGCGAATTTTCTATGTCGTTGCAACAACAGAACGTACTCAGCACAGTAGTACAAGTCAATGGGGAAGGCATACGGCGCGGTATATTACTGGCTAGAGACCAGGTAATGTACGCATTAAAGCCAAAGTATACTTGACCCACAAAGATCAGAGGCCTTTCCATGAGTTGTAATTTGCGCTGTGCGATATCCGTGATACCTAGCATAGGATCTCTCCTTGTTAGTAAAAGCTAAGGGCACTGGTACAAGACTTGACGATAAAAAACCAGGTGTACCTAGTTGGAAAAAACTTCGCATAGATTGTTCCTCCTACTAAGTATATAGACGCTATGGACGAACTTTTTTCACTTTCTAATTACTAGAAACGCTTGAGATTGTCAGAATATAGCTTTGAGAGTGGCAAAAGGGCAAGGCATGGCAGCACATTAGCCACCAGCCCGTTTCACCTTATAGCCCAGTTCTGTCAACCTCGCCTGTACCTTGTCGCAGTGATCGCCTTGCAGCTCGATAACTCCATCCTTCACTGTCCCACCCGAGCCACATAACTTTTTTAATTGTTGAGATAACTCGGTCAAACCTTCTGCGACCCCAGTGACGACTGTGACTGTCTTGCCACCACGATGCTTACGATCACGCATTATCCGTACGATGCCATCGCCCTTCTTCGCTGTTGTCGCTGCTGATGGCTGGTCGCAGCGGCACTGTTTATATGATAGTCCACACGCGGGACAATGTGTTACTCTTCCAGTGTCTGTGGAGTAGACAATATGGTCAGGCATATACTATTCCCCTCCTCATGAAATAGCGCTTGTGCTATACTCCCTCGTAGTACCTTCATTATTTCATAGCTTATAAAGACAAGGAGACTCGAGGCGATGAGACGCTACTTGCTCTTCCTGCTTGCGCTCCTCACACTGCCGAGCGGCTTGACGGTGACGACGACTCACGTTGTCCATGCCGCAAGCGCAAGCAAATGTATCAACCCTAGTGGAACGAATACGCTTCATGGAACACTGCAAGGCGCGAACTACACCATTGAAGTTCCTGCAAACTGGCATGGTACCTTAGCCCTCTACAGTCATGGCTATGTCTTTGCCGACCAACCACTGCTCAATCCGGCACCCGATGCCCCTGATCGTCTGAGTAAGACTGCTCTTTTGCAGCAGGGCTATGCGCTTGCTGGCTCTTCGTTCAGTCAGAACGGCTGGAACCTGCAGCAAGCCTTCCATGATCAGATTGCATTGCTGGATTTCTTCAACCAGACCTGTGGCACTCCTACGCGCACCATTGCCTGGGGTCAATCGCTGGGTGGCATCATCACCGCTGGTCTCGTTCAACTGAACCCTGGCCGTTTTACTGCTGCCTTACCCATGTGTGGTCCACTTGCTGGCGGTATCGGTATCTGGAATCAGGCGCTGGATGCAGCCTTCGCTTTCAACGTCCTCTTGGCAAGGAACACCTTGCCCCTGGTCCATATTACTCATCCTACCGCTGCCTTGCTACAAGCCAGCACCATCCTGGATGCAGCTCAGTTGACATCCCAGGGGAGAGCACGTATTGCTCTAGCAGCGGCCCTGACCGACCTGCCAGGCTGGTTTGACCCGGCTTCGCCTGAACCTGCTCAGAGTGACTTCACCGCACAGGAGCACAACCAATACCTCTGGATGAGCCTGATGGACTTCGCTTTTGCCTTCGAGGCTCGTGCCGAACTCGAAGGCCGTGCCGGTGGCAATTTCTCCTGGAATACTAATGTCGACTATAGTCAGCAACTGGGAAATTCCGTTGACCGTGACGAAGTTACAGCCCTCTATAAGCAGGCTGGGCTGGACTTGAGCAAGGACCTACATACTCTGGCTACGACTCAGCGCATCAAAGCTGATCCTGCAGCCGAAGCATATCTGAACAAGTACATCACGTTCAACGGTAACCTGCACATTCCCGTTCTCACAGCACACACGACAGGTGATGGCCTAGTAGTCAACCAAGCTGAGCAAGCGTATGCTAGCGTGGTCAGTTACCAAGGAAACTCCGGGCTACTGCGTCAGATTTTCGTCCATCGCGCTGGACACTGTGCCTTCACTCCTGCTGAGACGCTGACAGCATTCCAAACGCTCATCTCTCGTCTGGACAATAACGCGTGGGGCAACTCCACCGACCCGGCCCTACTAAACCAAGAAGCAGCAGCACTTGGCCCACTCTTCAATACAACACCACCAGCGTTTATCGCCTTTCAGCCCACCATCTTCCTGCGTCCCTTTGATGTTCGCAATCAGCCCTAGTGGAGGTGTTAGCCCTCCTCCTATCAGCGTGCAGGGCAAGAGAAGCCCACAGGGTTTCTCTTGCCCTGCACACTTTCTCATTACTCCTCCCTTTCTCGGCTGAAGAGCCTTCTCTGCAGCTCTCTGGTGTGTGCACCAGGCCGACGACCAAAGCCGTTAGATCTGACAAGGAACAGTGCTAAGAGGATAACTGCGATAACAAGTACGACAAGGTATACTAGAAAAGTGCTGAGAAAATTCCCGAGCATGATAGGTGTCATCCTTCCTGAGCAAGCCCCGGAATCTCTACTGTGGAAAGCCTAGAGCTTGTCTGTCCAATTGTACAACACCAGGCTCCTGAATCCCACCCTCATCCATGATACACTAACATAGAACAGCACCAAAACAAAGACGCTGCTACCAATGCTTCACATAGGAGGAATCATGACACGCAAGGGCTGGCTGCTGTTCACCGTGATGTCGGTGTTGTGGGGCATCCCGTACTTGTTCATCAAGATTGCCGTGCGGCAACTTGATCCGACCGTTGTAGTGTTCGCTCGCGTCGGGGTCGCAGCCGCCGTATTGATGCCCCTAGCGCTCCAGCGTGGAGCGTTGCAACAACTGCGCGGGCGGTGGCTCGCAATCACCGCGCTCTCTTTCGTACAGATTGCAGGGCCATTCCTATTAATCAGTTTTGGTGAGCAGCATATTGCTTCGTCACTTACCAGCTTGCTCATCGCTGCCGAACCGCTGCTAGTCGCGCTACTGGCACTACGCTTTGACGCTGGTGAGCAGGTTCGTGGGCTGCGTCTGATTGGCTTACTTATCGGCATGGCGGGTGTGGTAGTGCTGCTGGGTCTCGATGTCAGCGGAGATGGGCAAAAGTTGTTCGGAGCGGTTTTAGTGCTGCTTGCTGCTGCAGGCTACGCTACTGGCGCTCTTTTCGTCAAGCGACCAACCTTCGCTTCGATATCTTCCCTGAGCGTAGTAGCCGCTGAGTGCGCCGTCGCAGCTACTGCGCTAGCGCCGCTAGCAGTGACACGACTTCCGGACAGCATACCTGATCTAGAGGTGATTGTGAGCGTGATCGTACTCGGCCTGATCTGTACGGCACTGGCCTATCTGAGCTTCTTTGCGCTTGTCGCTGAAGTTGGGGCCAGCCGTGGCACCGTCTTCACCTATGCCAATCCCGTCGTGTCCGTCCTGCTGGGCGTTATCCTGCTTGGCGAATCGCTCGATGTGGCTAATGTCGTGGGCTTCCTGCTGATCATCATCGGGTCCTGGCTGTCCACAGGTGGCATGCTACCACGAGTGGGAAAACTACTTCGGCTTCTTCTCGACTGAAAAGTAGGTAGGTAAGTCTCGGCCCAACTCCTCGATGAGTTCATGTTTGTAACCGACCTTGATGAGACGAGCATAGATATCCTGGATCAGCAGAATGTTGGCAACAGAGTCAATATCCTTGCACACGAGCAGGGCATTCCTTGCCTCCTGTGCGGCGCTGAAATAATCCCCTCGCTTGAACGAGGCCGAGGCACGAATGATGAGACTCCATGCATTAGTTCGCGCCTGGTTGCGCGCAATCCCCTGCTTGCCATCCAGCGCTGCGAGTGTATCAAGCTCATCAAGAGCATCTTCCCCACGTCCCAGGCCATTCAAGATCACTGCCCTCTTCAAACGGTACATCCCCTCATTGAAGCCGTTGGGGCTGCCATCTAGCAAAATGCGCATGTATGGATCGTTGATGGTATCCTTGCCTATAAGATTGGCCGCTCGCTCGATATTCGCTCTGGCCTTGCTCACAGCGAGCGGATCCTGGTCCTTTAACAGGCTGTAAGCGCGGCTCTGCACTGTTAGAATGTTGCCCGCAAGTTGTGGGCGAGGATGATGTTGCAGAGCGTGGTCAAAGTCAGTGATCGCCTCGGCGATTTTCCTAGGATTGGGAAGCAGGAGTCCCTGCTCACCTACTTTCCAGATCTCTCCCCAGACCACATTGCTATACCCTCGTGCATACCAGGCCGCTGAAACCAGCTCCTCGTCCTCCATCCTCTCTGCTAGGGCGATGGCCTGCTCGGCGTGACCGACTGCACCTGCGAAATTTCCTTGACCTCGTGTTACCCATGCCCCAAGTCGATGATGGCTGTAGAGCAGCTCTCGTGCTTTCCATTGTGCGCGTCCAGCACTCACCTGCTCAAGAGCCTCTAGTTGCTGTGTCGCGCCCTCATCAATCTGGGCCGTACTGGTATAGGAGATGTGCCACAGATATTTCACCAGGCTCTCCTGCTGCTCAAGATCAACGATTGCGCGTTTCAGTATAGTTGGAACCGCAACGATGGGCTTGGCACCAGGTTTGAGGAGGACTTCTTGCACCGATACGACTCCCAGCAGCACTGGCGAGACCTGGAACACCCGCGCTAGCACCTCGCGACGCGTGATGTCTTCGGGAACTTGTGTATAGTCGCGTGTCATCCTGTACATCCTATTCAGGGAAATGGCATGTTTGTTCAACCGCCTCATTTCCAAATTGTAACGCCTGGTGACCTCCGCAATGGTCAGGTGTGCCTGCTGCATACCGATGTGCAACACCTCCGCCGCATTGGGTCGCCCACCGGGTTCGATAGAATAGGGTCCCCATTGGCCTCCTTCGCCCCAATAGAACTTCTCTGCTGGAAACGCATTGGTGGTGGGTGGTCTGCCTAGCTGTGTCATCCGTTCCTCCTGTATACTTGAGCATTGTGCTGCTCAAGTATAGGGCAACGGCTACTCTCTGTCTAGCACTATCCTCCTTTTGTGTGCCAGAACGCCAAAAGCGACGGGGAACCAGCTAGAACACGTTTCCATCCGTTATGCTTGTTGATGACCAGAGAGAAAGGGTACCTATTCTACGTCAAGTATGCCATCACAGAGGTAGGCTTGTCAATTAGACAATTGATGTAATTGATGTATCTAGGAGAAGGATTCTAGTATGCTTGAGGGTAATAAGAGTGAGATAGCACGCTTCAGAGAGCAGCAAGCGTTAGAGGAAGAGGCAGCACGGCTTGGCCTGTACGGGCTTGCTAGTGGCACTGCACGCCACGACTTTATCATCGCACGGATGGAGCAGGGGGCGGAGCACATTCTGCAACTGGTTCGCGAAGGCAAACACCAGCAGGCACATGCACTGGTGGAGAGTGGTGCATGGTGTGACGTGCAGGAGGCGCTTCATGAGTAAGCGCATTCTGGTGATTGAGCCATCGCGCACGATACGAGCCATCTTCGCGCTCAAGGTGCAACAGGTCGGTCATCAAGTTGCGATATTCAAGGACTATGAACGGGCACTAGCGGCTTTGCCACGTTTTCGTGAGCAGCCGCCTGACCTCGCCTTTGTAGCGTTACACGCTGATCGGCCCGAGAGTGCGCAAGCGCTCATGCGGCTCAGAGTCCTGTGCCCACACACGACTCTCGTCATGATGACTACACAGGAGGACAGCAAAAAGTTGGTGGTGCAGCGTATTGCAGGTGCCGTCTTGGCTGTGCCACTCTTAAAGCCGTTCCGGGTGCGCGACGTGCTGGCTCTGCTTGCGGCTCCTCTAGGCTGATGTTGCCCCACTCGATGAGATATAATCACATAGAGCACAATTTCCTACAAAGCTATCGAAAGGGTCAGGTAGAGTACTCAAGATACATAAGATGAACCTATGGTCCGACCTCGACAACAACGAATACTCACCCCACACCGCTAGGAGACGTGTCCAACGTCTCACAGAGCAGGTCGTCCTGTCCACCCTGCGCGACTGGCTGCTGAATGAGTACGTGACCCGCTACTGTGTTGCATTGGCAGAGACGCGCATCTTTCGCCGCTGCTACTGGATCGATGGACTCGGCATAGCCGGGAAGAAAGGTACTGAAGCCAAACAGGCTACGTCCGTCCTCTCACAGACACTAGCGCAGAAGAACATGCCTATTACTCTGTACGGTTTCGTATTGGAGGGGGGCAGTAGCAGGCGCAGAGAGGCCAAGGCTGCACAGAATGGCACGCTCACTCCGCCTAAGGAGATAGACCTTCCTAGAAAGAGTGGTATCGTTCGCGCAAGCTGGTTGGAGGCAGCACCTCAATTACTTGCGAAATTCGATCAAGCCCCGGCGGTACTTGTGCTGAATCCCCTTAGTCCTACCATGTTCACTGCTGATGATCTGGCACAGCTCTATCAACGTAAAGTGCCAACGGAACTATGCTTCTGCGTTTCACATAAGCACGTGCAGGCGCAGTTGTGCGCCGCTCAGCGCTCCCCAACTCACTCCGTGACATTGACCAGCCTGCTGCACACGGACCGCTGGAAGACCCTCTCAGCGAAGGAGCAGGATATCGAGCATACTATAGTAGTATTTATCGAGCTCTTTGTGACCGCGATGCAGAAGCATTTCCAATTGCCAGTGCAGCGCATCGTTTTCCCCATACAGATGCGCACAACTGTCGTAGAGAGCGTCCCCTACACGTTGCTCTTTGCTACACGTCGCCTGGATAGCTTGCTGAGCATGAACGACGCACTATGCTGTTATAAACGGCGCGTATACGAACAAAGCTACCACGGAGTGTTAGCAGAAGAGTGGTTTACACAGCAGCAGTACGAGCGCATCACGGAGGATCTCGCACAGCTCCACCAGCGTGTTTTACAACAGGGTCGTGCGCAACGTACACGCCGCTGGCCCGACCTGCAGCAGCAGGTGTTGTACGAAAGCTTTGGACGATTTATGCAGCAGGAGTACGACCAGGTAATTCTTCGCTTGCTAGCAAATAAAGAAGTGTCCTGTGAATGGAGACGACCATCGCCAGCTCAGAGAGAAGAGCAGCGCATACCAGGCAATGATGATATCCTCGTGTGGAAATAGTTTATAAGGAGACGTTACCAGGGGGAAACACCAGGCATGGGGATACCCAGCGTTTTGGTAATATCTCCTCTGTATAGTGTACGCTATAGCGTATAACATACGCTATATACATGCTCTTAGCCAGTAGCTATTCAGAATCCTCTAATAGGATGCACCACCTTGGATGGTGGGAGCGGAGGGAGACGAGTATGTCAAATAGACAGCAGGACTTCGAGACATTTGGCGACCAACTGCGCACGCGTAATACAAGTGGACAGGATGTCATGCTAGATGCAAAGAGATCTGGACTTCACCAAGTAGACGATGAGCTGCTCAATGCACAGAAAACAACGGGCACGCCTATACCATCCACACTCGAACACCAGGAGAGGTATCACGAAGCAGGGAAGCGCGATGTTGAATTGTACATTCGAACCTATAACACGCTGCTGCGTAGCTCAGGCGAGATTAGCTTAAAAGCCCTGGTTCAGGCACACTACAACATCGATTCTAATTTGCATCCAGATGCACGCTCGCCCTACCCGGACATGTCAGCCTTCATCTACAGTATGCTACGAGTGCCAGCCTCGATCACGAATTGCAACCTGGTATTACTAGGTCAGTCGGAAGAGGTCTTTGAGCAACAAGGCTTTCATGTCTCTACTTGGGAGGCAGTGCGCGCCTCGGCTCGGCGGCGCAAATGGTTCTACGATGGGAAAGAGACGCTGGCTGTCTATGTCACAAGCGTGAGCGACACCGACGATATTGTGCCAATTCTTGTAGCCCTGCAGATCGAGTGGAACAAAATGTACTACCTGCTCAGGGCTGATCCTTCAACGATGCAGTTACTAGAGACACCTATCAACCGCTCTTCACCTGTGTTCGCCGAGATCAGCAAGGTATTACGCGAACGTCTGCATATTGCCCTCGACGACTGGCAACGCCTGGAGGTGATGTGGGGAGATCGGCTGTGGGAGCATTTGCTGACTATCGGGCAGCAGCGCAAGAGCTTCTGGCTACGTATGCTGGGTGGCTCACACGTAGACTTCGTGCGCGCCACACGCAAGTGGTGGGCACCAGTGAAGCATCTGCTCGACACACTCGACCTGCAGAATCGTCAGCTCTACTTCGTCTCCAGCAATACGCATAGCCTGGTTAACCTACTGTCTGGCTTTATCATGCGCCACGAGGAAGAGTTGTCAGCGTTCGCACTCAGCGGACACGACCCCTACCTGGCAGAGGAATGCCGTAAGCTGCGGCAAGGCGAGGTTGTCAGCAACTGGCAGAACTTCCTGTACTTTGTGGCTCGTGAATGGATGCGCACTGCGGCAGGGAAAGAGTTCCTGCAACAACGTACGCGTGAAGAGAACGAAGATGGCATCTGGTATGTAGGTGCGCGCCATGGACTGGAGATCGACGCTCAGATCTTCAAGCTTGCTAGCTTGCAGCCTATGCACATCGATCATCGCTGCCGCATGCCGCACATGGATAAGCTCGCCCAGAGCCAAGCCATTATCCTCAACATTGACTATCCACTGGGCATGGCAGCCTACCGCATGCTGCGTGAAATCATGGAGAACATTACTCATATTCGTGGCATCTATATCCTTGGCAAGGCAGCTACGCTTAATGGCAGCATCGGTGATGTAATGATCTCTAATGTCGTTATGGACGAGCACAGTCAGAATACCTACTGGTTGGACAACGCTTTTAGCGCTCAGAATGTGCAGCCCTATCTAATTTATGGTTCTGTGCTGGATAACCAGAAGGCAGTCTCGGCCAAGGGCACTTACCTGCAGAACCGTCAATACCTGGACTTCTACTACCAAGCCAACTACACTGTGGTCGAGATGGAGAGTGGCCCCTACCTCAACGCCGTCTACGAGGACCAGTACCTAACACGCTATCCCACCGCTGAAAACATTAACTTCGCACGCTTGCCCTACGAATTGGGCATTCTGCACTATGCCTCTGATACTCCCTACACGCGTGGCAAGAACCTGGGTGCAGGCAGCCTCTCATACTTTGGTATGGACTCGACCTACGCCACCTCGGTAGCCATCGTACGCCGCATCTTTGAGAATGAAATCCGGCTTATCTGCGACGATGATACCAAATAATTTGTTGTTGTATGTGTGAGCTTGCGCTCACACATACAACAACATCTGATATATTATGTACATATGAGTAAATCCATCTTCTTTCAAGGTGGCACCCTAGTCCTACGCGATATTGATGCCGAGGAGTACGTGCCTGCGCCGTTTCGCCTCATCAAGGAGCGCTGGCGCTGTGAGGGCTATCACTATGGCTCACTACGGCCCTACCTCAGAGAGCAGGCGATCTACGATGCGGTTCCGCGCTGGCAGCCGCTCAATTTGACATTGCGAGAGCAGCGCGTGCCCCACGATTACCAACACGAAGCGCTGGCAGCCTGGGAGCGAGCTGGATGCTGCGGCAGCATCGTTCTTCCTACTGGCGCGGGCAAGACGTTTGTTGCATTGCAGACAATCTATCGTGTGCAACGCTCTACTGTTGTGGTGGCCCCGACAATTGACCTCCTGCACCAATGGTACGCACGCCTGGTGAATGCCTTCGCCGTTGATATCGGGGTCTATTATGGAGGCGAGAAGCGAGTGCTTCCGCTCACAGTAACGACGTATCACTCGGCGGGCGACCTGATAGCCGACTACGGCAATAGCTTTAAACTGCTTATTTTTGACGAGGTTCATCACTTGCCAGCACCGAGTTGGGGTGAGGCAGCGCTGATGGCACCCGCACCATTGCGTCTGGGCTTGACAGCGACCTACCCAGAAGCACACGAACAGACGAATGGACGCTGGCGTGTCGATGAATTGATCGGGCCTATCGTCTATACTAAGCGGCTTGAGGAACTAGTAGGACAGCAGCTCGCTGAGTACCGCACACAGCGCCTGCGCATCGACCTTTCACCCCAGGAGCGTACACGTTACGACACCGACTACGCTACATATATAGAGTTTGTGCGCTCACATCAGCTGCAGCGCCGCTATGGTGCAGGCTGGATTATGGAGTTGATGCGCCTCTCAACTACCGATCCACAGGCACGCCGTGCGCTGCTCGCTCGCCAGCGACTTCTGCGCTTGCTTGCTCATGCCGAGGGCAAGTTTGCCACGCTCGATGCGCTACTGTGTGAGCACCTGAACGAGCGCGTTCTCGTCTTTACCGAACATAACTCGATGGCTTACGAAATTTCTTGCCGTCACTTTGTGCCAATTATCACCTGTGAGACACGTGCGGCAGAACGCAAGCATATCCTGGACAGCTTTCAAGATGGGCGTTATCGTGTGATCGTAACTTCACGTGTACTAAATGAGGGGGTGGACGTGCCAGAGGCGAAGGTGGCCATTGTCTTAGGTGGTACTTCTGGGGCACGCGAATATGCGCAACGTCTAGGGCGCGTGCTGCGCAAGGTTGAGAATAAGCAAGCTGTGCTCTACGAGGTCATTGCACGCAAGACACTGGAAGAAGGTATGGCGCAGCGACGCCACAGACGATAAGAGGTGGAGTAGTGCTTACAGCGGATCTCGTTCGTCCTCGCTTACGCCAGCATGGTTCAGAACTGCTGATTGAGATGCTTAACGTCGGCGATGCTGCTTGGTCACAGGTGGCCGCAGAGTTGATCGCGCTGCTACGAGAACATCTAGATCAACCACAAGCGGCGTGGACCAACGCATTGGAAGCCTATGAAGGCGAAAGGCTCGACTATGCCGTGGTACGGGGACTGGCTAAGGTGCTCACCGACGCTGCTATATTTACCCCCATCGCTACCCCCCTTGCGCCGACGCAAGTACGAGAGCGCCTTTTTGCCTATGGCCCGGTGTTCAATACTCCTCAGTTATTCCAGGCGCAGACGCGCCAAGACGTGTTGCAGCTTGTAGCCCACGAACTAGGGACTACTTCTCAACAGACGGAGACAGCACTCTTCGCTGACCGATCAGCAGCATACATTTTGAGCGACGCAGGGCCTGAATGGACGCCACAAGAGTTGCTAGCACGTTACAACCTAGAGCTGGCACGTGGGGTGCTCTACTGGGCCATCTCTATGCAGATCGAGGTGCATAGCGGCTACAAAGACCTCTGGAAGTACCTGAAATTCTTCAAACTGATGTTCTGGGCACAATCGCAACAAGACGGCTACGTCATTGATCTGGATGGCCCCATTTCTCCGTTTGTCAATGCGACCACGCGCTACGGGCGACAGTTTGCGGCATTTTTACCGGCTCTGCTTCTCTGCGATGGCTGGAGTATGGTTGCACGCATGCGCTCACCCCTCAACTCTGCCCTGTGTGTGTATCGCCTCGATTCCACTCTACCATTGAAATCACATTTCAAGCAGAGTGGCCCTTTCGACAGCCAGCTTGAGGCCGATTTTGCACGCGAGTTCGCAGAACGCTTTGGTGATACACGCGGCCAGTGGGTACTGACACGCGAAGACGAGGTACTCGTGCTGGGCGCGACTGTGATGATCCCTGATTTTGCTCTGACGCACAAACGTAGCGGACGGCGCATTCTGCTCGAATTGGTCGGTTTCTGGCATCCCGAGTACTTACGTCGCAAAGTAGAGAAAGTCCGTGCGGCACAATGCCACCATCTACTCCTGCTGGTCTACGAAAAGGTCAATCTCGCTGCCGAGGCATTGCAGGATGTTCCCGGAGAGGTATTGTACTTCAAACAGAAACCGGTGCTTAAAGATGTGATGGCCAAAGTGGAGGAGATGGCAGAAAGAGTATACGGAGCACCACAGACAGGTTAAGAACTGCGTGACCATGTTTTTCCCAAAGACATATGGGAGGGAGGAGTTCTCCTTGAAGGAAGACGGCAAATACCCTCCAAACCATCTGCTACGTAGGGAGCGTGAGCGTCGCTGCTGGACTCAACAAGAACTAGCAGATAGGGTAGGAACTACAACTGTCAACATTAGCCGCTGGGAGCGCGGTGTTAACCGTCCCTTTCCCATTCTTCGTCGCAAGCTATGTGACGTTTTTGAAAAGGATACGGAACAACTTGGCCTTGTCTACGACGAGACAGTAGAGCACTACGCTACTAAAATACTCCAAAACACCAACTCTAGTTCGATTGTGCCTCCTGTGGAAAACTCTGCGTCTCTATGGTATATGCCACAACGCCGTAATAGATTCTTCACCGGGCGTGAAGAAGTGCTTTTCCGCATACAGGCAGCCTTGACCCAAGAACAGACCGTTCCCCAGAGCCAGCCACAGGCGATTACTGGGCTAGGCGGCATTGGCAAGACACAGATAGCAATAGAATATGCCTACCGCTACCGCCACTTTTATAATATCGTCGTCTGGATGCGTGCCGATACCCCTGAGCTGCTTACTTCCGATTTCCTCCTCCTGGCGAACCTGTTGCACCTTCCCGAACGTAATGAGCAGGACCAAACCATCATGGTCGAAGCAGTGAAGCATTGGTTTGGTCGCAATCAGCGCTGGTTGCTCATTCTGGACAATGCCAATGATCTAGAGATTGTGAGCAACTTTATTCCAGTCGAGGGCAACGGCCATGTGCTCTTGACCACGCGTTCGCAGGCCACGGGAACGATTGCGCAGCGTATCAGCATTGAGACGATGAGCAAAGAAGAGGGTATCCTGTTTCTGTTGCGACGTTCTGAGTACATCAAGACTAACTCGACGGTCGAACAAGTGAGTGAGACGATACGATCTCAAGCGCAGACTATTGTCGAGGAGCTGGGCGGTCTTCCCCTAGCTCTTGATCAAGCCGGAGCCTTCATCGAAGAGACCCGTTGTACCATGGCCGACTACCTCAAGTTCTACAAAACGCGCCGCAAGAAACTGCTACGCAAGAGGGGACAAGATGCGGCCGGACATCCTGAACCAGTAGCGACGACTTGGGAGCTTTCCTTTGAAAAGGTCAAACTGGCAAATCCCGCCGCTGCTGAACTACTGGGCCTATGTGCTTTTCTACACCCCGATACGATTCCAGAGGCAATGCTCGAAGCCGGTGCGTCTGAATTGGGGCTAGTGCTCCAGCCTGTAGTAGAGGATTCAGTCGAGTTCAATGAGGCCATCAGGGAATTACTCAAGCATTCTCTGGTAAGCCGTAACCCCGAGGAGAAAACGCTTCACACTCATCGTCTTGTACAAACTGTCCTGAAGGATGCTATGTCCGTAGAAATGCAACAGCAGGGTGTGAGGCGGGCCATACGCATGATCAAGCGTGCTTTCCCTAATCCGCCAGACTTTACCAACTGGCCCAGCTTCCAGTGCTATCTGCCCCACGTGCAGGTTTGTGTCGAGCAACTCCAGCAGTTGAAGATACGGTTTATCGAGGCCGCCCAACTATTCCACCAGAGCGGACTTTTCTTATGGAGGTCTGGACGCTACGGCGAGGTGCCTCTGCACTATGAGCAAGCAGCACAGTTCATTCAGCATGCCCTGAAAATCTATGAGTGGGCATGCGGACCGGGCCACGTCTACGTAACTAACACACAGCACGAGTTAGGACAGCTCTATGTTGAGCTGGGCAAGTACACTGAGGAGAAACAAGCGCTCACGGTGCTAGACCGTTGAGCGAAGAGGATTGTAGCGCCGCTAGAAATCGTGCATGTCGTGCAATATGCTTTTAGCACCTTGGCTTCATGAACGGACACGGCTTTCTGATCCATTGTTTAAAGTATTAGGCTCCATAAGCTTGATCTCTTTTTTACATGTTTAAACGTGTATAATATGTACGAATAAGAATCGGTGTAATTTATCACGTCGGAGGTGCA
>Ga0213874_10000024_pt1 | contig 19673 bp, 18 predicted proteins | sample BarmaccomBMRX_R7_FD_160098 | JGI IMG/M metagenome (GOLD analysis project Ga0213874, IMG submission 160098) | Root-associated microbial communities from Barbacenia macrantha in rupestrian grasslands, the National Park of Serra do Cipo, Brazil - RX_R7 | ecosystem: Host-associated > Plants > Roots...
AGCTAGACGGCTAGATGATCTAAGCAAGGTCGGTAATCATCTCCCGCACTCGATCAAGCACTTCATGGCATATATAGTAGTAGGCCCAAAGTCCTTTCTTATTGAAATCTACAAGGCCAACTTCCCGCAAAATGCGCAGATGATGTGAGATTGTTGGTTGTTCCTGCCTACAAGTGGCCACAATATCGTAGACACAGACTTGCTCTTGATGACGACTGAGGAGACTTAGAATGCGTAGGCGGGTAGGATCAGCCAAAGCTTTGAGTAGGCGGGCCTGCATAAGAGCTTCTTCGTTCGTGAGAGGGGGCAAGAACTTCGGCGCGCACTTCGTAGGCTCATCGAATAACATGTCTTCGCGATCCATTGTAATTTTTGAGTTTGATGGCGGAGTGCGAACACCAATTGTTTCATTTGCAGATAGCATGTCTTTGTGCTCCTGTCTAATTTAGGGGATAGTAAATGAAAGCTCATCTACTTCTAGTATACTCAGGGTTCCAAATATACGGGGTAAACAAGCACACAAAAAAACTCCAGTTATGACCGGGGCCTTTTTGTGTGCTTATTACCGTTTTTGCTCCGTTCGCAATTGCAGATGCAACTCTTGCAATTGTTTCTCACCGACAGGTGAAGGAGCCCCCATCAGCAGGTCCATAGCACTTTGTGTCTTGGGGAAGGCAATTACCTCACGGATACTTTCCTCGTCGGCGAATAGCATCACTAGACGATCAATACCGAGAGCAATGCCACCGTGTGGCGGAGCGCCATATTCAAAGGCTTCAAGCATGTGGCCAAACTGCTCTTTGATCTGCTCGTCGCTCATCTTCATCAATGAGAAGACTTTATGTTGCATTGCAGCAACATTGATCCGTACACTGCCGCCTCCGATCTCATAGCCATTACAGATGATGTCGTACTGCTTGGCGCGGATATGCAAGGGGTCGCTATCCAGACGGCCCACATGCTCTTCGTCCATGCCAGAGAAGGGATTATGCTCAGCTTCGTAACGTTGAGTCTCTTCGTCAAAGTGCAACAGAGGGAAATCCACGACCCAGCAGAGTGCCAATTCATTAGGATCGATGAGCTTAAGGCGCTCAGCAAGTTTGACACGCAGACGGTAGAGCACATCATTGCATATTTTGGCGTCATCGGCGACGAACAGCAGGAGATCGCCAAGCTGACCTTCAAGACGGTCTATGATTGCCTGCACCTCGCCTGTGGACATAAACTTTGTCAAGGGCGACTTGACCTCACCATTCGGGCTTATAGCTAGGGAGACGAGCCCTTTGGCCCCTAGCATGCGCACAAACTCGGTCAGTTCATCAATCTCCCGACGACTATATTCCCCAGCCCCAAGCACACGAATGCCTTTGACTATCCCCTTGTGTGCGAGAACGTTCTGGAACACAGCAAAATTTCCCCTCGATGCCAGATCGGAAATCTCTACAAGTGGTAGGTCAAAGCGAAGGTCGGGGTGATCGGTGCCATAGCGGTCCAATGCGTCTTTGTAGGTGATACGAGGGAAGGGCAACTCCTTAATATGCTTCGAGGTCGTCTTCTCAATCAAGAAGACAAGTAGACCCTCAATAAGAGACATCACATCTTCTTCTGCAACAAAGGACATCTCCAAATCGAGTTGTGTGAACTCCGGCTGGCGATCCGCACGCTGGTCTTCATCACGGAAACAGCGTGCAATCTGGAAGTAGCGATCCATGCCCGCCACCATGAGTAACTGTTTGAGTTGCTGGGGTGACTGAGGCAAGGCATAGAACTCGCCGGGGTAAAGACGGCTAGGAACTAGATAGTCTCTGGCTCCCTCTGGAGTGCTTTTCATCAAGATGGGAGTTTCGATCTCTAGAAACTCACGCTCATCCAGGTAATCGCGTATAGCTTTGACTACCCGGTGACGTAACACGATGTTATCGCGCATACATGGACGTCGCAGGTCAAGATAGCGATACTTGAGCCGTAGCGCCTCATCAATTTGAATTGTCTCACTGTTAATTGGGAATGGTGTTGTGCGCGAGGGACTCAGCATGGTGATAGAATCGGCGACAACCTCAATAGCGCCAGTGCTGAGGTGAGCATTCTCTGTCCCAGGTAAACGACGTGCCACTGTGCCACTCACCTGTACTACGTACTCTGAGCGTAGTTCAGATGCAACTCGATGCACTTCGAGCGAATGTTCAGGATCGCAGATCACCTGTGTAATACCATAACGGTCTCGTATATCTAAAAAAACGAGTCCTCCATGATCTCGTCGTCGGTTGACCCAACCAGCTAATGTCACTTGTTTTCCAACAGTAGCAACGTTCAGTTCGCCACAGGTATGGGTACGATAATGTACTGCAAGACCCACATCTAACCGCCTTTCAAACATTTTTTATAGTTATGTGAGGGCATGATTAATCACCCCCGAATCTGTTTCTATCCGCAAGACGTGCTTTTCAAACACACCCATTCTGGTTATTCGGCGTGACATTAACCTTGACAATAGCTTGTTGCCCATCGGAGTCCTCTTTCTGCACAAGCGCGTCCAGTTCTGGATGGCTGGGATCAACCACGATGCTGCGCACCTGACTCAGCCCCTGCATCCAAGCATACTGTCGCACAAGCTGCATCTTCACGCTTGGCTCAGCCTCGGTACTGGCAGGCGGTGTAGCTGTGCCTGTCGCACTTGCCACTTGCATGTCCAGAATGCGGTGATTGGTCCCATCCAGAATATAGAGGTGCGGCATTGCGTTGACCTGACCGGCCACCAGCGTCATGGTCTCGGCTGCACTCGGCAGGTTGACAATGCCCGGAATCGGTCGGGTAACCGCGGGAACGGTCATCTCCGCCCGAAACTGCGCTGGACCTACAGGCAAGGGGGTCGCAAGAGCCGAGGTGAGCAAGACATTGGCAGCCACCTGTTTAGTCACCGTCTGAGAGCCACCCGTCATGTGCAGGCTTTGCAAGGTGCCACCACTCTGCAACAAGAACAGTTGCCCGCCTGGAAAGGCGGCTTCCCCCACCAACGGCGTGGTGATCGAGATGGTCGAGCTGCGGACGGGCGTCGGACTCACTGCTCCCTTTTGGGCATCCAGCACGTAGTCCAGGATAAGAGCCGTGTCGGGAGTCGCCTGGTTGCTCAGCACGACATAGACATCCCTGTCCCAAGCCGTTAGAAAGGTAGGCACTTGGCCATTCTTCGTGAGGGTTGTATCAAGCAGGGAAGTATTCACTGGCTTAAGCGAGCCGGTCGGGGCTTGTGGTGCCAGCACTGTCAAGCTGTACTGCACGGGGGGCGTACTACTCTGGGCGAGAGCCAGCAAGCGTGAGCCATCGCTGGCCACAGTGAGCATCTGCAGATTGCCGGACAAGGCAAAAGGGGAGGCAAGCGTGTTGTGTGCGCTGACCTGATAGAGCAGATGATCGGCTCCCAAGGCGTAAGAGAAGACAGTATGCTTCTCATCCTGTGCGGTAGCAAGACCGCTGGCTTGTAGAGGGGCGCGAACCGTGGTGAGCAGGGTGTTGGCAGCAGTGGTTGGGCAGGACAAGGGAGTAATCAGATACTGGTGGTTATAGGCGCTCAGCGCGGCTTGGACGGTGCTGACCAAGTCATGCTGCAGAGCAGTGAACTGGGTACGTTGTGTCTCACTGAGCGCTGCCCCTTGAACGGCTCGAAGCTGCACTTGAGCGTCTGAGAGCTGCTGGAGGGCTGCTATCGGGTCGGTGGCCGTCTCGTCCTGGGCCTGGATGAGAAGGGTGTGTGCCTGCGTAAGAGCATGGTTGACATCGACAGCAGGCATGAAGAGATGAAATAAGTAGGCATTGACGCCAACCAGAGAAACGAGCAGTAGTCCAATAATGGCTATCGTGGGATAGAAGAGACGGCCGTGTTTGTGCTGTAATCTCTGTAAGATAGGTTGAGGGGCAGTAATCGCATTAGCAAGGCTGAGAGGACCACTACTCAATCGTAGTGGGGTACTAGTAATACCTCCCTCTTTAGGCTGCGTAGACCCCTCTAAAGATGCACTAGGAAGTACTGCCAATGTCGTTGCATCTTCGATGCTCTGGCGACCACCGACTCGCACAGGATGGCGGGTAGTTGATGATTCCTCTCCAGCCTCTAGTACACGCACAACAATGGCAGTGATGTTGTCTGGACCACCTTGCTCGTTGGCCCGTTCGACTAAATGATAGACGCTCTCTTGAGGAGCATACTGCTCTACAATAGTACATAGCTCTGCATCATTCACCAGACCAGAGAGGCCATCCGTACAGAGCACAATGGTGTCGTGCTCTTCCACTACTTCAGCAAAAACATCTACTTCTACGTCCATCTGGGTACCCAGGCAACGCGTAATGACATTACGCTGTGCATGCGAACGTGCCTGATCCTCTGTGAGCAGTCCGGCTCGCACTTGCTCGGCAACCCAAGAGTGGTCTTGTGACACCTGCTTGATCTGACCACCACGCACAATATAGGCACGACTGTCGCCGACATTGGCTATATATGCCACATTGCCACGTATCACCGTAGCTACGCAGGTCGTTCCCATCCCGCTACGCAGCATATTTTCGGCTGATCGTTGATGGATCAGTGTATTTGCGCGTTTAATAGCATGTAACAACGAGGTGGCCGCATCTTCGTTATCGTCTTGGTAGTACGCGTTGCGTATTGTTTCTACAGCTATCTCGCTCGCTATCTCGCCTGCTGCGTGTCCTCCCATGCCATCAGCAACGATGAAGAGAGACCCCTTCTTCGCCACTACCTGCACATCCTGTGGAGTGACGTAGGCCATGTTGTCTTCATTATGAGAACGCTTACGACCAACATCCGTCAGTTGCGCGACATCGAGCCGGAGTTGCTTAGACAACAAGTTTTTCTCCTGTACTTACTTACAGTAGCCCTCGATTGATGTGCATGTGTATGTTATACACTAGCCAGTTGCTAGAACTTAGGCTATAATACACCGATGCAGAGAAAAACGCAACTTACAATGTCACTCTTCCTCTTGCACACGTAGGAGGCTAGTCATGACAGCTTTTCACAAGCAGCTTCTTCTGTCTATTGAAGAGCGTCTGCCCTCCTATCTGGAACTACGAGAACGCTTATTTCCGCTGTTTCTTACTAGCCCTAAACAAGTGATCCGTACAGCGCTCGTCACGGAAATGCAACAGCGCGGGCTAAGGACATATCTGCTAGGAGATGACCCCTTTTTTATCTACGGAGACTATCTCACAGGAGCAGCACACACACTGCTTTGTTATATATATTGTAACTTACACATCTCTCGCTCAGGGTTGCTAGATGCTATCGTGACAGCGCTAGCTGCTCTCGATATCTATCAACGATTAAATAGGCCGCTGCCGATAAATATGAAGTGGCTCATAGACATTGAAGGCATGATTGAGCACTCCTGCAACACGAAGACGTTACAGCAACACCGCGCACTTCTACAGGCCGATGGATGCCTTTGGGATGCAGAAGAGCCTGCTGGACTGGTGAAGGACGCCTGTATTGTTTTGGGAACAAAGGGATTACTGCGCGTCGTGTTAGAAGTATGCACCACAACACAAGCATCCTCCCGTGTCCATCTCTCCTATGGTACTATCGTCCCAAACGCCGCCTGGCGGCTCACATGGGCTTTGAACAGTCTGAAAAATGTTCAAGAAGAGGTACTTATTGAGGGATTTTATGATGCATTGACTCCGCTAGACAACGATGAAATCATGCTGCTACGTTCCCTACCTGATGTCACCGCGGCTCTAACGCAGCATTGCGGCATAGAGCGTCCTTTATTGGGGCTACAGGGTGTGCAGTTGCACTATGCCCACCAGATTGTGCCAACATGTATCATCGGTGCCATTCACAGCGGTCCTAACACTGCTGAGGGTGTTGTCAGCCTTCCTACCTATGCTCAGGCACAGCTTGATTTTTACCTCGTTCCCAGCCAAGAACCGGATGATATATTCGCGAAATTGCGTCGCCATCTGGACACCCTGGGCTTTGAGGATGTTCGGGCCTCTGTACTTTACAAAAGTTGGCCTGCGCAGACCTCTCTCAAATCTAGCTTTGCGCACGCGGTTCAACGAGCGATGCATGAGGCACATGGACGTGAACCATATGTTCTGCCATTGACGCTGGGAAGCTATCCCATTGCTACTCTGCAGCAACAACTGGCTCTTCCAGTTGTTATAGCCTATCCTGGCTATGCAGCGCAGGACAGTAGTAAGCAGCAGGAATATGAAGTATATCTAACTAAGGGTATTAAACAATTAGTCACGATTATGGAAGAGGCTGCCAGGGTGATATAGAACGTGGAGGAAAGGCACAGCTTTGTTACCTTGTGAGATGCAGAGACGTTATAGTTTCAAAACCTAAATTGCTATAAAACACTACATCTCTTTAAAATTTGTTTCAATACAGTGTTGAGGGGGCGAGTGCCGTTATGCACGTAGGCATCAATGCTCAATTGCTGTCATATAGTCCGAACTATCGCAATGGTGGAGTTAGTCGCTATATTCGACATCTGCTGATAGGACTAGCTAGGCAGCCAGGCAATCACCGGTATACGGTGTTTGTCAACGGACAAGAAGTTGTAGCACGCCTTGCTGCACAGCATCCTCACATTACCTACATTTCTGCTCCCTGGCCCGAGGCACGCCCAGCAGCACGCATTATGTGGGAACAAATGACTCTTCCAACGCTTATACGCCAAAAACACATTGATATATTGCACTCGCCTGTAAACATACTACCGGAGCGGCTACCGCCGAGCTGTGCTGGGGTAGTCACACTCCATGATCTGGCGTTCTTACGTTTCCCTACCGTCTTGACGCGCTCAAAGCGTCTCTATCAACGTACTTTCACTCTTCGTAGTCTTCGACGGGCCACGATGATTATCACTGTTTCTGAGAGCACAAAGCAGGACGCGTATGAGTTGGCAGAAATTCCTCTTGAGCGGATGAGGACTGTCTATACTTGTGTCAGTGAGCATTTTTCAAACGTTGTGGATAAGAAGGAGGTTGATGCCTTTCGTGTGCAGAAAGGTTTGTTGGATGGCTTCATTCTCTACCTTGGAACACTAGAGCCTCGCAAGAACCTTACTACCCTCATCAAAGCCTACGCGCAGTTGCGCCAGAGGTACTCTGTGAAGGAGAAGCTAGTACTGGCTGGTGGCCAGGGATGGCTCTACAACTCGATTTTTGAGCAGGTGCGACAACTTGGTCTAGAGGCGGAGGTGCTGTTTGTCGGCTTCGTTGCAGATAGCGAACAAGCACTTTGGTACCGTGCGGCCTCCGTTTTTGCCTACCCATCACTCTATGAAGGCTTTGGTTTACCTGTGGCAGAAGCTCTGGCCTGCGGTACACCAACGGTGACCTCCAACGTTTCCAGTCTACCAGAGGCAGGCGCACAGGTGGCATTGACTGTTGATCCTCTTGATGTCGACGCGCTTACAGAAGCGTTGTATCGAGCGCTGACCGATCAACAGTTGCGTGACACGTGCCATTGCATGGCACCAACCATTGCACAGCGGTTTTCAAGCAAGGTGATGGCAGAACAAACTATTGCAGCATATGAGCAAGCATGGCATACTTTGCAGAGCAGTTCTCAAAGTATATCGTTCGTTCGCTAGAGTAGGATAATGGCCCGATTCGTGAAAAGCAGTGAACTAGCACAGACGGCAAAACTTCATCCAGATACTGAGAGCGTCGGAATGCTCGAAACAACAGGATCAACAGGTCCTCTCACCAAGACTCTCTCCCGGCGGCGCGTACAGCGCCGCCAGTGGCGTATCTTTGAATGTATAGCTATAATCATTTTCGATGCATGGCTTATAGTCATATCCTTTCAACTGGCCTACCACCTTCGCGCTGATCTAAGTGATCGTAAAAATGCTTTCAGCGCTATACTCAATACTCTCCACTATAACCTCGTCGGAACAAACTTGCCTGTCAAAGGTGGCCTAGCTCCCATCAATAGCCCATCATTTCAATTGATCCAAGTGGGTATCGTAATGGGCCTCATTCTTATTTTTGGGCTAAAGGGGCTCTACAAGCTTCGTCTAACAGGTACTTGGTTCCGTCAGGCATGGACGATTATCACCTCTGCTACTCTGGGAGCTGCCTTTCTGATTGCATGGTACCTGTTCTTCTTGCCGCCCTCAAATTCGCGCTTGCTTGTGGTGTTGGTGTGGGTAGCTGTAATAGTGATACTTTGCCTGGGAAGACTGCTCATGTCAGGAGTAATGGGCTTTCTTTATAGAATGGGGCTGGGTGAGACACGCCTGCTAGTGGTTGGTTCGGGGCGTTTGGGAAAGATAATTATGCAGCACATTGCTGCTAGCCCGAATCTAGGCTACTCTATCGTGGGCTTCTTGCATAACATGAGCGAGACGCCAAGTGACTTTGGACGCTTCAAGATGCTAGGCACGTTGGATGATATAGGGTTGGTTATACGTTCAATGCAGGTAGACGAGGTCATCATCGCCTTGCCATCTCACTTACACGAACATGCTATAAGAAGTGTACGCCTTTGTGAGCGCCTGGAAACTTCTTTTAAGCTGATTCCTGATCTCTACGAGTTGAGCCTTTCACGTATCGACGTAGAGGCGTTAGAGGGTATCCCACTGATCGGTATCAAGCACGTCTCACTCAACTCAGCACAGCGCTTCGTCACACATCTTGTTGATATTACGCTGTCGCTTTTAATTATCCTTCTCGGTCTGCCCTTCTGGCTCTGCATCGCTGTGGCCATCCGCTTAAACTCAGCAGGACCGATTGTTTACAAGCAGACGCGCATCGGCTTGAATGGGCAGCCTTTCAAAATGTATAAGTTCCGCTCAATGTACCAGCATGCCGATAAGCTACTAGAAGCACTCATGGCGCTTAACGAGGCAGAGGGACCTCTCTTCAAAATGAAAGAGGATCCACGTGTTACTGCTGTCGGGAAATTCCTGCGGCGCACTAGTCTCGATGAATTTCCTAACCTTGTCAATGTGTTGCGCGGAGAGATGAGCCTGGTAGGACCACGCCCACCCTTACCTCAAGAGGTGGCACAATATGAAGAGTGGCAGAAGGGGCGTTTGAGTATCAAACCTGGTCTCACTGGACTCTGGCAAGTGAGGGGACGCAGTGACATCAGCTTTGATGAAGGCGTGCTGATGGATCTCTATTATATTGAGAACTGGTCTTTACGCTTATACTTCCAGGTTCTCTTACGTACCATCCCGGCGGTTCTCTTTAGCCGAGGAGCGTATTGACTGTTTTCAAAACCATATTTAAATATATGCATTTTAGAATTTCTATTCCGAGGTAGACAGGATTGTGGGCAAGAGAAACCGCCCAAGTAGCTTTTGCTACTTGGGCGGTTTCTCTTATTATTTATTCCAGATGTTCACTTTGCTGTTGTGCTTGGTAGCGCTCAAGGTTCCTCTTATATGTATCGATAAGCGGTGAGCTTGTTGTTGGAATATCAAGCTTATAGGGCATCTCGCCCTTAATCTTGGGGTTAAATTCTACTAAGGGAACGAAACGCAGGCGCTGGCAGATGTTATTCCCCTGGGGCGTTGTGGCAAACGCATAGATAGCACGTATCTCAATCCCCCTAGCTCCAAGCTCCGAGAAAACATGCACAAGCTCAAAAATCATGCGTTGTGCGTAGTGGGCCGCCTTCCCTTTTTCGCCCCTGCCGATAACCAAATCACGAATGTAGAGATCAAACGGCTGGTCTGGCGTAAATGGGTAGATATCCCCGATGGGAACACTTCCTATTCTAATCTCATCTTTGAGTACTCGCATGAGCCAATCATGTTGGACAGGAAAGATACAGGCATAGGCCACAACCACACCGTTGTCCCTGAGTGTGTAGAAGGACTCAGGATTGCGTCGTATCCAAGCCCGCATTGTCTTCATAGGAGTGGGAACAAGCCCGCTCGCCTTCACCAATTTGTAGATTTCCGGTAAATCCGCCTCTGTTGCAAGCTCAAAGACACTGGCATCGTGTGCATACAATTCAGCCGTGGCCTCCATCGCTGCCGCCAGTCGGTTGATTTGCTCTTTGGGGTAGACGCCGTATTTCCTTCCGGGGAGGGTGACTTTTCTTACTTGCCCACTTCGGACCATATACTGAAATTTGTCGTGGGAGGCTCCTAGCCTTTCTTGAGCCTCTTTCGCAGTATAGAAGCGGTCCATCACCATGTTACTGAGTCTCCCTGTTTATTACTAACTTAAATATATCAAAATTTAGCGATATCTGCACAATTCACTTGACTTTCGCAAGATGGCAAGGTACTATATGTGTAGAAAATGTCGCCATTTTCGCCTGTTGTGAGTTTTGTGAAAAAATTATTTTTGCTTGCGCACCTTGACAGAAGCATAGTTTATGCTCTATTCGTCAGTGGCGACCTGCCCTAGCAGCGCCATTCACTGCTAGATGAGCGAACAGAGACAGAACGCTTATACGAACTGACATTCTAGAAAGGCAGGTGAAGCCAAGAGACACGACAACAGTAGTCCCCTCGTCGTTCGGTTGAGGGGACTACGACGAAACCCGTAAAGTCTTGTTCACAGTTGTTTACGGGGTCCAATCCTATACTAAGCACATGGACCCTGCTACAGTCAAGAAAGGCAGCACCATGTCTAACAACAACCCACCATCAACCCCTATCCCTATCCCGATGGAAGACCCCATCATTCACACTGACCAACGTCCTTTTTGTGCGTTCGACCCCTTTGCTGACTGCCCGTGTCACGAAGACCCCATCCTGATTGACCACGTGACAGGCCAGGTGACCGACGGGTTGCTGACCCCCAGCGAAGCCACACGGGTCGTTAGTGGCCGACAGTGCTGCTAGAAAGAGAGGTACCTCATGCCTATGCACCCTGACCACTCTGACATTCCCACTGCTGACGACGCCCCCTGGATGCCGCTGGAGGGACTCATCGAGCAGTGGGCCGAGCTTGCCCAGGAGGCCACGACGCCCTTCCTAAGTAAAGCGGTGAGCGCTGCCTTTGCGGCCTTCTCCTACGAACAGGAGGCCCTCGCCTCCTACCAACTCGCCCGCACGGAGCACCCGCTGGGCACCACGGCCTACTGGCCTTCTGCTCTGGAAACCTACGAACCGACGCTCGATGACCTAGACCGCGCTAGCAAAGAGTGGACGGCGACAGCCTATGCCCTGCGCAGTGCCGCCTTCGGGCGGGACGGCGTGTGTCTGCACAGGCTGCGTGGCTTGGTGACTGACGCCCTCACCGAGCGCCAGCGCGTCTGTCGTATTGCGCACGTGGTACGGGCTGAGCAACAAGCTCGCTACCACCAGCAGAAGCAGCAGTACCAGGAGGCGCGGCCATGAGTGAGCAGAGTTCCATTGAATGGACTCACTCGACCTGGAACCCGGTGACCGGCTGCACCGAGGTGTCCCCAGGGTGTGAGCATTGCTACGCCCGTACCTTTGCCGAGCGCTTTCGTGGTGTTCGTAACCACCCCTATGAGCAGGGCTTTGACTTGCGTCTGTGGGAGGCTCGTCTAGAGGTGCCTGTGGGCTGGAAGAAACCACGGCGCATCTTTGTCAACTCCATGAGTGATCTGTTCCATAAGAACATTCCTGACGACTTCATCGTGCAGGTCTTCCGCACGATGGCTGTCCTCGCCCCACAGCACACCTACCAAGTGCTCACCAAGCGTCCCTCGCGGCTGGTCCACACCAAGCTCTTAGCACACATCACCCAGGCCATTGGTCCGTGGCCTGCTCACATCTGGCTGGGCGTCTCGGTGGAAAACCAAGACTCCACTTGGCGGGTGGACAAACTGCGTGTCACTCCTGCCCCAATCAAGTTCATCAGTGCTGAACCCCTGCTTGGCCCCATCCAGTTCACTCTCGATGGTATCGCTTGGCTGATTGCGGGGGCCGAAAGTGGGCATGGTGCCCGTCCGATGGACGAGCAGTGGGTACGCAGCTTACGCGACCAGGCGACTGCTGCTGGCTGCGCCTTCTTCTACAAGCAAACTGCCCACCGTGGCCGCAAACTGCCCTTGCCGCTGCTAGATGGGCAGCGGTGGCAGCAGTTTCCAAGGGAGGTGCCCTATGCCTGAGTACAACACCCTAGACCGCTGCCTCGTTGAGATTGGCGTCCCTGGGTACAAGCGTCTGTACCCAACGCCCGCCCAGGAGGGACTCCGATGAGAGAACAACGCGCCTCCCATCACCAGCAGCAGCAAAGACGCTCCTTGCACGCCGACACGTACGAGCAAGAAGAGGACGACAGCCTCTATGAGGTACGTCCCCCGTCCAGTGTGCGCCGCTACCCTACCACCAGTGACCAACAACGCCACGTGACTCGTCGCCCACGCTATGACGTCGAAGTCCACCGTGGCTATACTATCCCTAGGCGGGCTAGTCAGCAGCAGACCCCGCCACCAGAGACGAGGACGACACATCCACAGCAGAGCACCCATTGGCTATTCTACGTAGGGGTGGCCATGCTGGTGATGCTGCTGGGCTGGCTACTGGTCAATGCAATACTCTCGTGGTGGCAGATTACTCAAGATGACTGGCACTACGGGCGGCCTCGCACCTATCAAACCGATGCCCGTGTTGGGCACAGTGATAGCAGTACGCTGAGTCATTTCCTTGCCCTCAACCTGCACGGCCATAGTGAAGTGATCGAGTTTCCAGGAGGCGATGCCACCCGTGCCAAGGTCTATCTGGGTCCAGTGTTAAGCGGACCAGGAGCAGACTTGGTTCCAGTGACGGTGAGCTTCAAGGATGTGACCGGCGACGGCAAGCCCGATATGGTGCTGCAGATGGGCGAGCAAACCGTGGTCTTTGTCAATGACACCGTGGATGGGGTAGCGCAGTTCCGTCCCGCACGCGCAGGGGAAACGAGTGGGCTGTAAGCACGAAAGGAACACAGGATGGACGAGCATTTACACGAGGAATTGAACGGTATTCTTAACCAACTACACTGGCGCGATGAGCAACAGGATACTCATGCGGCAGACCAACCAGACGAAGTGGTGGGCACCCCTGATGAGGAGCACGTCCCGCCACCTCCGAAGGTGTATGTCTATGTGCTGGATAGACCCCTGGAAGAGCACCTGGCTGAGCACGACCAGATGGTGGAGAGTGAATGTGTCTCTGAGCAAGCAGCAGGTCCCAGCACGCAGTCACCTAGCAGGAGCAAGCGCAAGCTCCATGTGGTCGCGCTACTAGGCGGCCTTGCCCTCATGGGGGTGCTGGCAGGGATGCTGGCCGCGCTCGTGCTGGTGCTACCCACTGCAACCATCACGATTGTGCCCGTATCCACCCCGATCAGCAGCACCATGCTAGTGACCGTGGTGACCGGCACCCCAACCCTTGCTCAGCATGAGGTGCAGGGAAGGCTGTTATCGTCGCTGACGATGAGTCAAGCGGGCACCGTGCCGACGACAGGCACAGGCACCCAACAGGCACGCGCTGCCCAAGGCACCGTCACCTTCTACAATGCCGCGCTTGCTGCCCAAGTCATCCCCACAGGCACACTCCTCACGGGTGCCGATGGCGTGGAAGTGGTGACTGAGCAAGAGGCAGACATTCCGGCAGGGTCTCTGTCTACGAACGGACACGTGAGTGTCTCTGCCCATGCGACTAGCAGTGGCCCCGCAGGTAACATCGGGCCAGGAGATCTCTATGGCCCCTGTTGTCGGACGAATGTCTTTGTGCAGAATAGCGCCGCCTTTACCGGAGGACAAGACGCCCGCACATTTCCGATGGTGACCCAACAGGATATTGATCAAGCCGTACGTACCCTCACGACGTCACTCATGAGCAGTGTACAGGCTGCCGTGCAAGCACAAGTCCGTCCAGGAGAACACGTGATTAGCCCGCTGCCGTGTACGCCTGTGGTCACCCCCGATCAGCGAGCAGGAGCAGAGGCGACTGAGGTGACGGTGACCGTGAGTGAGCGTTGTACGGCAGAGACCTATGATGCTGCTGCCGTCGAGGCGCTGCTGACAGACAGGACCACGCAACAGGCAACAGCGCAGCTAGGAGCAGGCTACGTGCTCACAGGAGAGGTACAAACTTCCATTCTGCATAGTAGTGTGAAGGACGCACAGCGCGGGGTCGTCACCTTAGAGGTGAAGGGAGCAGGGCTGTGGACCTATCAGTTTGCCAATGCGCAACTGGACCAGATGAAGCAGCAGCTTGTAGGCACAAGCAAAGCCGAGGCCACGGTACGCTTGCTGCACACTCCAGGGGTACGTAGTGTCTCGGTGAGCCTAGGTGATACGAGCACACTCCCTGGTGATGTGCAAGCACTACGGATGGTAGTCGTCTATGGGGGGTAGGCAAAGAACATAGCAAGGAGGAAGAGCACATGTTGATCGCAAAAAAGATTAGGCTAGAAGTGAGCGCGCAAGATGCAGCCACTCTGGAATGGATGCAAGGCAAGTGCCGGGCACTCTATAATTGGTGGGTGATGCGCTTACGCAATGGGGAGAAGTGGCCTGGATGGGAAGCAGCCAAGAAGACCTTGCAAGAGAGCAAAGCATATGACCCTGAACTGTGTTTTGTCTATGGCAAGCTCTTACACGAGGTGTACTTCCGGCTGCACGAGGCGATGAAAGCGTTCTTTCGACGGGTGAAGCAAGGACAAAAACCAGGCTTTCCACGGGTGCGACCACGGCATTGCTTTTTCACGCTGATCTATCCAGCAACGTATATTAGGGTAGAAGGCAGGCACATCACTTTGCCAACGGGAGGCGGTGGGAAGCACGGACCGAAGCGGTACCCTGATGTGGTAGCCACCCTCACCGAAGAGGCCCCCACAGGCTACAGAGACGTAGCCATCTCCAGAGACGGACAGGGACACTACTACGCCTCTTTTGTCCATGAGGTCAAGGAAGAGACCCACGAGCAGCAGGGCGTAGTTGCGCTGGACTTGGGAATGAAGACGTTAGCAGTAGGGGTGAACGAACAAGGACGTTTCTACCATATTGGTGGGTTCACTGGACATCGGTGGTATAATAAGCAACTAGATAAGCTCCGCTTCAAGCGAAGCAAGTGCAAGAAGAAATCACGGCGCTACCTCCACTTGTCGAAGGTCTACAAGCGGGTGTCACAGAAGAAGCGCAATAAGCAACAGGACTGTCTGCACAAAGCATCGCATCTCATCGCGCACACACTGGTTGAGAGCACTGTGGTGATCGGTGATCTTTCCCAACGGCAGATGGTTACCAAAGAGCACAAAGAGCGCAACAAGCACAGAAATAGAGCGGTGTATAACGAGTGGGGTGTCTACGGCTTTGTGCAGATGTTACGCTACAAGTGCTTCCTTTATGGGAAAGAGTTAGTCATCTTAGATGAACGCGATACGTCCAAAACCTGTAGTCGGTGTGGGCACACGCAAGCCATGCCCCTGTGGAAACGGACGTATCGCTGCAAGAATGAAGCATGTCGCTTGGCGATGGACCGTGATGAAAATAGCGCGATCAATATCCTCAAGCGGTACTTTGCCTGGCTAGGGCCACACAGGGAGCGGATCTCCCTGCGGTGTGCGGATGTTTTCGCCGCAACGGATATGTGTTGAGTACGTTTGAACACATTTAAGAAGGCAGCGTATTGATGAAAGTAGCATTGATTCACGATTACCTCAATCAAATGGGGGGAGCGGAACGAGTCGTTATGGCATTCCATGACATCTTCCCCGACGCTCCTATCTATACGTCTATCTATGATCCGAGGCGTGTCGATGCAGCGTTTCAGCATATGAATATTCGCACTTCATTTATGCAGAAGCTACCCTTGGTTACCAAACATCACCAGCCATACCTGCCATTCTATCCGTTTGCTATAGAGAGCCTGGACCTGCGCGGTTATGACCTGGTGTTGAGCAGCTCAAGTGCATTTGCTAAAGGGGTTATTACTAAACCTGAGACGATGCATATCTGCTACTGCCATACACCCATGCGCTGGTGTTGGAATTATGAAGAGTATGTTGAACGGGAATGCTTGGGCAAGGTGGCAAGGTGTATCCTGCCGTTTCTCATCTCAGGACTGCGCGTCTGGGATCAAACAAGTGCGATGCGCGTCGATCACTTTATTGCTAACTCTCCCGTGGTGGCTGAGCGCATTCATAAATACTATCGGCGCGAGGCCGTGGTCATTCCGCCACCAGTGGAGGCAAGCCGCTTCCGCTTCGACCCCGCAACACAGCCAGAAAATTATTTCCTGATTGTGAGCCGCCTCATCCCCTACAAACGCATTGATCTTGCTATTGAAGCATGCAACAGGCTGCAGTTGCCCCTGGTCATTATCGGGGGGGGACGCGACTTGGACAAACTCAAGAAATTGTCGGGGCCAACTATTCGCTTCTTGGGACGGCTCTCCGACCAGGAAGTTTTGCATTACTATACACACTGTCGAGCATTCATCTTCCCTGGAGAAGAAGACTTTGGTATTACACCCTTGGAGGCACAGGCTTGTGGCCGTCCCGTTATCGCTTACGGTGCAGGAGGCGCATTAGCGTCAGTTGTGGATGGAGTGACGGGGGTATTTTTTGGCGAGCAGACGGTGGAGAGTCTGGAGACGCTGCTGGCTTCCTTCGACGAACGGGCATTTGATCCACGTGTTATTCATAATCATGCACTTGAGTTTGATATGCCGCGTTTTCGCCGTCGCGTTCTGCAGTTTATTGAAGCAAAAATGAGTGAAGGAAAGTCAAAGATGGCTGCCACACCCGCAGATGACTTAACGATACATTGACACATCCACAAGAAAGGGTCTGAGAGAGTGGAACTTCGAGCTTACTGGGCTATTATTTGGCGACGCATCTGGGTGATAGCACTCGTTGTGGGTGTGGTAGCACTGTTTGCAGGCTTTCAGTATTACCACTTGCGCAAAACACCTGGAGCGTTGAAGGCGTATCATTCTGATATCACACTGCAAATCGGTTTGCAAGCACCATCTCATACTGTGGCGATAAACGCGGGTACAAATACGAATCCAGCCTATGCTGATTATATCGCGGCGGCGGAAACACTAGCCGATGAGCTTACCACTGGTCCCATACTCACTTCCAACGAATTCACTACACAGGTCTACCAGCAAATTCAGCAAGATACTGCCAAAATCGTGCAATACTGCCAGTGTACTCGTCCAGACCTTAGCAATCTCAATCCTAGTACAATCGGAGCTGCTTTAAGTGCGGTGCGTGCTCATGCCCTTGTCACAGTAAGCGTGACATGGCCTACACGTGAGGGAGCCTGGGCTATCGCCACGGCTGTTGGCGAAGTAAGTGCTGCTCACATCAGCGAGTATATCGACTATGCGGTACACACTCCGGCAACGCTTTCGCCAAGAGCAGAGTCTCAACCCCTCGTCTCTGCAAAGGTTATCAACAAAGCATCCGACCCAGCTCAAGTACCCGGAACATCGGCAAATCGGCAAACGCTACTTATTATGTTGCTGTTCGTCTCCTTACTGATTGGACTTGCAGTAGCATTTCTCATTGAATACCTCGATGATCGTATTCATAGCAAGGAAGATGTCGTGCAGCTTCTGCAACTCCCTGTCTATGGTGAAGTACCACGCGCACCAGGGCAGCGCAAAGACAGCCATTCCTCGGCAAAGTAGTTATCAAACGGGCAACCCCTGCCATTCGGGGGATATATATTGACAATGCAAGTTGTGTCAATTATAGTACAACCGGTAAAAGCAAGAGGACGGAGCAGACGAGTATCTTCGCCCATTAACATGCATAATATAGAGGAGCTTCCCCGTGGGTATACTCTCACAGGAGCAAGTAGCGCCGCTTGCTGATTATGATGCTAACTCAAAATATAGTCACGCGTATCAAACACTGTACACCAATATTCGCCTTAGTTGGGATAGCCAACGACTGAAGCCGCAGACGATTTTACTGGCAACTCCCACCGCTTATAGTGGACAAGCTGCCGTCGCAGCTTGTATAGCTACGGCAGCGGCACAAACTGGTACCCCTGCTGTTCTCGTCGATGCTGATCTACATACACCTAGCCTTCATCAGCGTTTTGGCCTGAGCAACGACATAGGCTTGAGTGACCTATTGGCGATGACAAGCATAACGTCGCAGGCCGTAGCATCTCGGCTTCAGCCTACGGTCGTGTCCGGTCTACGCTTGCTCTGTGCAGGTAGCACTCCCTCGTCTGGCACACATTGGCTGCTCTCTAGTAGGTTGCAGGATGTCGTTACCTACATGTGCCAGACTGTGGCCGAGATAGAGGGCAAGTCAGGTATCATCATCTTTCACAGTGCCCCAGTGTTAGACAGTATAGATGCAGTGGTTATTGCTACACTTGTGGCACAAACCTTTTTGACTATCGTATCAGGTCGTACCACTCGTTCACAGGCCAAGCAAGCACAAGAACAACTACAATGCGTCCATGCTCAACTTGCAGGGGCTATTCTAGTCGATGTCTAGATACGGGTTGCGTTGGACCGATGTATCGGGAAGGATATAGTATGGAAAGACGACATGGCTCAAGTGATGACCCTGAGGAGACTCCTTCTGGAGTGTATCGTGCGTCGCTCAACGGTACAGGCAAACACCGTCCTATTCCGCAGCGTCCTCCAGGCATGGCCCGTGTTGATCATCCTCCTTCCACGTCGAAAATAGAGCGACCATATGCACCCAAAGTAGCGCGTCCTGAGCCTCAGAGGGTTGACCGTCCGCCACGCCAGGCATTCGCGCTGCGCAACCTTAGGCGACACAGCCTTCTCATTCTACCTGTTATATTTGTGATATGCGCATTATTGGCTTGCGGCATCGGTTATGCCGCTTTCAATTATGCAAATGGACTCAATATGAGTAACGCTCCGGCTCTGGTAGCTAGTGACTTTCTCGTTTCCCTTTCGCATCAAGATTACGACCAGGCATACAAAGACCTCGGCGTTACTATCACACTGCAACTATCGCCCACCGAATTTGCTCAGCAGGCGAAAAATGCAGATCGCTGTTATGGTCAAGTCACCAACTACGTAGAGACGAGCGGCAGTGCAGTCAACCAGGGCAACAGTCAGAGTTACGGTTACACAGTTGGCCGCAGCAAGCTCGCCAAACCTTATCAGTTGCGGCTGACGCTTCAGCAAAACCAGGATACCTCGAACAGTTGGAGGATTAGCAGCTACGGCGGAAATCTGGGGCCAGATCAGGCAGTGTGCTAAGAGAAGGCATTTATCCCCGTCAGCGCTTGACCGATGATAAGCGTATGGATGTCATCGGTACCCTCGTAGGTAAATACCGCCTCCAGGTTGTTCATATGGCGGCTGATGGGATATTCCAGCGTGATGCCATTTGCGCCAAGGATTGTGCGCGCAGTACGAGCCGTTTCGAGCGCTTCACGTACATTATTGCGCTTCGCCATAGAAATCTGCACAGGGTGTAGTAGACCCTGATCCTTGAGTCGCCCAAGCTGCAGAGCCAGTAATTGTGCCTTGGCTAGCTCGGTTGCCATCACGGCCAGCTTCTGTTGTACGAGTTGGAAGCTGGCAATAGGTTTCTTGAACTGAATGCGCGACTTAGCGTAATCGAGCGCCACTGCCAAACAGGTGCGAGCAGCGCCCGTTGCCCCCCAGGCAATACCGTAACGAGCTTCGTCTAGGCACGAGAGAGGGCCGCGCATGCCACGCACGTTAGGCAGCATATTGGCAGCGGGGACACGACAATCT
>Ga0213874_10000026_pt1 | contig 19029 bp, 15 predicted proteins | sample BarmaccomBMRX_R7_FD_160098 | JGI IMG/M metagenome (GOLD analysis project Ga0213874, IMG submission 160098) | Root-associated microbial communities from Barbacenia macrantha in rupestrian grasslands, the National Park of Serra do Cipo, Brazil - RX_R7 | ecosystem: Host-associated > Plants > Roots...
ATGAGCTTGAACGTTTATATAGCAGACTGGTAAAACGTGAAGAATAGTCTGGAGGAACTCGTGACTGCTGTAGAGAACCCATTTGAGGAGGTGCGGCCCAAGATGGTGGCAGCTCGCATCGAGTTTATGGGGCAATTGGCAAAATTCAGCAAACAGGCATTGGCTCAAGAGCCTATGGGGAGTGAGTGGTCACCGCTACAGCTTGCACATCATCTCTATGTTACCGATGATATGGCGCTTGAACAGATGCGGCGCGTACAAGACGAGGACAATCCCCTTGTCTCCGACCTTGGCGAACTTGCTCCTCATCTCACTCGTGCATCTGAGCCGCCCGTGTCGCTTGATGCCGTTTTGGCTGGCATGGCTGCACGACGCGAGGAGATCTTTGAATACCTAGCGGCTCTTCCTGTTGAGGCGTGGGAACGTCCCTTCAGAAGTGAGCGCTGGGGAGACCAATGCAAATTCTACCAACTGGTAAATATATTACCCACGCATGACAAACAACACGCTGAACAACTGGCAGCGCTTAAGACGATTGTGGAGGAGTAGGTCTATTCTCTTCTCTCAACTACCTGTTCGGAGCGCAGTGCATTGATGGGATGTTGGCCTGGAGGTGGCGGAGTAGCAAGTGGCCCTGGCACTGAAGTGGGCCAATCTGGATACCGTGGCTTCGCCCGCTGCTGCGTGACCTTATCTCTGTCAGGTGTTGATGCTTGTTCTAGTGCCTGGTCTGACATAGTTCTCTCCTACTATAGTACTTCAAGATCTCTAATTCTTTTATAATCTCTTTAACTCGTTAGGAAATAGGGCAAGTAGATTTTTAGTTGAGCAGATAGCCTTCTTATCTTATTGTACATCCGTATGCCATTCTAAGGCGAGAAATGAGAGAACTGTAATGAAAGTGCTAATTAGTGGTGCTACCGGGTTACTCGGTGGGCACTTGATAAAGGAATTACAAGAGCGTAACGAGGAGATTCGTGCGCTTGTGCTGCCTGTCGAGGATGCTGATAGGTTAGTTGCACAGGGTGTGGAGGTAGTACGAGGAGATATTACCGATGCCAGCACGTTAGAGCCTGCTGTGAAAGATGTTGAACTTGTGTTTCATCTGGCAGGAATGATGGGTGTCTGGCGTCCCTTGTCTGATTACCGATTAGTGAATGTGACCGGTTCTAGCAATTTGTATAAGGCAGCACAGAAGGCTGGTGTGCGCCGCTTTGTCCATACCAGCTCGCATACCGTCTACGGTCTCGGGCATGGCCGCTATTTGACGGAGAAAGACCCGTTACGGCCCGATCCCGACCCCTACAGCATAACAAAAGCTGAGGGAGACCGTATGATACAGAAACTGATGGTTAGCAGCGATACCGAAACTGTCATCTTACGTCCTGGCACCTTCTTTGGACCTGGAGATCGCTTGCACTTCGGGCGTATGGCAGAGAGAACGAGACAGGGCAAGGCCTATATCCTTGGCAGTGGGAACCAGCACCTTCCCTTCTGCTATGTGACCGACATAGTTCAGGGCTTTATGCTGGCTGGCTATCACGAGAATGCTGCTGGCAATATCTATAATATTACGAATGACCATCCTCTCACAGCGTTGGAAATGTTCAATGCGATAGCAGATGCCGTCGGCGGCCATCGTCCTAGCATCCATCTCCCCTATCTACCGATTTACTGCGGCAGCATTGTTGCGGAGAAAATTGTTGCCCGTGTGACACACAGCAAACCGATATTGACGCAACTGGGAGCGATGATGTTTGGTTCTGATAACATGCATAGTGTAGAGAAGGCACGCAGGGAACTAGGTTATCAGCCAAAAGTAGACCTGCGCGAGGGAATCAAGCTAGCTGCGGAGTGGTTCAATAGCGGCGGCATGGCTCAAGCGTCCGTCACCCAGGCTAGTCAGTTTGCCCCGCTTGCTGGTGCAAACAAGTAATCCCTACTGGATAGATTGGCATTTTTCTCGTGCCAATCTATTCAGTAGTGGTACATACCCTTTTACCGGCTTCTCTCAAACCAAATTTCTTGATGGTGTTGCGCAGCCAGCCTACAGTTGGGCCATCGTCGATTCTGCTGCTGGTATTCAGCAGGAAAGATGCCGACTGAGGGCGTGGCGACAGTTGATTTGCCTGACGTAGAGATGCTAGCTCTTCATAGTGCTGAAATGCCCAGTACATATTCACACGGCATTTCTTGCAGTTTTTGACATCATCTTCGTTCTCAGTATCGCACTGCGGACATATGATCACAACTTTTCCTCCTTTGCAATGCAGATAAAATGGATAAGTTATATGAGGCCCAAGCGCATAGCCTCGGCTACTGCCTGGGCGCGGTCGCTCGCCTGCAACTTGCGGTAAATGTCCTGCATCTTGCGCTTTACCGTGACCTCGCTCCAGAATTGACGTGAGGCGATCTCTTTGTTACTACATCCCTCGGCGACCAGCCGTACCAACTCTATCTCCAGGTCGCTAAGCCCCAAACGGAGACGCTGTTGCTCCTTGGTTAAGCGACTAAACTCGCTAAGCACCTTAGAGATGGCACGAGGGTTACTTACAACACGTTCCCCCTGGTAGACAGCACGCAGAGCAGCTAGCACATCATTAAGCGGCTGCGATTTTTGCAGATAGCCATGTACACCGATACGCATAGCGTGCATGAGATGCTCATCCTCTGTCACTGCCGTGAAGATGACGATGCGTACACTAGGACAGGCACGTTGTAACTGTTGTGCTACATCCAGACCGTCAGATGCTCCAAGGAAGATACCGAGTAGGACAATATCTGGCTGCAACTGTATAGCCTGTATCACTGCCGCATCGCCAGAGCTGGCCTGTCCGGCCAGCTCGAAATCGGCTTCTTCCTTGAGCATCGCACAGAGACCCTTGCGTACTACTTCGTGTTCGTCAACAAGCAGGATGCGAATACGCCTTGGCTGCTCGTCTTTTTCCTGAGCGTCAGTCTCGGTGCCTTGCATGCGAGTTCTCTCTCTAGTATCCTGCTGTTACAGCGGGACTACTTCGTGTAACGAACGCGAACCTACCTCCCTCCATAGCAGTAGGACATTTTTACTAGTTTATTGCGCTCTTGGCCACATCAAATGCTACACTGCTTAGCGTCGGTATATGGCAGAGCATGTTGGTGTATGCTGCGTTGGCTAGTGGGCAGTAGCACTCCCCTGCTTTGATGCTGCGACGCAGTTCGTTGGCCTTGACTGTATTCCAAGTTGATCTGAAGTCGTAGTTGTGCTCGCGCAGATTGCCTACAGACTCGGCGCGGATACAGCAGGTCCACACATCACCGTTGGGAGCAATCTGCGCTGAAGCAATCCCTGCCAGGCAAGGGATAATCTGACGCTTCTCGACGAGTGTGCGCTTCACCAGATCGTAGTAGCGGTCACGGAAGGACTGGGTGATGCGCGAGACACCGCTGAACTCAGCGTTGCGAATACCTTCTTGCAGCTTGTCGATAACGGGTTTGTACTTCTCGATAGGAGGTGTGATACCCATACCGACGGTATCAAGTTCAACGCGCTCCTCAGCAATCTCGCTGATGAAAGAATCGGGCTTCAGTTCATCACGTACGAAGGCATAGATATCCTCGAACTCGCCAACGTTGAAGTTTGAGATCACGGTGTGGACGCCAAGCGTGAAGTTCTTGTAACGTTCTTTGAGCGCCTTGAGACCAGCGTAGGTACGCATGGCGCGCTCGAAGTTGCCCTTCACACCACGCACGATATCATGCTTTTCGCCAACGCCATCTAGCGAGAGATTGACAATTACGTCAGAGGTGGGAGCTGCCTGCAGGACGCGCTCGACGCGCCCCGGAATGATCTTGTCTTGAATGCCGTTAGTGGGAATATTGATAATGCCAGGGCGACAGTGCCGATAAGCAGCCTCGACCATCTCTGGCAGATCCTTACGCAACGTCGGCTCACCACCACTGAAGGTGAACCAATAGGCATCACGACCGATGGAGGCAAATGTCTTATCATATTCCTCGATGGTAAAGTCGTCATTTGGGCGTTGCCAGACATTACACGTTTTACAGCGAGAATTACAACGGTAGCTGACACTAATCGTTAGGTTGAGCGGGTTTGCAAGCGGTTTGCCCAGAGCATATGACGCCTGCATCTTCGCAACTTTTGGTAGGACTTCAAGCATGTCTGCTTTCCCCCTGAGAATTAGACAATGTGGGTAAATTAAAAGAGTTTTTTCATATATATTATCGCTTTCACATTGCCACCTTTTTCCACGATAGAAAGAATATACTATAGAGGAGACAGGAAAGCGAGAACCACAGAAGGTAGTACTACTTTTGGGGGGTACTTATGATCGATCTGAGTGATCCGACACTTGCTGAGCGCTTGCAGCGTCGGACAGCAGAGGGATGCTACGAGATAAGCGAGACCGAGCTTGTGTTGGCAATACGTACGCTCAAGGCAAGCCATGAGATGAGTGGGGTACAATACCTAGCGGAGGTGTTGCTACAACGTTGTGCTCCGATATTTCAGCGCCATACGCAAGGGCTGCGCCATCGACCTGACCTGCGTGAAGACGCCATTGCGAATATGGCTGAGCACCTCTTACGCGAGGTACAGGATGCGCAAGAAGTATTTATGACGCAGAATTTTATGTACTATCTGCGCTGCCTTTGTATTGATGAATTTAATCGTGTGCTACGCCAGGAGGGATTGCAGTATCGACGCGACGAAAAGGGGCGTCCGCTGGGGCGTCCACAACATGTGCCACGTGCATTAGTGGAGCCACTGCGTCCAACCCTGCCTGATGATGAGAGTGGCCCCCTAGCCGACGTAGCCGATGCATACGATCAATACGAACACTTGCACGCACAGGAGGAGAGCCGACGTATTCTGCTCTACTTGCGTGACCCCTTGGACCGCATGGTTATGGTCCTACGCGGCGTAGAAGGCATGAAATGGGATGACATCGCCACTGTCTGTAAGAAGACTGAGCGCACTGTACGCTTACGCTACGAGCGTGCGCGCACTCGTCTACGTGAATGCCTCGCCCAAGAACAATATATGATGAACCCGCCCGTAAACGCGCCCATGACAGGCGGAGTATCACAGCAAGGATAGAAAGGTTGGAAGAGATGCAAGAGACAAACACTCCTGAATTACAGCACTTGAAGATGGCATGGCTGGCTGCAAAAGAGGCTGGCGATACACAGGCCCAACTTAAACTGCTGCGAGACCATCCAGAGCAACAGACTGCACTCATCGACTTCATCGCTACGTATCACGCTACTACTGTTCCGTCTGGAGAAGAACAAGCAGCGCTCTTACCTCTTACGCAGCGTGCCCTGCAGACCGCTATGCAGCGCGTTTTCAGCCCGCAAGAGCAGACCATGCAGACTCCACAAGCCACAACCCTAGCCGAATTGCGCAAGAGTCGCAACCTGAGCAAAGTTGAAACCGCCAGAGCTCTACGGCTTAGCGTTGAGGTATGGAGCAAGTTTGAGGCTGGTGCGATAGAATTGATCAGTTTGAGTCAGCGCCAGCTTAATCATCTTGCCCTCTTCTTCCAAGTCAGTGTCGAGCAGTTTAGCAATCTGCTCAACAATAGCCAGCCCGCTTTGACGCTGAACCGTCGCCAAACGCGTGATGCGGCGCAACAACAGCAGCAGGGGCCACGCAAGCAAAGCTTTGCCGAGGCGGTTAAGCACAGTACGATGTCGAAAGAGGATAAAAAATTCTGGAGTGGGATGTAACTTGAGAACTCGGTAGATAATTACTTTACAATTATCCACCGAGTTCTCAAGTTACAATCTCATTCCCCCAAGGGATGTGTCTTTGATTGAGCCTTCATACGGTCCTAGAATAGTGGCTTTGACGATATCGCGTTGCACTGCCACATTGCCAGCCACAAAATAGCTTAAATGAGGATTGCCAGTGCCAAATGAGGGTACGGCAAAATCCTTATCGTCCTGGAAGCCTGGACGTAGCCAAGAGCCAATCAGATCGCCTACAGCATGAATATTCACCCAGGTGCTAGTATTGCTTGGCTTGCGTCCCGAGCGATCATCAAGCAGGAGTTGTACCATCCAGAGGGGGCTGCCGAGTGTGAACAGGTTCCTCAGTTTAAAGGTAGGAAGCTCTGTCTGCAAATCAAGCAAGCTCTCGTAGGCAACTACCGTTCCCCAGCTATGCGAAATAAGTGAGATGTCATCTCCGCTCGCAGCCAGCGGGCGTAACTTCTCCTTCAATTTCTCCTTGACTGCGTTGCGTACGGTTCTACTCGCTAGGTACCTCGTGAATTCACCAATATAGTCATCTGGGTTAGGGAGCAAAGCTAGCTTGTCTGTCAGGGTTGACCACTCGCCTAACAATGCGGAGACACCAGGCAGTTGTGCTGTCGCACGAGCTAGCAACGTTGTTGCTAATGCTTTGCGTAGCTCATCAGCCGCTAACTGCTCTTCGGGGGTAAGCGATATCCTGTTCACGCCTGTGAACACGCTAGACCAGAGCACTTCAAGATAGTCACTGTCAGGAAAGTTCAGGTAGGTATTAAATGCTGCCTCCCACGGCATCGAATAGCCAGCCTTGTAATCGCTTATGCCATGTACCCATACCACACGGTAGTCGGGATTGCTCATAACTATTCTCCTTACATGATTGAGCACTATTCAGCGCTCAGTCTGGGTGATTGTTTTCTGCACTGCCTCGTTACTTCGCTTCGTCTTCTAAGTTTAGCACATACGCAATGAGGGATCTATCGCTTGCAGAGGTACGCGAAAGCAATAGTTAAATGAAATGATCTATCAGCACAGGGCGAGCACACGCACCAACGCTTTCTCTAACGCGAGTTCGGGCTGCTCGTCAACCGTGCTGCTACGCCACGCGACGAAGCCATCAGGGCGCACCAGCACGGCTCCCGCTGCGCCCACGCCATAGGCAGCATCCCACCGTCCTTCGACATCCTTCAACCCATGCTCTGCGCCGATGGTATACACTGACAGCGGAAGCTCCAGCCGCTTGCTCACCCGATGCGCCGCCTCGTTGCAGAGAGTACCCTGGTCACCGACCAGCAACGTCCATCTGCCTCCACATAAGTCAATGGTCGAGATCTGTAAGCCATCGCGCTCTAGCATGATATGCGGTGCTCGTGTCCCTGGCTCACCGCATAGTGTACTAGGATGTTGGGTAAGTGGAGCTTCGTTCGCGCCGGGTTCGGCAACGATTGCCGCACTACGATAGCGAAAGCCAAAGATCAGATCAGCACTGTCAACTAACGTGCTCTCTGCCGTACCAGTACGATAGAACTGACGCTGAAGCGTCTGCTCAACGACGAGTTTGCCTACTGGCAGCCGTTCGGATTCATAGGAATCGAGCAACCCAGTACCAGCCTTGCCTGCCAAGACCAGAGCCAACTTCCAAGCCAGATTGAAGGCATCCTGAATACCAGTGCCAGCACCCAGCCCACCACTTGGCAGCACCGTATGCGCGGCATCACCAGCCAGAAAAACACGCCCTTTGCGATAGCTCTCTGCGTAGCGTGCCGCCAGTTCCCACACACCCACTTTTATAGGGTCCCACGGATAGGCAGGCAATATCTTGACCTCAAGATCAGGCATACCCACGGCAATGCGAATGAGTTCGATGCAGCGCTCATCGGTCATATCCTCACGTCGCTCACCACGCTCTGGATGGATGGGAGTACCGAAAAACCAGCGTCGCTCATTATCATCTGGCATCAGGCCAGCCTGTCCATCGGGCAAGTGCGGATTGCTCACATAGTAGAGAAAGATGCGCCGCCCACGTAGCGCCTCACGCAGATCCGCCTCAAAGGAAACGTTGGTGGAGTAAGAGATTGTCCCTGGTCCTTGGGTCTGAATGCCAAGAGCGTCACGAATACTGCTGTGAGCGCCATCGGCAGCGATGAGATAGTGTGCTCGCACGCGCCATTCGCGTCCAGTCACGCGTTCACGAATGACAGCGGAAACGCCCGTCTCATCCTGCTCAAATGAGACCAGTTCGCTGTTGAAACGGATATCGCTCCCCATCCTCTTTGCAGCATCGAGCAGAATTGGTTCGAGCTGTTGCTGGCCGATGATGCATGCTGCAGTAGGCGAGAGAGCCGAGAGGTCGGCTTGCCCATCCTCATCTAGACGGGCAATCTCGCGTCCCGCGAGCGACTCGACGCGCACCATTCCCTGATTCTGTGCTATGGGCAACTGAGCTGCACGAATAGCCTCCTCCAACCCAAGTACGCGGAACAGTTCCATCGTGCGTGCGTTATACCCGCGTGCGCGAGGCAGACGGGCTGGCTGCGGGTGCTTCTCAACTAGTAAGGATGGAACTCCCTGCCAGGAGAGAAAGAGCGACATGGACAGTCCTACCAAGGCACCTCCAACAACCAACACTGGTACCTGGAGAGCATCTGTCTCTGTTGTTTCACTTTGCACAACCTATTGCTCCTCTTGCTCAAAGACGAGTGTTTTTCTCTAACATGAATGCATCACTCAGACTTCACAGAAAAAACGACGTGGGCAGTGCTCAAAGGATGGAAGGGGCGGAAGCTAATTCCTTCGTGAATTGCTCATTTCTCGCAGCCACCTCTTCCCGTGACTGCCCTATCACTATACCAACGAGCATAGAGGCGGAATTTGGGTATGGACCGGCTTCAGCGTTATAGAAAGAGAGCGGAACAAAATAGCCCTGTTGGATAAACTGCTGGGCCAGAGCGATACGACGACCAATAGCACCATGCCACTCCCAGGAATTGTACAGTAGGGTACTCACGCCGTACGCTTCCATGGTCCCTCGCTGGAGAAGGACAGCAGCAGTAGAACCGTTGACACGAAAATTCAAGTCTAACACGACTACACGGTCATCAGACAACAAGACTATATCAAAGCCTGCTACTCCTTTATACCCCAGTGCAACGGCCTTCTCCATGATATGTCGTCCAACCTGGAGCATGCGCTCTGATGGCTTCACGTCTTGGTCTAGCCAACTTCCTAAATAGTGACCTTGCCCATCGGTGACCTGTTCGGCTGCACCTAAATACTGAATTCCACCCTGCTGAGTCGTCGCAAACTGCACACACAAGTTGCGTTTCACCGTGACAAATTCCTCGACCACGACTTGCTGACAGATGTGGAAATATTCTTTTGCTGCTTGGAGCTCATCAGCGCTAGAGCAGATCATGACGGCGGTGCCTGCCCCACTAGAGTGATCTGAAACGGCTTTGATCACCCAAGGGAATGGGAGAGATGGAAAAAGCTTTTCTGTGATGGTTGCGGTTTCGACAACAGCACGACGGGCTACGTATTCTGTTGGCACAAAGTCTGTCAGGTGAGCTTTGTTGTTCAAGAATGAGAGTAGCTCGGGCGATATCCAATATTTATGAGCCGGCAGCTCTGCCGGAGGATAGACGTGTTGCACAACAAAGGTGTAGGGGCTGGGAAGAAGCTGTGCTAATAGCTTTTGGAAGTCCTCTTGAGAGAAGTAGGTATAGCGTCGTAAGGCAGCTTGCAGCCCTGCTTGTTGCAACAAGTCGAGTCCTTCGGGAGTGGAGACAGAAGAATTGCAAATCATCGGCATCCGGCCCATAATGGTCTGTTGATTCCCCGTAAAAGCCTCAAGCATGGGTAAATCTGGAAAAACCCACTCAAAAGCAGAAACAGATGCGCGTGAGTTGTAAATGCTGTTTGGGCCATAGATGTCTTCGAGCGTGATACTCGGGGAGATGCACCTATTCTCTGGACGCATAAAGCGTACTCCTTCTGTGATATATGCTGTAAAAGCTGTCTATAAAGGGGTGACAACATTGTAACCACCCAGAATCTCCGCGAAGAGGCTGTTTGAGGCTTTGTCACTGCCTCATCTGCAATTCTACACACAAAACTTTTCGGCTTGCACTGCTTCTATTGTCGGAACCCCCTGCCAGAACCTGACTCACTGGCTACTTCGCGCAGGTCCTCATAGCACGGAAGGAGTGGCGGCCAATTCTCGCGAGAATTGCTCATTTCTCGCAGCCACCTCTTCCCGTGACTGCCCTATCACTATACCAAGCAGTCTAGAAGCGGCTTCTGGGTATGGACTCAGTTCAGCGTTATAGAAAGAGAGTGGAATGAAATAGCCCTGTTGGATAAACTGCTGGGCGCGAGCGAGACGCTGAGCAGTAGCACCATGCCACAGCCAAGAAGTGTACAGTAGGGTACTCACGCCGTACGCTTCCATGATCCCCCGCTGGAGAAGGATAGTAGCAGTGGAACCATTGACACGAAAATTCAAGTCTAACACGACTACACGGTCATCAGGCAACAAGACTATATCAAAGCCTGCTACTCCTTTATACCCCAATGCAACGGCCTTCTCCATAATACGCTGTCCAACCTGGAGCATACGCTCTGTTGGTTGGACGTGTGGATCTAGCCAACTTCCTGCATAGTGTACCTGGCCAGTGGTGACCTGTTCGGCTGCACCTAAATACTGAATTCCACCCTGCTGAGTCGTCGCAAACTGCACACACAAGTTGCGTTTCACCGTGACAAATTCCTCAACCACGACTTGCTGACAGCTATGGAAATGTTTTTTTGCCGCTTGGAAATCATCAGCGTTAGAGCAGATCATGACACCAACTCCAGTCCCACTAGAGCGGCCTGACACGACTTTCATTACGCATGGGAATGGAAGAGGAGGCACAGAGTTTTCTGCGATGGTTGCGGTTTCGACAACAACACGATGGGCTACGTACTCTGTTGGCACAAGGTCTGTCAGGTGAGCCTTGTTGTTCAAGAATGAGAGCAACTCGGGCGATATCCAATATTTATGAGCTGGCAGCTCCGACGGAGGATAGACGTGTTGCACGACAAGCGTGTAGGGGCTACTGATGAGCTGTGCTAACAGCTTCTGGTAGTCCTCTTCGGAGAAGTAGGAATAGCGGTGTAAAGCACCTTGCAGCCCTGCTTGTTGCAACAGGTCGCGCACTGCTGCAGTGGAGACAGAAGTGCTACAAATCATTGGCATCCTGCCCATAATGGTTTGCTGATTGCCCGTATAAGCCTCAACCATAGGTAAATCGTAAAAAATCCACTCAAAAGCAGAAACAGATGCGCGTGAGTTGTAAATGCTGTTCGGGCCATAGATGTCTTCGAGCGTGATGCTCGGAGAGATGCACCTATTCCGTGGATGCATAAAGCGTACTCCTTCTATGATCTACGTGCTATGAAAGGGGTGACGACACTGTAAGCACCCAGAATCTCCTCTAAGAGGCTGTTTGAGGCTCTTTCATTGCCTTATCTGCAACTTTACACAGAAAACTCCCTTGAAAGATGGTGCGGTCGCATATATAGGATAATATCATTGTACTGACTTATAGGCAAGATTCCATTGTGTTAAAAAATAGAGCGTTGCGTGTTGATAAAACGAGCAATCAAAGCTTGCGAGGAGAAGGGCGAGTCACCTCACACCATTTTGTGTACTCATACAACTGGGCAAAAGCTCGAAGCAAAACGTGTGTTGCAAAGCTAGACAACGTGCTATAATAAGGCGCATGACAAGCAACTGGCGGAGAGAGGAAACGCAATTATGGCGATGTTTGATAGCTTATCAAAACGACTCGAAGGAATTTTCACAAACTTAGGTGGGCAAGGCAAGCTGACTGAAGAGGATGTCAATGCGGCACTGCGCGAGGTGCGCCTGGCGCTGATTGAAGCTGATGTGAATCTGAAGGTAGCACGCCAGTTCGTTGAACGTGTGAAGCAGAAGGCCATCGGAGCTGACGTCATGGGGAGCCTCTCGCCGGCGCAACAAGTGCTTTCAATCGTGAACGAAGAGTTGATTGAGGTGCTCGGAGGCACAGATGGTAAGAACAACCTCAATCTCGGAGGCTCTCCACCTGCACTCATTATGTTGGTAGGTCTGCAAGGCTCCGGTAAAACGACCACTGCTGCTAAGCTCGCTAACTACTTGCGTAAACAAGGCCAGCGGCCACTGCTGGTCGCGGCTGATATGTACCGACCCGCTGCTGTCAATCAGTTGAAGACGCTGGGCAAACAACTCACCATCCCTGTCTATTCAGAGCCGACAGGAGCCAACCCCGTTGATATCTGCGCGCATGCAATCGACTATGCGCGTGAGCAAGCCTGCACCCTGGCGATCCTCGACACGGCAGGTCGCCTCAACATTGACGAGCGTATGATGCAAGAGGTTGTAAATATTCGCAACCGAGTACACCCAGGCGAGATATTGCTCGTTGCCGATGCCATGACCGGTCAAGAAGCGGTACGTGTGGCTGACGACTTTAATAAGGCGGTCTCGCTCACGGGCATGATTCTGACGAAGATGGATGGCGATGCCAGGGGTGGTGCCGCCCTCTCCATCCGCTCAGTGACGGGCGTGCCGATTAAGTTCATGGGCGTTGGCGAAAAGACCGACGCGCTGGAACCTTTTTATCCAGACCGCCTCGCGTCACGTATACTCGGTATGGGAGATGTGCTCTCGCTGATCGAGCGCGCCCAGGAGACCATCGACCAGGAAGAAGCGCTCAAGGCCCAGGCCAAGCTCAAACAGGGAAAGTTTGACCTGGAGGACTTCCTCACGGCTATGCGCCAGTTGAAGCGTATGGGTCCGCTGCGTCAGGTCATGGAGATGTTGCCGGGCTTCAATAAGCTGGCAGCGATGCCTGACATGGAGGAGGCACTGGAGGGAGACCAGCTCAAGTATATTGAAGCCATGATCCTTTCAATGACCTTGGAGGAACGGCGCAACCCCGACATCATCAACGGGAGTCGTCGCAGGCGCATTGCCAAAGGCAGTGGCACGAGTGTGCAGGAACTGAATCAACTGCTAGACCAGTTCAACGAGATGCGCACGATGATGCGCCAGGTCAGTAGCGGCAAGGGTCCGTGGGCGCAATTGGCGCGACAGTACGGCGGCGCTATGGACATTGCTGGCATGCCCTCTATACCAGATGCACCCGCCGCAACCGCGACACCTCCTCGACCGAGTGGGGCAGCCAACAAAAAGAAAAACAAAGCTGCACGGAAAGAGAAACGAAAACAGAGAGCCAGAAGCGGAAGAAGATGATGTGACAGTTGGCTCTGACTTCGTCGGAGCCAACTATCACATTCATTTTCAAAGGGGTGGTAGCAGCTTGTGTTCAACGACTGGTAACTGCCTGTACAGGTCTGCCCCAGTTACTCCAGTACGCCAGCTCTTAGTAGCTTGCAGGTCGTGCAGGAAGTCGCGCTGGAGATCGACAGCGAGAGCTTGCCAGGTGAGGCTAATAGCACGGCGGGCGAAAGCGATGTTGTTGCGCGGCTCAATGCGATCCAGGTCCTCAAAGAAGAAACCACAGCTTGTAAAGCTATACTGTTGGTAGTATTGTGCTTCGAGCAGCAGCAGAACGCGCCGACCTACTTGTCTATTGAGAGGTCGACGCCCCCATCGACCATGACGTGCCCAGAAGCTCTTTGGTGACAGCCAGCCGTTGCGCAACGAGAGGTAGTCATTGCGTGCAGCCCAGGGGTCACGCAGAAATTTGCCTGTATACTGCTCAAACAGGAGATTGCCCCGTCGTGCGAGGTTGTTGAGTGCTTGGCGAAGTGTGCCCTTCCAACCACTTTCTCCTTCGGTACATTCGCAGCCTGTGTGCCAGCGTGCGATACCATGTGCGCAGCTCCACGCACTCGGCACGCACAATTGTGCCTCTTTCGTGGGTGGATGCATGATCATATAGCGCTCAAGCGTACAGACCTCGAAGCCGTAGTTGGGAGCGCCATGACGTACTAGATGGGTCAGGAACTTATCGCGCCAGGGCTTGTGGTGGCCATACAGCTCGCCATCGGTGGCGATGAGCAGCAGTTGCGCTTCCTCAGCAACACGCTTGTCATGCACGAGATGGTCGGGCAGGTAGGACGCGGCGAAGATGTTGGCATCGTTGGTCGTGTCCCAGTCGAAAGAAACACCGCCTGAGAGCGGTGCGTTATAAAAGAACGCACTAATACGGCGACCATTGTGCAGCCGGATGATATAAGGTTCTGTGGGGTCAATCGGCGTCGCTGCTTGCCAAGGGGCCAGCACGACATAGGTGACGCCACATTGTGCCAGCAGATCGAGGGTCTCTATGTCCACCGCTGTCTCTGCTAACCACATGCCATATGCATCGTGGTTGTAGCGATGGCGGAAGTCGTCTAGCCCCCAGCGTATCTGGGTCAGCTTGTCACGCTGCGTCGCCAGCGGCAGAATGGTATGGTTGTAAGCCTGGGCCAGCGCATTACCCACGCCGTAGCGCAGCATATGCATCTGATCAGCAGCAATGATGCGTCGGTACACATCGGGGTGCGTCTGTTCTAGCCATGACGCCAAGGTAGGGCCGAGATCAAAGCTTATGGCATCGAAATTGCCAGCCATGGCGTTAGGACGATAGCACTCAGCGGTAATTTTCTCATTGAAGTTTGCGTAGGGAGTAGCTCCTGGCTCGGGAGGAATAGCAGCGCTAAATGGATCTTCGCGTGGCGGTTGGTAGAAGTGTCCATGTAAGCAAAGGTACGTAGCTCCTAACATTGAGCTTTTTGAAGCTTCATCCGATGTGATTTGCTCTAACATCTAATCACCTTCCTCTGGCGTACAGCAATCAGCACTGTTGCCACCAGAACAAAGCACAGATTCTCTCTTGTAACTATACCATATGCACCAAGTCCTTTGATGCTGATCAGGTTGTATAAATCCGCTACATCCGCCCAAAAGATGTCTCTCACACAAGGGGCGTACTGGCAGCGGGATTGCTCGGGCGACCATCGTGGTCGCCCCTCTAACAGTAATATTAATACGTTTTAATAGATCGAACAGGTACAAATCAACGAGAAAGTAATAGAAAGTTTGCCCAAGCTCTCTATTACTTTCTGCTTAGTTTAGGCAGTCATGCCCTGTCCACCGCTGTGGAAGCTCGTGATAAACTCTTCGTAGGCCTCACGCAGTTTGGGATAGCGCAAGAGGAAGACACCCGCGTACTCTTGCGGCAAGGGTCGCGGCTGACGGATCAGGTGCATATTCGCTTCTTTGAGCAAGCGGTTGCCCTTCTTGCCGTTACACGTTTTACAGCAAGCAACCAGATTTTCCCAGGTACTTTGTCCGCCACGAGAACGAGGGATGACATGGTCAAGTGTTAGGTCGCGACTGCGCTTGGCACAGTACTGACACACTTCGTCATCTCGTAGTAGGATATTGGCTCGGGTAGGCTGGAGGGCGATGCGTGGTAGGCGCACATTGACCAGCAACTGCACAATCACAGGGCGCTCCAAATCAAGACGACGGGCGGCGATACTCTCTTCGATCAACCTACGAACATTCTCATCTACGAATGTGACCTTCTGCTTGGAGAGCAAGACGATGAGACGACGTTCTGGAATGACCGAGAGAGGCTGTAGCGAGGAATTCAATACAAGAACAGGCATGAATACGTTCCCTTCCTCTCTGTCAGTGTCGATAACCAGGGCAGACGGCGAGGAAGAAACACGAAGCAAGGCAGATATGTACCTTGGCTTCAGCCTTTATCGCCGCCTACGACGATGACTAGATGGATAAGAGCGAAGGTCTCTTGCATATCCAGGTGAGCAAGGCACAGCCAGAGGCACGCTGTTCACCGTCTGTTGCGTTATGTTTGCCGGGCACATAACGGTGATGGTCAGATAGCAGCCTGCGTTAGCAGTGGCTTGTATCTGGTACCTCCGCATTCCTTAACTCCTTCATTGACCCGTGGAATTGATATGACTAACACCAAAGGAGATGTGCGTCATCCTGGTCGGGGTGAGAGGACTTGAACCTCCGACCTCAGCGTCCCGAACGCTGCGCGCTAGCCGACTGCGCTACACCCCGGTTTGACAATTATGCAATTGACCTGTCGAACTTATCCTGAACTGAACTGCGATCTATGGCGCGTACATGTCGCTGTAGTGCGACTTCGGCCTTAGCCGCTGCTCTGCTCGCTCAGAGTATAGCACACCTTGCTATACTTTGACAAGATGAAAATAATTGCATAGTTTTTATTCTCCTCTGTGTTATATACTATAAACCAATCACAGTCGATGATGAGCCTCATTTATCATAGGTAAGTTATGCCAGACAAAAGGATTGCTATACTCAACATCGGCAAAGTGCTAGCGAGTATTCCACTTGCTGCATTTGCTGCCTGGGGTAGTGCCAGTGGCATGCCCTGGCTGGCTGCACTTTCAGCAGTTCCATTAGCGGCACTGCTTGCATCTGATAGCATTGGTTCTCATGTTAAGAAACTTACGCCAGGGAAAAGTGAACTGGCAAAGCTTGAACTTCCTGCGCCTGATTGGTGGACAGGCAATTCCCAATCATGGCAAAAGGTATGTAAGGAAATTGTTGACCAACTCCCCCATATAGTAAAGAGCATGCCTGAGCACTTGCGAAAAGAGCAGCGTGTCAAGACAATGGAGGTGGTAGAGCAAAACTTTATAGATGCATTGACTGACCGACAGTTTGCTTTGTTACCCGACCCCGTAGAGCGAAGAAGGGTTGCTGAAGTTGTAGCTTCGCCTATTTTACAGAAACTGGGTGAAGTACTCAATCCTGTGATTGAGCATATCAAACAAGATGAAGGCTTTGTAGATGGTCATAAAACAGCTACAAACACAGGAGAGGCTGTCACTATCCTGAAAGATATACGTGATGCGGGCAAACCACATGCACTGGATGAGAGGGAGCTAGCCGACTTACGTCAGCACTATTGTCACACACTCTATGAGCAGTGGAAGATGCTGGACTTCAAGGGCATTTTGTATGTTAAGCAGAACGAGTCATTGAGTATCCTTCTTACAGAAGTTTTCGTCTTTCCCGATGTACTGGTTGGTGTGCCAGAATATGAGACCATAGAACGCGCAGACGAGCGTGAGAGCGATGAGCGCAAAGGGAAGAAGTCAGCAAGAGCGGGGGAAGACGAACAAGAACAGTTTGGCTCTCGCGAACGCCGACCACGCAAAGAGATACGCACCAAGCCGCAAAGAGAGGAAGTGGGTGTGGTGCTGGTAAAGAGTCGCCGCTTGGTCATGCTTGGTGATCCTGGCGCTGGCAAGTCGACGCTCTTGAAGTACCTGATGGTGCGCTTGGCACAGGGCAAAGATCAGTTTATCGCTGATTTTCCACAACTAGCCGATGTCTCCTCTGCTGTTCCACTTTACATCCGGCTTGCGGAGTATGCGCAGGCTTGGAGCACTACTCCACTAGGAGAACGCTCACTCAAGGACTTTCTGCCCAGGTATCTGCGCGAGAATTATCTAGAGACATGCATCACCTTTCTTCAGACACAGCTTGAGCGAGGGGCAGTTTTCCTACTGCTGGATGGATTGGACGAAATTCCCGATGTAGCTCTGCGTATGCAAATCGTACGACAGGTAGAAGCATTTACACAGTTCTACCCAAAAAATCGCTTCATCGTCACCAGCCGTATCGTAGGTTATAAAGAGGCACAACTAGCAGCAGACTACCAAGCCTACACCCTGGGCGATTTTAATGAGAAGCAGATCAGCATCTTCACCCAGAAGTGGTGTCCAGCGTATGAACGCTGGGTCAAGAGAGCAGCAGACAATCAACACCTGCAAGATATTGCTAGCAAAGAGGCCGAACGCCTCTTCCAGGAAACGCAAAAGAACCCCGGGGTAAAGAAGCTAGCGGTAAATCCTTTACTGCTGACTATTCTTGCCATCATACAACGCCAGGGTACCAAACTACCTGGTCATCGTATCAGGCTCTACGAGCTGTGTGCCACGACCCTGCTCGATAACTGGATAGAAGCCAAAGGAATCTCTATACGTTTCAACCAAAATGATCTGATCAAGATTCTGCGCCCGCTGGCCTTTTGGATGCATGAACATAAAGCAGTGGGAGCCATACCAGAAGAAGAGTTGAGCGAGCAGATTGTCAAACAACTGCTTGAACGCAGAGTCACTCGTGATGAGGGCGAGGCTGCCAGACTTGCCGCGCAATTCCTAGAAACGGTGCGTGGTCAAACGGGGATATTAGTCGAACGTGGCAAGCAACGTTATGGCTTCCTACACCAAACCTTTGAGGAGTATTTTGCCGCCAGAGAACTGGTGAAACGCAAAGAGCAGGAGCGCAACGAATTCATCAGAGCACATCTGCATGACGCACGCTGGCGAGAGGTGGTACTGCTTACTGTGGGTATTATCGGCATCCTTGATAGTAATGAAGAAGAAGTCACAGAACTGGTAAATGATGTTATCCTAGAAGCTGGAAGCCCCTTTGAAAAGTGGTTGCATCGTGATCTGCTCTTGGCCGGATTGTGTCTGGCAGATGACGTTGGTATGAATGCAGCATGCGAAGACGATATTATTGAGCGCATTGTCTACCTGCATCTCACTAGCCCTTATGATGCGCTGCGTGAGGCATTTTCCAGCGTATTGCAAGCATGGGATGGCACACCAGCAGGCAGCAAAGCTGCACGTCTGGTGCTAACACTCTTTCACCACCCAGAAATGCTAACCGATCCACAACTGGCGTCTGTGAGACTTTCATCTTCTGCGGAAGCGCGATTTGCTCAAAAGGTTATCGCCCACTATCAGGGCCTTGTCCAACTGTATCAGCAATCACAGGTAAAATTATTGCGCATGCAGGTATTGCTGATACTCCATACTTTGCAGGTTGAGACCCCTACTGTTCCAATTGAGTATGCTCTTGGGCTGTTCTCTGACTCCTCATGGCAAGTGCGCCAAACCGCCGCCAGTGCGCTAGGGCAACTCGGCTCCTCAGACTCTCGTGTGCTTGACAGCCTGCTGTCTGCTCTCTCTGATTCCGATTATGACGTGCGCCAAGCCGCCGCCAGTGCGCTAGGGCAACTCGGCTCCTCAGACTCTCGTGTGCTTGACAGCCTGCTGTCTGCTCTCTCTGATTCTTATTCACCTGTGCGCCAAGCCGCCGCCAGTGCGCTAGGGCAACTCGGCTCCTCAGACTCTCGTGTGCTTGACAGCCTGCTGTCTGCTCTCTCTGATTCCGATTATGACGTGCGCCAAGCCGCCGCC
>Ga0213874_10000027_pt1 | contig 18931 bp, 13 predicted proteins | sample BarmaccomBMRX_R7_FD_160098 | JGI IMG/M metagenome (GOLD analysis project Ga0213874, IMG submission 160098) | Root-associated microbial communities from Barbacenia macrantha in rupestrian grasslands, the National Park of Serra do Cipo, Brazil - RX_R7 | ecosystem: Host-associated > Plants > Roots...
CGGGATGCACGTGGTCGCCTTCGACCCGTTCGTCGCCGCGGACCGCTATCGGGAGCTCGGGGTCGAGGCGGCGCCCTCCTCGGACGCGGTCTACGCGGTCGCCGACTTCATCACCCTGCACCTCCCGAAGACGCCCGACACCGAGGGCTGGCTCGACGCCGACGCATTGGCCAAGTGCAGGGACGGGGTGCGAATCCTCAACGTCGCCCGGGGGCCGCTGATCGTCGACGAGGACCTGCAGGCGGCGCTCGACTCCGGCAAGGTGGGCGGCGCCGCGCTCGACGTGTTCCGCTCCGAGCCGGTCACCCGGCACCCGCTGTTCGGCTATCCGAACGTGATCGTGACGCCGCACCTCGGCGCCTCGACCGCCGAGGCCACCGACCGCGCCGGCTACCAGGCCGCCGAACAGGTGATCGCCGCGCTGACCGGCGGGGTGGTGACGAGCGCGGTCAACCTGCCGGCGATCGCCTCGGAGGACATGGACGTGCTGGGCCCGTTCGTCTCGCTGTGCTGGGCGCTCGGGCGGATCGGCGCGGCGCTCGCGGAAGGATCGATCGACCGCGTGAGGACCGAGTTCCTCGGGCGGATCTCCGAGCGCGACACCCGCCTGCTCTCGATCCAGGTGCTGATGGGCGTGCTGAGCGGCCACACCGAGGAGGAGGTCGGCGTGGTCAACGCCCCCGCGATGGCGGAGGAGCGCGGGATCGAGGTCGTCGAGACCAAGAGCACGACCACCTACGACTACACCGACCTCGTCCGGGTCACGATCGACAGCGGCGAGGCGAGCGTGCGCGTGGCCGGCACCGTGCTGGGCCGCCGCAATCGCCCCCACCTGCTCGAGGTGTGGGATCAGCGCTTCGACCTCCAGCTCGAGCGGCACATCACGGTGTTCCGCTACCGCGACGTGCCCGGGATGATCGGGCGGGTCGGGACGACGTTCGGCGAGCACGGGATCAACATCGTCTCCGCCGCCGTCGGCCGGCGGGCCGGCGAGGGCGACGACCTCGGAAACGGCCAGCTGGCGGTGATGACGATCACCACCGACTCGCCCGTGCCCCGCGGGGTGGTCGAGCGGATCGCGGCCAGCGACGGGTTCGAGGCCGGGCGGACGGTCACGCTTTAGACCGAAGTTCCCCTAGCCGAGTTGCTGGTTCTGCCGCCGTTGTTGGGTTTTGGCGGTGCTAAGGGTGGATGGGTGGTGACTACGCGAGGACGGGTGCGTGCTCGGCGAGTTCGAGCGCGCGCGCCTGGGTGGGGTTGGGTTGGGCGAGCTTGTCGAACGTTGCCGGGGTGCCGGGGAGGCGGATGGTGTTGCGGGTGAGGGTGGCGAGCTCGGCGAGCAGGCTCTTGTAGCTGTGGGCGACTTCGCCGCTGGTGGTGCGCTTGGTGTGCGCTTTGCGAGTTGCTTGAGCTGAGCGGGATGCCTTGCCCACCGGGTCGGTCTGGACTGGCGGTGTCTCGTCTTTGAAGAGCAGCTCTGCCCAGGCTTGGCGTAGGTGCCAGGTGAGGTAGTAGGCGAGCATGCAGATGAGCACGTGCGCGCGGACGCGATCGGCGAGGTGGTGGTGGATGGGGCGGATCTCGAGTTCGGGTCCTTTGAAGGTGCGGAATGCGCGCTCGACGTGCTTGAGTTCTTTGTAGGAGCGCACGACCTCGCCGGCAGATAGTTCGTGGTCTGAGACGCTGGTGCGCAGGACGTAGATCCCGTCCAGCGCGGCCTCGGCCTCGATCTGGTCGATCTTGCGCTCGTAGGTGAAGCTCGTGTCGGTGATCCTCACCTCGAAGTGCTTCTTGACCCGGTAGCGCTTGAGCGCCGGACCGGCGGCCAGCCCGATCTGGTCAGCACCGTGCAGCGTGCCGCGCTCCACACGCTCGGCGATCTCCTCAAGACCGTGCCCGGTCGCGGCCAGGAGCTCTTCGCGCTTGCGCGCGCGCTCGGTAGCCACGAGTGGGTTGCGGCACACGATGAGCCGCTCGCGCGGGTAATCCTCGGCGGCGATCTCGGCCAGGTTCTGCTCGTCAAACAGCGACAGCTGCAGCGCGCCGTCCTTGACCAGTTTGCCGATCTGCGGCGCCTTCAGCGCGGTAATCCAGCCGGTGTCACGCTCGCGCAACAGCTCCAGGTTGGCCTTGGTCACCATCCCCCGGTCAGACACCACAACCACCCGGCCAAGCCCAAACCGCGCCTTGAGCTTCTCGATCTGGGAAGGGAGCGTCTTGTCGTCGTGCAACTCGCCGGAGAACACCTCCACCGCGATCGGCCGGCCCGGCCTATCGCACAACAGCCCATAGACGATCTGCGGGGTGCCGCGCTTCTGATCGCGCGAATACCCCAGCCGAGCCAGCTCGCACGAGCGACCCTCAAAGTAAGACGACGACACGTCGTAGAGCACCAGCTCCCCGTCTTTGAGGTGCCGGCGGGCGAGACGATCCTCGATCCCCGCCTGACGCTCAAGCAGCCAGTCCATCGCCCCATACAGATCGTCCTCATCCGCCCCAGCGACCCCCAGCTCGTCCGCCAGCGTCGACTGCGAGAACGCGCGCACGGTCGCGAGCTTGGACAGCGGGCCGATTGCCCGCTGGCAGATCATCGCCATCACCAGGTCACGCCCGCGGGAGGGCTGGCGATCCAAAAGCCGCGCCAGCTCCAGCCGCCGCGCCATCACAAGCGCCGCCAGCACATGCCCCGCGGGCAGCGAGCGCTCGATCTCAAACGCCTCCGAGAGCACCCCCACCGGCTCACCGCGCAACCCCGCCCGCACCACCTCGACCAGCTCCTCGGGCAGGTGCGAGATGTTCCCGACCGTCTCGTTCCTGACCTTTCCTCCCTCCCGATAGGAGCGGCGCAACAGGTGCGTGACGTACTCTCGGCCCTTCCCCTGCCGTCTATTGGTGACAACGTGAATCGCACCCGTCGACCGAGGCTTCCGCGACATACCAGAACCATACCGCCACCGCCGGACGGACACCATCCTCTATTGATGACTACATAGCCACCCACCAAGAAAGCCGAAACCCCAGCAACTACCGAAGGTTTCGGCCTCTCACACCCCCGTTATTGAGGGGAACTTCGGGCTAGTGCCCGGTGGCCGAGAAGTGCATGTAGTCCTTGGTTGATCCCGTCCAGCTGCCGCCCCAGCCCCAGCCGATTGATTCGAACGCGCGGACGACGGCAGGGGTCACCATGCCGGGCCGGTGCCGGGAGCGGTTGAAATAAGGCCGGCTGGAGGGTTTTCGGGTCTGCCCGCAGCCGACGTAGGGGTTCTCGACCGGGTTGAGGTCGACGGCCTCGCCGAAAGCATGCTCGGACCAAGTCCCGGTCCCGCTTCCGCCGACACACGGTGACGGAACGGCCTGCCGGCAATCAAACGCTGCGCTGACGTCGCCGTCTGGCGGATGTAGTGCTGCCGGCCCGTACGCATCAGTGACGCTCATGTGACGGATGTGGAAGCGCAGCCGGTAGAGCTGCTCGAACACCCGCGACAGCGGCGCGGCCGCTGACCGGTTGACGACCAGCTGCCCGGTGTGCGATCTGCCGTCGAAGCCGACATACGTGACGGTGAGCAAACTCAGATCCGACAGCCCCACCGGGCACCCTTGGTGCCAGGCGGAGCGGCTCACCTCGGCCCGCGGCGTACCCGTTAGCGGTTGGATCAGCGAGTGAAACGGGGCAAGCGCCACGACCAGGGCGGGGCCGGCAAGAAGGCGCCTCACCTCGGCACCTCGACTGTACCCCGGCTCCCAAGAAGACCACCGCTCACGGGCACGCGACACATTGTGGCGCGCGAGGCTTCAGCGCGCCCGTCTGTCCAAAATGCGATCGGGGCTACGGCACGACCGGAACCGGCGCCTCGCTCCCCGACACCTCGGGCTTGCGCTTGGGGAGCACCGTCGAGAACAGCAGCGCGACGACCAGCAGGGCCAACGCCCACCAGAAGGTGTGACCGAACGCGCTCGCCATCAGCGGGGCGACGTGCTCGCGGGCGGCCGGGCTGATGTGGGCGCTCGAGCCGATCGAGCCGCCGTGGCCGCCGAGCCGGTCGCTCAGCGCGGAGGCGAGGATCACCGACAGCACGGCGGTGCCGATCGAGGCGCCGGTTTGCTGGATGATGTTCAGGGCGGTGCTGGCCCTCGCCACCGCGGCGCCGCGGATTGATTGCATCGCGCCGGAGAACGTCGGCATCATCGTGAAGCCCATCCCGAGGCCGAACACGAACAGGTCCGCGCTCGTCAGCCAGTAGGAGGTATGGGGACCGATCTGGGTCAGCCACAGCACCGCGGCGACGATCGCCAGCAGGCCGAACGGGACGATCCGGCCGGAGCCGGTACGGTCGGCGAGCTGGCCGGCCAGCGGCATCGCCAGCATCGCCCCGAGCCCCTGGGGCGCCAGCAGCAGCCCGCTCTGGAGCGCCGACTCGCCGCGCACGACCTGGAAGTAGAGCGGCAGGAGCAGGAACGTGCCGAACACCGAGATCGCAAACAGGATGAGCATCGTCGAGGAGGTGGCGAACGTCCGGTCCCGGAACAGCCGCAGGTCGATCAGGGGGTCCTCGGCGCGCAGCGCGTGCCACACGAACACGGCCAGCAGGACGAGCCCGGCCACCAGCGGCACCAGCACCCGGGGGGCGCCGAAGCCGCCGGCGGCGTTGGTTTCGGCCAGCCCGTAGATGATCAGCGCCAGGCCCGGCGAGAGCAGGATCAGGTCCACGTAGTCCAGGCGCTGGCTGTGCTGCGCGACGTCGCGCGGCAGGATCCGCGCCGACAGGGTCAGCGCGACGATCCCGATCGGGACGTTGATGAAGAAGATCCAGCGCCAGGAGACGTCGGCGACCAGCCAGCCGCCGAGGATCGGCCCGAGGATCGGCCCGAGCAGCATCGGCACCCCGATGATGCTCATCACCCGGCCGATCCGCTGCGGCCCCGCGGCGCGGGTGAGGATCGTCATCGCGGCCGGCATGATCATCCCGCCTCCGAGGCCCTGGAGCACGCGGAAGGCGATGATCGAGCCGGCCGACCAGGCCAGTCCGGAAAGCGCCGAGCCGGCCATGAACAGCGCGATCGAGATCATGTACAGGCGCTTGGTGCCGAAGCGGTCGGCGATCCAGCCGCTCAGCGGGATCACCGCCGCCAGCGCGAGCGTGTAGCCGGTGGCGACCCACTGGATCGTGGTCAGGCTGGTGTGGAAGTCAGCCGCCAGCGTGTTGATCGCCACGTTGACGACGGTGGTGTCGAGGATCGACATGATCGCGCCGAGAACGACCACGGAGGCGACCGCCAGCAGCGCGCGATCGATCTGCTGCGGGGCGTTTCCCGCCACCGGGGCGGCGGCTGCAGCTTCGGTTACGGTCGGGGCGGTACTCATGTCTCCGATGCTACTCAGGCTCGACGACCGCCCGGATCATCCCCGCCGGGCGCTCGCGCGCCAGCGCCAGCGCCGCTCCGGCATCGGCCAGCGCCAGCCGGTGCGAGACCCACCGGCCGGGGTCGAGCCGCCCCTCGCGGGCCAAGGCGATCACGGCGGCGAGATCGGCCAGCGAGGAACAGTACGCGCCCACCACCTGGAGCTCGCGGGTCATGAACGCGGCGGCGGCGCCGAGCTCGAGGGACTCGTCGAGCACCGACCCGAGCACCAGCCGCCCGCCCCGGTGAAGCAGCGCGGCGCCCTCGGCCGGGGCCGCGGCCGCGCCGCTGAAATCGATCACCGCGTCGGCGCGCCCGAGCCGCCCGCGGAGCGCGCGGGCGGCGCCCGCGAGACCACGATGGACCTCCACCCCGTCGGCGGCCACCCGTGCGGCGGTGGCCTCGCTGCGCACGACCGCGCCCAGGCGCACGGTGGGGTCGAGCGCCCGGGCGATCTCGAGGACGCTCGTCCCGAGGCCGCCGGCGCCGAGCACGCACAGGGTGGCGCCCGGCGCCAGCGCGGCCAGGGCGAGGGCATGGTGGGCGGTGGCCGCCGCATCCGCCAGCAGCGCCGCGCCGGCCGGAGCGATCCCGCCCGCGGGAAGCATCCGCGCCGCCGGCCACGCGACCAGCTCGGCGAGGCCGCCGGGATCGTGGAGCCCGAGCAGGCGCTGGCGCTCGCAGCGTGAGTCCTCGCCGCGCCGGCAGGCGGCACAGCGCCCGCAGGTGGCGATCGGGTGGAGGATCACCAGCTCTCCCTCGCGGACCGGCGCGTCCGCGCCGTTCACCCGCTCGACCATCCCCGCCACCTCATGGCCGGGCCGGACCGGGTAGGCGGCTCCCGGGGGCAGCACCATCCCGCGCAGGAGATGGAGATCGGTCCCGCAGATGCCGCACGCGAGGACCCGCACGCGCGCGAAGTCGGGTGGGACGTCGGGGTCCGGTCCGTCCCGCAGCGTCGCCGCCCCGGCGTCGATCTCCACGTAGCGCACTCAGCCTACGCCTTTCAGCCCCTGCCACACCTCGGTGACGCCGCGCTCGCCCAGCTGCGCGTACTCGATCGCGCCGCCGCCCGGGCCGGCGCCGCGACCCCGGCGCCGGTGACGATCGCCCGGCGCCGGTCGCTCGTCACCGCGCGAGCGCCTCGATCAGCTCCGGGACCCGCTCGGGCGGGGCGAGCGGGCTGAGCACCGCGGTGGTGATCCCGCCGTCGAGAAACTCCTCGATCCGCGCCTTGATGGCGTCGGGCGAGCCGAAGACGAAGATCTCCCGGATCAGCGCCTCGGGCGCCAGCTCCGCCGCGCGCCGGCGGTCTCCGCCCTGATAGGCCTCGACCATCGGGTCGAGCTGCTCGGCCCAGCCAAGCCAGCGGAAGAAGCTCGCGTACACGGGCACGCTGCCGTACGCGGTGAACATCTGCCGGGCGGCGCCCACGGCCTCACCCTCGTCCCCGGGGAGGATGAAGAAGCGGCACGACAGCTCGCTCGAGCCCTCGGGGCGGCCGGCGGCGGCCTCGCCCTCGCGCAACGATGCCACGACGCGGGGTAGCCCGGAGAGCGGGAGGAAGTTGGTGAACGCGCCGTCGGCTGCCTCGGCGGCGAGCGCGAGCATCTTGCCGCGCAGCGCCGCCAGCACGATCGGCACCGGCTTGCTCACCGGTCGCTCGAGCCGCAGGCCGCCGAAGCCCCGCTCGGCGGGGACCGATAGCACCGGGCGCAGCGTCTGCACCGCCTCGCGCATCCGCGTCAGCGGCCGCTCGAAGCGCAGGCCGTTGAAGCGCTCAACGGTCACGTCCGAGGAGGCGCCCAGCCCGAGCACGAAGCGGCCGCCGCTGGCCTCCTGCAGCGTCGCGGCGCTCTGGGCCAGGACCGCCGGTCCGCGGGTGTACGGGTTGACGATTCCGGTGACCAGGCGCAGGCGCTCGGTGACCGGGGCGGCCAGCGCGAGCGGGGTGAAGCCGTCGGTGCCGGTCGGCGTCTCGCTCGACCACAGGTCGTCGTAGCCGAGCGCCTCGGCCCGGCGGTAGAGCTCCGGATGCTCGGAGAGCGGCACGCCGGTGAAGGGAACGGTCAGCGCCCAGCGCAGCGAAGGACGGTCGTCGCTCACCGGCGCGAACCTACCAGGACCGACGCGAGGGCGCCCGGCGCCCTCGCGCCCTCCCGGAACGCGCGCTCGGCATCGAGCTCGGCGGCGAGGGCGGCGCCGCCGATCACCACGTGCGGCTGATCCGCCCGCTCGAGCTCGGCCGCCAGCCAGGCCTCCGAGCGCTGCCCGGCGGCCACGACGACGGTATCGGCGGGAACCCGGTGCTCCTCCCCGCCCGCCGGGTGGCGGATCCGGACCGCCCCCGGCTCGATGGCCAGGTACTCGACGCCGGTGAGGATCTCGACCCCCGCGCGGGCGAGCGCGTCGAGCACCGCCCAGCGGGTCGACGGGCCGATCCCCTCCCCGACCCGCGCACCGCGGCGCATCATCGTGACACGCCGCGCCGAGGGCGGCGGAGCGGCGGCGCCGGCCGCCCGCAGCCCGAACTCGGCGTAGAACGCGGCCCGCGCGTCCGCACCGGCGCGGTAGCTGAGCCGGTGGGCGACGTCGACGCCGATGCCTCCGGCGCCGATGATCGCCACCGTGTCGCCGACCCCGGTGCCGTCCAGGAGCAGCTCCGCGTAGGTGTGCACGTGCGGCAGGTCGGCTCCCGGCAGCTCGATGTGCCGCGGGAGCACGCCGGTCGCCACCACGACTCCGTCGAAGTCGTCGAGCCGGGCGCGGTCGGCGACGCGCTCGCCGACCCGGACGCTCACGCCGAGCCGCGCGAGCTCGGCCTCGAAGTACTCGATCGTCCGCTCGAAGTCCTCTTTGCCGGGGATCCGCCAGGCCATCCGGAATTGACCGCCGAGCCGCTCGCCCGCCTCGAACAGCTCGACCCGATGGCCGGCGGTGGCCAGCGCCCGCGCCGCCTCCATGCCCGCGGGGCCGCCGCCGACCACGGCCACCCGCGCGCCGCGCGCGCCGAGCATGGAGCGGTCCGGCCCTCCGCGGAGCGGCAGGTCGAGCTCGTAGCCGGCCCGCGGATTGACCACGCAGGAGACGCGGCGGTCGAAGATCGAGTGGTCGATGCAGGCCTGGTTGCAGGCGATGCAGACGTTGACCGCGCGGGCGCCCTCCCGGGTCTTGGCCACGATCGCCGGATCGGCCAGGAACGGCCGGGCCAGCGAGACGAAGTCGGCGTCTCCGGCGGCGAGCGCCTGGTCGGCCTGCGCCAGCGTGTTGATCCGGTTCGAGGCGATCACCGGCACGTCGACCGCCTCGCGGATGGCCCGCGCCCACGGGCGCCAGGCGCCGTGCGGGACGAGCGCCTGGACGGTGGGGATCCGAGCCTCGTGCCAGCCGATGCCGACGTTCAGGCCGTCGACGGCACCGTCGCGGCTGAGCCGCCGGGCGAGCTCGAGCACCTCGTTCTCGGCGGCCCCGCCGGGGACCAGGTCGGCGCCGGAGATCCGGTAGACGACCGCGCCGCCCGCGCCCCAGGCCTCGCGCACCGCCGCGGCGACGGCGAGCGGGAAGCGCCTCCGCCGCTTCGGATCGCCGCCCCAGTCGTCCTCGCGCTGGTTCGTCGCCGGCGCCATGAACTGGTTGAGCAGATAGCCCTCGGAGCCCATCAGCTCGACCCCGTCGAAGCCGAGCTCGCGGGCGCGGGCGGCCCCGCGGGCGAAGTCCTCGATCGTCGCCAGCAGCTCGGCTTCGCAGAGCGCCCGCGGCTCGCAGCGGCTGTAGCGCGAATACACCGGCGAGGGAGCCACCGGCTGCAGCCCGAACGCGTCCTCGTAGGCATACCGGCCGGCGTGGAAGAGCTGCAAGAGGATCCGCGCGCCGGCATCGTGGACCGCAGCGGCCGCCCGCTCGAGCGCCGGCGCGTGCGCGTCCTCGTTGATGAAGCTGTAGTTGCGCCCGCCGGCGCCGACGCGGCTGACGGCCGAGCCGCCGGTGACGATCAGCGCCGCCCCGCCCTCGGCCCGTTCGCGGTAGAACTCGGCCAGCGCCCGCCCGCCGTCGTCGAGGCCCTCGAGCCCGAGGTGCATCGAGCCCATGACGATCCGGTGCGGCAGCGTCAGGGGGCCGATCCTCCCGCCGCGCCACACGTGCTCGAGCCTCCCGCCGCGCCGCACCTGCTCCACCGCCGTCACGGCATGTCGGAGGGAAACGGCGGCGCGATCGCGGTCAGCCCGCCGTCGACGACCAGCGTCGAGCCGGTCACGTACTCGGAGCCGGGCGAGAGCAGGAACAGCACGCAGTCGGCCACCTCCTGCACGGTGCCCATCCGCTGCTTGGGAATCTTCGGCAGCACCGTCTCGACCGGCGGCACGCGCCCGGTGCCGTAGAAGTAGGCCGAGGAGTCCGAGGCGATGATCCCGCCGTTGACCGCGTTCACGTTGATCCCGAGCGGGGCCAGCTCGACCGCCATGTAGCGCGTCCATGCCTCGATCGCCGCCTTGGCCGCGCCGAGGTTGGCGTAGGTCGGATACGCGCGGATGCTGCCGTAGCTGGAGAGCACGACGATCCGCCCGCCGCCGGTCATCAGCTTCACCGCGCGCTGGGTGCCGAGCACGAACGCCCGGACGTTGAGGTTGAAGGTCCGCTCGAGGTGATGGGGCCTCAGGTCGAGGATCGAGTCGAAGTTGCTCGCGGCGGCGTTGGAGACGAAGAAGTCGAGTCGCCCGAAGCGCTCGTGCACCTGGTCGAAGACGCCATCGAGCTCCTCGAGGTCCTCGATGTCGGCGCGGATCGCGAGCGCCCGGCCGCCGACGCGCTGCACCGCCGCCAGCGTCTCGTTGGCCGCCTCGTCGTTGCGGCGGTAGTTGATCACCGGGGTGGCGCCGCGAGCGGCCAGGCACAGCGCGAGCGTCCGGCCGATCCCGCGCGAGCCGCCGGTGATCAGCGCGACCTTGCCGGCGAAGCCTTCGCTCGGCGCCGGCGCCAGCCGCGCGATCTCGTCGTCGTCGGTGGCGGAGGCGCTCACCGCCGCAGCAGCTCCCGCGCAATCGTGGTCTTCTGGATCTCGGCCGTGCCCTCCTCGAAGCGCTGCGCCCGCGCGTCGCGGTACACCCGCTCGATCGGGCTCGAAGACCAGTAGCCGACGCCGCCGTGCACCTGCAGCGCCGCGTCGGTCACCCGCTGGAGCATCTCGGAGGCGAACAGCTTGGCCATCGCCGACTCCGCGTCCGCGCCGCCGCCGCCCTCCCAGAGGCGCGCGGCGTGCATTACGAGGCTCCGCGCCGCCGCGATGTCGGTTGCCATCTCGGCCAGCTTGAACGCGATCGCCTGCCGCGTGGCGATCTTCTTGCCGAACGTCTCGCGGCGCTCGGCGTAGGCGAGCGCGAGGTCGAGCGCGCGCTGGGCCAGGCCCACGCACGTCATCCCGACCGAGATCCGGCTGGGGGCGAGGAAGCCGCTGAGCGCGATGTCGAGCCCCTCCCCCTCCGCGCCGAGGCGGTTGGCCACCGGCACCGGAGCGCGGTCGAAACGCAGGTGAGCGTGGTCGGTGCCGCGCACGCCCATCGTCTCGGGCATCACCTCGGCCTGCACTCCCTCTCCCCGCGGGGGCACCATCAGGGCGACCGTCCCCTCCGCGCCGCGGGTGCCCTCGGTCCGTGCGAACAGGAGCAGGTAGTCGGCGATCGTCCCGAACGTGATCAGGTGCTTCTCGCCGCTCAGGTAGTAGGTATCGCCCTCGCGCACCACGCTCGAGCGCAGGTCGGCTCCCGTGCCGGCGGTCGGCTCGGTCAGCGTGAACGCGACCTTGACCTCGCCCCGGACCTGGGGCAGCACGAAGCGCTCGCGCTGCTCCTCGGTGGCGTGCGAATCGAGCGGTCGCCAGATGCCGTTGCATACGTGGACGATCATCCGCAGCGACGCGTGCGACATCGAGAACAGCTCGAGCAGCTCGAGGTAGCGGGAGAGCGGGATGCCCTCGCCGCCGTAGTCGCGGGGGGCGGCCAGGCGCAGGTAGCCGCGGTCGCGAAGGTCGTCCCACAGCTCCGCCGGCACCCGGTGCTCGCGCTCGATCAGCTCGGCCCAGCGCTCGCCCGGCCCTTCCACGTAGGCCCGGATCTCGTCCTTGAGGGCCGGGAACGAGGCTTCCTCGAATGTCCCGTGCAGGACGTCGGGCCGGACTGTGGTCATGTGGTCATCGCCTTTCTCTCGGCCGCCTGTTCGCGCAGGACGAATTTCTGGATCTTGCCCGACGGCGTCTTCGGCAGCGCGCCGGTGAGCTCGAGCCGCTCGGGCCAGTAGGTCTTCGACACCCGGTGTGAGTCGAGGTATGCGAGCATGGCCGGCAGGTCGAGCTCGGCGCCGGGTTCGAGGACCGCGAACGCGCACGCCCGCTCGCCCAGCCGCTCGTCGGGCATGGCGACGATCGCCACCTCGCGGATCGCCGGATGGCCGAACAGCAGCTGCTCGATCTCGGCCACCGGCACCTTCTCCCCACCGCGGTTGATCACGTCCTTGACTCGTCCGGTGATGCGCAGGTACCCCTGCTCGTCGATCCGGGCCAGGTCGCCGGTGCGGTACCAGCCGTCGGCGGTGAGCGCCTCGGCGGTGAGGTCGGGGCGGTTCAGGTAGCCCTCGAAGAGGCAGTCGGTCAGGACCTCGAAATGGCCCTCCGCGCCCGGCGGCAGCGCTCGGCCGCGGTCGTCGACCACGCGGATGTCGACCCCCTCGAGCGGGCGCCCGTCGGTGCTCCACGCGCGCTGCGGCAGGTCGCCGGCCGCGAACGCGGTGCCCAGGCAGCTCTCGGTGGTGCCCCAGGCGCCGCCGACCTCGGCGCCGAGGACCTCGCGAGCCTCGCGCGCGAGGTCGCGTGGGATCGCCGCGCCGGTGGCCACGAAGGTACGAAGCGCGCGAGGCGGAGTCCCGCCCTCGCGCGCTTCGCGCGTCAGGTCGGCCAGGAACGGAGTAGCCGCTTGGACGAACGTCACCCCGAAGCGCTCCATCGCCGCGAGGCCGACCTCCGCGTCCCACGCCTCCTGGACGAGCTGCGGGACGCCGAGCCGCAGCGCGATCCACATCCCGTACAGGAACCCGGTCTGGTGGGCCAGCGGCGAGGGCACGTAGATGACGTCGTCCGCGCCGAGGCCGAAGTGGCGGATGTGGGCGTCGGCCGCGCGCGTCAGCACCCCATGGCGGTGCAGCACGCCCTTGGGCTCGCCGGAGGTCCCGGAGGTGAACAGCAGCTGAGCGATCTGCTCGGGCCCGGGACGGGGCCGGGGACGCGAGGGCGAAACCCGGGACGGCGCGAATGCGCCGTCCTCTCCCACCACCAGCACGTGCTCGAGCGCCGGCAGGGTTTCGCGCAGCTCGAGCGCTGTCCCCAGGTAGTCGCGGCCGCGGAACTCACGCGCGACGAACAGAACCCGAGCCGCGCTCTGGCGGAGCATGAAGCTGAGCTCGCGCTCGCGGAAGATCGGCATCAGCGGCTCGCAGATCGCGCCGATCCGCAGCGCCGCCAGCGCGATCGTGACGAACTCGAGCCGGTTCGGGAGCTGAAACGCCACCGGCTCGCCCGGCCCGACCCCGAGCGCGCGTAGGACGCCCTCGATCCGGTCGGCCTCGTCCGCCAGCTCGCCCCAGCCGAGCTCCCTCACCGCGCCGGCGGCGTCGACTTCGACCACGGCTCGTTCGCCGGGCCGCTTGCGCGCGTGCCGGTCGAGGTCGTCTAGGATCAGCCCGCCTGCCGCCCTCACGGCAGGTCTTCGGCGAGCGTGGAGACGCGCGAGGTCACCGCGATCGGGATTCCGAGCGCCTTCATGTGGTCGACGAACTCCGGATACGAGATGCGGTAGGCGTGCGGATACGAGAGCTCGGTGACCCCGGTGGCGGTCGACCCGGCGACGGCGAGCGCCATCAGCACGCGGTGGTCGTTGAACGACGACAGCGCGGCTCCGTGCAGCTGCTCGACGCCGTCGAACTCGAGGTCGTTGCCGTCGAACTCGACCCGCGCGCCCATCCTTCGCAGTTGGAGCATCGACGCGACGCGGTCAGATTCCTTCAGGCGGACGTGCGCCACGTGCGAGAGCACGGTGCGGCCGCGGGCCCGGCTGGCCAGCGTCGAGAGGATCGGGACCATGTCCGGGATGTCGCGGCAGTCGAGCCGGCCGGCAACCGGCGGGACCCCGTCGTGCTGCACCGAGATCGAGCGGCCGTCGGGGGCGAAACGCATGGGCACGCCGACCGAGCGCAGCTCCGCGAGCACCGAGGCCTCGGGATGGCCGTGGATCGGCACGTGGCTGCGGAAGGTCACCTCGGACGGATGCAGGGCGCACGCGGCCAACCCGAACACCGCCGAGCCGATGTCCGGCGGAAGCACGACGTCCCGGGCGGCCGGCCGCTGACCGGGCGGGACGTAGAACTCGCGCCAGTCCTCGCGGACGCCGACCTCGAGCCCGAACTCGCGCATCATCTCGAGCGTCAGCTCGAGGTAGGGTCGTTCGTTCAGCTCGCCCCGGACCTCGATCGTGGTCGGCTCCTGGGCGAACGGCGCCAGCATCAGCAGGCCCGAGACCCACTGCGAGAGCGTGCCGTCGATCCGGATCCGCCCGCCGCGGGGCGCGCCCGGGTGGACGATGACCGGCAGGCTCTGGTGCTCGTAGTCGAGGCGGACCCCCATGCGCTTGAGTGCGCGCAGGAGCGGGCCGATCGGCCGGCGGCGGAAGTAGCGCTGGCCCACGAAGCGGACCGGGCGATCGCCGAGCGCGGCGAGGCCGAGCAGGAAGTACAGGGTGGTGCCGGAGCTTCCGACCGGGACCTCGTCGCTGACCGGCGAGAACCCGCCGCCGCGCACCCGCCATCCGGGACCGGCCGCCCTGACGTCCGCGCCCAGCGCGTGGAGCGCTCCGACCGTGAAGCCGACGTGGCGGGCGTCGGTGCGGTCGATGATCGTGCTCTCGCCCGGGGCCAGCGCCGCCAGCATCAGCGCCCGATGGGCGTGGTACTTGGACGGCGGGATCGTGATCTCGCCGGCGAGCGGACGCTGAGCCTGGGCTACGAGCAGGCGCAACGTCCGCCGGCGTCCTCTCTGGCACGACTGCCCGAGCGCATTCGCGCGGAGGATAGCCACGCGGACGGATGGCCGAGGTCGGGCGGCGGCGAATCGGTCAGCACGGCGACCGAATTGGCCGCGGGGCTTCCGTAGGCCGTCGCGGGGCTTCCATAGGCCGCCGCGGGGCTTCCATAGGCCGCCGCGGAGCTTCCATAGGCCGTCGCGGAGCTTCCATGAGGCGCTAATATAAACTCCTCATGCAGGTGTCGGACTCTGTCGCGCGCGGGCGCCAGCTCGATGAAATCGCCGAGGCGCTGCCGCAGAGCACCTCCGCCCTGCTGCGGCTGTTCCTGAGCCGGACAAACCTCCCGGTGTCCCGCACCGAGGCGGCGGTGCTTCAGGCCCTGCTCCCCCGCCCGACCCGGATCACCGAGCTGGCCCGGCAGGAGGGCGTCACCCAGCCGGCGATCACCCTCGTGGTCAACCGCCTGCAGAAGCGCGGGTGGGTGACCCGCGAGGCCGACCCCGGCGATGGCCGCGTCGTGCTGGTGGCGATCACCTCGGACGGCCGCCAGGTGATGGCCGGCGTGCGGGCGCGGTACCGCGCTCTGGTGCACGAGGAGATGGCGAGCCTGGACGACGAAGAGGTCGAGACGCTGGCCCAGGCGATCGAGATCCTCGACCGGCTGATCGAGCGGCTCAAGGAGCGCGAGCCGTGAGCTGCGCGCACTTTCGCCACGTCCTGGCGCTCCTGGACGACCGCGAGCAGGACATGTGGGCGGTGCTCGAGCGGGCGGTCGAGCTCGCCGAGAGCGAGCGCGCCCGGCTCACCCTGGCCAAGACGACCGACCCGGGCCGGCTGGTGCGGTGGTTCGGGCCGCTCGCGCCGCTCTGCCGCCTCGCCCCGATCCCCGAGCCGGACCTGGCCGCGATCGCCGAGCGCCGGCTCACCGCGCTCGCCGAAGCGGTGCCCGAGTCGCTGCCCGTCTGCACCGTGCTGCTGACGTCGAACACGACCGCTTGCCTGCGCCGGCTGGCCGCCGGCATGCCTTACGACCTCCTGGTGGCGAGCGAGTCGCAGCTGTGCCACGACCTCAAGCTGCGGCGGCAGCTGCGGCGGCTGGGCGTCAGCACGCTGGCGGTCGGGCGCGAGGCGATCGCCGAAGCCGGCGCTGAGGCGATCGAGCCGCTCGGCATCGGCGATCCCCGGACGACCTGATTCCTATCAGGAGAGAACCTGAGGGAGAGAAACTGAGGGAGAGAACCTGAGGGAGAGAAACTGAGGGAGAGAAACTGATGGAGAGAACCTGAGGGAGAGAACCTGATTTTTACGTGAACGTCAGGTTGCTGCTATGGTGCCAAGTGCGCGCCGCCCGGGGCGCGCTCTCACCTCGACCAGGAGACTCCGCGTGAGCATCACGAGCAGCCTGAGGCCCCGATCGGCGCGCGGCCCGGCGCGGGAGTCGGCCCATCCCGAGCGCTACAAGTGGATCGCGCTTTCGAACACCACGCTCGGGATGTTGATCGCGACGATCAACCAGTCGATCGTCCTGATCGCGATGCCGGCCATCTTCCGCGGTATCCGCCTCAACCCGCTCGTCCCCTCGAACACGAGCTACCTGCTGTGGATGATGCTCGGGTTCATGGTCGTCGCCGCCGTGCTGGTCGTCAGCCTCGGCCGGGTCGGCGACATGTTTGGCCGCGTGCGGATGTACAACCTCGGCTTCGCGGTGTTCACCGTCGCCTCGATCCTCATGTCGGTGACGTGGATGAACGGCAGCGCCGGCGCGCTGTGGCTGATCGCGATGCGGATCGTGCAGGGCATCGGCGCCGCGTTCCTGTTCGCGAACTCCTCGGCGATCCTCACCGACGCCTTCCCGAGTGAACAGCGGGGGCTGGCCCTCGGCATCAACATGGTGGCGGCGATCGCGGGCTCGTTCATCGGCCTCGTGCTCGGCGGCCTGCTCGCCCCGGTGGCCTGGCGGCTGGTGTTCCTGATCTCGGTGCCGGTGGGCGTCTTCGGGACCGTCTGGGCGTATCTCAAGCTCGAGGACCGCAGCCACCGCTCAGACGCCAAGATCGACTGGCTCGGCAACCTCACGTTCGCGGTCGGGCTGGTCGCCGTGCTCGTCGGCATCACCTACGGCATCCTGCCCCACGGCGGTCACGCGATGGGCTGGACCAACCCGTGGGTGATCGTCGCGCTGGCCGGCGGAGTCGCCGTGCTGGCCGTGTTCGTGGCCGTCGAGCGCCGGGTGCAGGCGCCGATGTTCCGCATCCCGCTGTTCAAGATCCGCGCCTTCACCTGCGGGAACCTGGCCTCGCTGCTGGCCGCGCTCTCCCGCGGCGGCCTGATGTTCATGCTGATCATCTGGCTACAGGGCATCTGGCTGCCCGAGCACGGCTACAGCTTCGCCGACACGCCGCTGTGGGCCGGCATCTACATGCTGCCGCTGTCGGTCGGCTTCCTGCTCGCCGGACCGCTCGCCGGGCGCTTCGCCGACCGCTACGGGGCCCGCCCGTTCGCCACCGGCGGCATGATCCTCGCCGCGGCCACCTTCCTGGCGCTGATCACCCTGCCCGTGATGTTCCCCTACTGGGCGTTCGGGCTGATCATCTTCCTCAACGGCTTCAGCATGGGAATGTTCGCCGCCCCCAACCAGACCGGGGTCATGAACAGCCTCCCGCCCGACCAGCGCGGCGCCGGCGCGGGGATGGCCGGGACGTTCATGAACGCCGCGATGGTGCTGTCGATCGGGATCTTCTTCAGCCTGATCATCATCGGTCTCTCCTCCACCCTCCCGCCGGCGCTCTACCACGGGCTCTCGACCAACGGGGTGCCGGACGCCGCCGCGGTGCAGATCTCGCACCTTCCCCCGGTCGGCAGCCTGTTCGCCGCCTTCCTCGGCTACAACCCGATGGCTGAGCTGCTCGGCCCGGCCACGGCGCACCTTCCCCACGCCACGACCGCCTATCTGACCGGCCACCGGTTCTTCCCGGCCCTCGTCTCGGGGCCGTTCGCGAGTGGCATCCACGCCGCGTTCTACTTCGCGGCCGCGTGCTGCCTGCTCTCCGCGGTCGCCTCCTGGCTGCGCGGCCCGCGCTACGTGCACAGCGAGGTCGAGGTGCCGGTCGAGGGAGCGGAGCTCGCCGAGGCGGCCTGAGGGCCCGGCCCGGGCGAAGCGGGCTCGCGCACGCTTTGGTCTTGCGGCACGAGGCGGGCTGGGCGCGGTTCGTCGTCGAGCGGCTTCCAGCCGGGGCTAAGGCGAGATCTCCGCGAGTGTGCCTAAAGGCCTAAAGGCAAGGCAGGAGATGCTTCGCTGCCAAACCACGCCGTGAGGGTGCCGCTGCGAACAATCGCATCCGGAGATGCGTCGGGAACAGGCCAAGGCACGGTTAGGGCCTCTATGACGAAGTCCTGGATGGTGGAGAGGGCACCTCGAGTGGCTGTCTCTGCTTCCTGTGCTGAGAGCGTCTCGCCATCTCCGAACGCCGACAGCCCTACCACTACTGAGGTGCGGCTGTCTTGGACGCGGAGCGCGGAGCCAGTCGCCGACAGGCTCACGTTCGCCGCCTCGGGTATGGCGGGGCTGAGTCGATCAGCGATCGCCTGAGCGATCTGAGCAGTAGCGAACCGCACTCACGGAATTGTGCATTCGTTTGGCACGTTCATAAATGTGCCGTTCTTGTTGGTCGCGACGGCCTTGATGTGAAACGTGCTTCCCGGCTTAGCGTACTTCGCGTTGACACTGCCATGCGGCTCGTAGTCCTGAGACTTGTGGTCGACTCGCCGCTGGGCCGTGGCGAGGCGCGTTGCGCCATCGCGCTACGGCAGACGCCTCCCGTAGCCGTCTGAGAGACCTGCGTCCCGCGACCCCGAGTTGAGCCTCCTGCGCCGTGGCCGCCACCCCGGACTTCTGCTTGCCTGGGGTCGTGGGAAAAAGTCCGGCTATACCGACAATTTTCGCCACGGGGTGGGTGACGAGAGTCAAGTCGGAGAAGGAGGTGTGACGAGGAGCGAGCCGGCTGGCGGGGTGTGTCAAATGAAGACGCGCATGCGGAAGCCTTCGCGACGTAGACGTCGACCTCCCAGTGTCCGTACCTGTTGGCTGGCTGATACAGGTAGATGTCCAAGGTGACATAGCATTGCGGGAAGTTTGAACGGCGGTCTTCCCTGCGGTTCCGTAGAAGGTGTGGCTGCGACACGAGACGGCGGCCGGCGGTAGCGGTAGCCGGCATTGGCTTGACCTACGTGGAACATGCCACCCGACGAGCTGGACGTCTTGCCTACGCCGGCGGGAGCGGCTGTGGCCGCAAGGCATAGAGCCACCACAACGCCGCCAGCGAGTTCCATCCGACAACGACCCATCGAACCACCGGACGCAGTCTCGGTCGGACCCGTCCGGCTCCCCCCGAGACACCGGACAAGCGTCAGGACGCCCGGCCACCCGGCACGCCCCGCCCGGCCACCCGGCATGCCCCGCCCGGCCACGC